>Ga0208868_1000079_pt1 | contig 22398 bp, 24 predicted proteins | sample CryBogCBE23Oct07_FD_184583 | JGI IMG/M metagenome (GOLD analysis project Ga0208868, IMG submission 184583) | Freshwater microbial communities from Crystal Bog, Wisconsin, USA - CBE23Oct07 (SPAdes) (version 2) | ecosystem: Environmental > Aquatic > Freshwater > Lake | place: Crystal Bog... | reverse complement strand
GCGCCGTGATCAAGGCGTCGGATGTTATGATTGCCGTTTAAAAACAACATAGCCCCAGATAAAATAATATCCGGGGCTAAGTTTCTTCCGTCGTTAATGACGCAGGACTTCTTGCGAAATCAATAGTGCGTCTTTTGGGCGCGCGTTTTGTAGTTCCCATTTTGTTTGGGACGCGGTTAAAGGCCTTGAATTGCGGCTTGTGCGAGGCCAACCCCAACGCCTGCGACAAAGAAAAGCGCTGTGCCCAAAAATGTGCTGCGAATGATTTTAGCCGTCTCGTTCATGACGATCTCTCCTTGTTGATCATTGAATGCCGCGCAGATTAGCGAGGCATAGGAAAATCCTATGTGCGTCTGCGCACATGAGGCGACATCGGTTGGTTCAGCTTGCAGATAAGTGGCCATAACTAATCTCCTGAGAGTTTTTTTTGAGGATGAATTTGACCCGCGCGCCACACTAGGCCTGCGTTGTTTGTGTTTTTGAAACACTGTTTCTCTGAGTGCGGAGTGCGAAGGAGCTTTGTTCTGCAAGCGCAGGCGCGACAGCATCTTTGCCTGGCGTCGATCCATCGTAGACAACAGTCAGAATAACGCGATCATTAACGGGGGCGCGGGCAGATAAGGAACAGCCAGCAAAGGCGAGGCTGCCGATAAGAGGCGCAAAGGTTCTCAGCGGCTCAATTAAGAGCCGTTTTTTGTGTTTGGCTGACATTGGAGCACCCAAAAGTAATAGTTTAGGAAAACACTCGGGATTACAGAAGGTTATTTGATCTGACGTCCCTTGCGATGAAAAGAACATAACAAGAACATGCGGGATCTGCAAGAACCAATCTCATCAGCAAAAGAGTCGTGGTTAAGAAATTCTTACGCAAATATCTGTGCGATACTTTGCCTTGATGGTTATACGCATGCACAAACAAATAGTGTGTAGAGTGACGTCAGTCTCTTGCACGCCACTTAAGGCGGTGCGTGTTCGATAATTTCTAAAAATTTCTTTTTTCAAAAACAAGGCCGTCAGACGGAGAAGACGTCTGACGGATCAAGCATCATTGATGGGGTGATGTTATCAGAGGTCATTATGCCGAATTAATAACCCCAGTAACGATAGGCGGGATAAGCCCAGCCGCCGCCATAGCCCCAGCCGCGACGCCAACCACGATCATGATCCCAATCACCGCGGCCCCAACCGCCGCCATAACCGTGGCCCCATCCGCCACCGCCATATCCCCATCCGCCGCCGTGGCCCCAACCATGTCCGCCCCAGCCGCCATCGGCTAAAGCCGGTGTTGAGAGTGTAAAGACGCTTGCAAGCGACGCCGTAAGAATACTGAGGAAGAGAAACTTTTTTAGGGTCTTCATGTCTGACCTCCGCCCATGAGCCGCGATGAGAGGGAAGTTTTGGCTCAATCTGACGGGGAAAGCTTATGAAACCGCATCTGAATATTGCCTGAACGCGGTGACGTTAACTTGCTTAGAAATACATCTCGTCATGAGTCATGAGAGAGGTGTTTAAGCATGTCTCTCAATCAAGATGAAGAGGGGTGAGCGCTGATCGCTGATAAGACGTTTTACAAAACAGCGACAGAACGGCCTCTTTAACTTCAGATGCCGTATTAAATTGCAGTTTCTGTAAATGCGAAAATGAAAGACGTGTCGCGTAAAAGCGATAGCCAGATGACTCTTTGATCGCGATGCCAGCTGTCTCATTCTCAATTTCGACGAGATAGGCGTGGGACATAATTATTCTCCTTTCTAAATTATTGATTGCCTCACAGACCCAGATTGCAAAGAAATCATGATTAAATTTTGACGACGTAAAAAGTTAGGCGTAAAAAATATGATGAATAAAAGGTTAATTATAATTCAGTCATTGCTATTTAATTTTAATGCAACTCAAATGTAGAGAATAAATTTTTTTCATGAAATTCTATGAATAAGCTCCAGAAACAATTGAGCAATATTTCCTGCTTGTTTGAGTAAAGAAAACGCAACAGTTAAATGGTAGAATCCGTACAAGGCATAAGGCTTTGGAAGTTTCGGCGTTTTGAGATGCTTTTCTTCAACATTGCCATGCGGCGCCGGCTGAAAGCAAAGTTTATGAACAGACGTCAAAATCTCTTCTTCTTTTTTCTACTGGCGCTTTTTAGTCTGCCGCCCGTAATAAGTCATGCTGCAGATCAACTGCATGATGCAATAGATGAGTTGAGGCAAGCAGTCGGCGCTGAAGAGTCTAGCGAGAATGATGTGTTGCGCGTTTATTATCGCCAGGCTCTTGCTCATGCAGAAATGGCTTCAAAGATAAGGACAAATGTCCACATTGAAGAAGCGATAGCCCAGCTCAAGCTTTCTGTGCAGGATGTTGAAACAAACAAAGCAAAGGACGCAGAAAAACACGCAAAAGAGGCTCTCGCGCAATTAGTGCAAGCGGATAAGCAGTTGATCAGATAAAAAATAAACAAATATCGGTTTCTGAAACATGATCAATTTTTCAAGGTATGATGCTTGATGATTAAGTTAAAACTAGATATGCCGCTTCTAATCGTCAGTTTTGGACTGATTTCGATCAATGCGTTCTTCTTGTTTCAAATCGTCCAAGATGCGCCGATTGGAGAAATAGCGTATAAAATTAAATTAATGGGTTTTTTGAAATCTTTTTTCCATTAGAAGCTAATTTTGATTATCCTCAGAAGAAAAGTTTTTGTCACCTTTAATCACAATAATTCCTGCTGGATCTCAATATGTCGACGAAAAATAGCATCTTAATCGTTGAAGATGATCCTGAAATCGGTGAGTTGCTCACGCAATATTTAACAGAGAATGATTTTGACCCATCCTGGGCAAAGACAGGCAAAGAAGCTCTCCAATTGATGGCAAAAAAAGAGTTTAATCTCTTATTGCTAGACTTAAATTTACCAGATGAGGAAGGTCTTTCCATTTGCCGAGACGTGCGTCAAATCCGAAGTCTGCCAATCATCATTCTTACGGCCAGGTCTGATGATATCGATAAAATTATTGGGTTGGAAATGGGGGCGGATGATTATGTCACCAAACCTTTTAATCCACGTGAATTACTGGCGCGTATAAAAGCTAACTTACGCCGTGTGTCCTTATTAGCAAAAGCGATAGATAATGGCGGGAGTATTTATACTTTTGACGGCTGGCGGCTTTCACTTTTATCGCGTCAATTGCAAAGTCCTCTAGGCGTAGATGTACCGATAACAGGCGCAGAATTTGATTTATTGCAGGTGTTTTGTGAATCTCCAGGCCGGCTCTTATCCAGGGATCAGTTGCTTGCAATGACGCATGGCCAGTCAGCAGGTCCTTATGATCGCAGTATTGATGTCTTAATAAGTCGTCTGCGCCAGAAATTAGGCGATGATACCAAGTCGGTAAAATATATAAAAACAGTTCGTTCTGAGGGGTATATTTTTGTTGCTGAAATTTCTCGAAATTAATTAAAGAGCCGAGGAATATTATGAAGATTGCAAATCTTTTTCCTAAAAATCTTGTAGGACAAATAAGCCTATTAATCATCATCTCAATTCTGCTTTTTCAAGCTATTATTATTTTAATCTTTCATTCTCTTGATCGAGAAGGGCGACGGCATCAGGTTGATCAAAGCGATTTTATCGCCAGTGCAATTATCGCATTAGATTCTGTGCCGCTAGAGCGTAAAGAGCATGTTGTTTCTAAACTCAAATCGGCGGCTCCTTATGCAAATATTATCATACAAAAAGACGCGCCGCCTCTTAAAGAGAATAGTAACTTCGATTTTGCGCAGGAAATTGAACGCGTCAACGCACATCTGTCATCTTTGGAAAGGGCCTATGTCGCTCAGCCGCCCAAAGATGACGATCCCGGTGTGCTTGCCGTTCGCCTGCTTGATGAGAGTTATGCGCTGATTTCCATTGCACAACACCGCAAGCCGCCCCGATCACTTTTAGGCTGGTTCTTAAAGCCTGGTCCCAAGCTTCCTTTTTTCCTTAGTCCCTGGGGAAGATCGATTTTATTTTTCTTTATATCCTCGACGATCATTATTATCTGGGCGCTGAACACAATTGTCTCTCCGTTGAGAAAACTCGCGCAATATGCCGAAAAATTTCCCAATGAAACAGGTCCGCCTGTCTCGTTGCCGGAGCATGGGTCACAAGAAGTTAAGGATTTAGCGAGTGCGTTAAATCGCATGCAATCACGCATACGCTCAATGATTGAGTCGCGAACCTATGCCTTAGCTTCTGTCAGTCATGATCTAAAAACGATGATTACACGATTAAGGCTGCGGAGTGAGTTTATACGAAATCCAGATATCAGAAATAAAATGGATAGGGATATCGAACAAATTAGCCATATGCTTGAAAAGAATCTTGAGTATTTAGGTAAAGGCAGAAAAGCTGATGATTACCACCTTATTGATATAGATAGCGCAATTCAGCTTATCGTGGATGAATTTGAAGATTCTGGCGTGAAAATTCAATTTGCAAGCAGCGAACATAGAGTCATTTATGGCTCTCTATTTGATTTGCGGCGTCTTTTTGTGAATCTGATTGAGAATGCGCTACATTACACAGCAAATATCGAGATTGTGATCCAGCAAGCTGTTGATCAAAAAATATATATTGATGTCATTGATGATGGACCGGGTATTTCTCATGAAAATAAATTGAAAGTATTTGAGCCTTTTATCAGAGCAGAACCTGGCCGCACAATTGGGAATAAGACGGGTCTTGGTCTTGGTCTTTCTATAGTGCGCGATATTGCGCAGCAACATGGAGGAGAAATTCAATTGCTTGATCGACACCCCCACGGACTTATTGCCCGAGTTATTTTGCCAAGGGCCTATGCAGAGATTGTCAAATAGTCATCTATTTATATGTGGGCGTGATTAAGCGGCATTGATTGAAATCAATTAATATTCTTCCAAATTTAAGGATATTTTTTGGAGACGAGGCGTATTCATTATGAGTATTAAGTCTTTAAATAGGTTGAGATCATTCCCAAATATGTGACTGGTGTAATCTTCTAGAAGTTTATCAAGTAAAATCACGTTATCAGAAGCGCTTTCGGAGGTTGTTTGAATGGATTTGACGGCAATTTATGAACTCAAATCCTCTGAAGATTTCTGGTTTTGGGTCAGCATAATATCATTACTCATGCTAGCTGTTTCTGAAGTTGTTGCACGCAAGATCATAGATGCAAAAGACGAATATATTTCTGTTAATGCTGAGGGCTTAAGTGAGCGAACTATTCGCAGAAGAATAACAAAATTTACAAAATGGGAAGACCGCTGGTTTTGGTTGAGCATCGCCTCTCTCGTCATGTTGGGAATTAGTGAAGTTATTTCACATCGATTTGCCTCAAGTCGCGAGGAATTTGTCACTTTGTCAGAACAGCAGCACGACAGTGTGCATGAGTCGCAACTTGCAGATGTTCAGGTTAAGCAATTGAAAGCTGAAAATGATATGTCAGAACTGAAAATACAGCTTCTCAATTCACAAAAACAGCTTGCCGACCTTCAAATTGAACTCAGACAGGCTGAAATTAAGCTTATTTACGCCAATCAACGCGCCGAGGCGGCTAAAAAAGAAGCAGATCAACTTAAAAGTAAAGTGAATGCTGCCGAGCAGAGAAATAGCGGACAGCCTGCGAAGCCACCAATAAATTTAGAATAGGTATTGAGGCCTTATTCAGTTTCAATTACTTCAGACATAACAATAAGATATAGGATTTTTTATATGGCGGTTTCATAAATCGATTGCAGCGAAGGTTTTACTTAAGCTCTTAAATTATGGCGCACTGCTCATGAGTGAGCAGTGCGCCATGGACTGACTTAAGGGGAGATTTCTCTCCTTGGTTCTATGGTATTAAGCACAGAAGCCTACACTCAATACTTGGCAATCACGGGTTCCGCCTTGTCAAAGTTGAGGTGATAGTTCACGCCAGTGCGGATCGTATTCCACCGCGTATTATTGGTGATTGGGTTCTGACCTACGCCAATATAATTGCTGGCATGGTTATAATTACCCCCGCTGACGTCTGTGAAGAGATATTCAGCTTTTGCAGACCAGTTATCGCGGAACATCCATTCTGCGCCGCCACCTGCGGTCCATCCAGTTTGAACGACACTATTGGCAGCATCAAGACCGCCATAGTTGCGATTGATGTTAGCGTAAGCAAAGCCGGCTGTGCCATAAACCACCAGGACTTCTGGAATAACCATCATACCGCTGCGGCCGCGCACTGTGCCAAACCAGCCAATATTTGCACCATTACCTACCATCGCTGGAACATAGTTCACGCCATTTGCAGCGCTGATATTGGTCGCATAGCCAAACCATGCAGGCGATCCTGATCCGATGGTCGCGCCTTGGAAGTCCGCCTCGGCGCCAATTAGAACCTTAGGAACGATAGCGTAATTATAACCGATTTGACCACCGCCAACCACGCCGCCGCTGTTACCATTATTAGCCCAATAATTTGTCAGGCCGTCATTCATAGCATCTGGGGCCCAGAGATAATTATTGCCATTGCCTGCGCCCCAGCCGCCGCCGAGGTTAAGACCCGCATAAGCGCCATTCCACATTGGCGCTTTTGTCAGGCCAGCAATCTCTGGCGCATCAATTTTTTTCTTTTCTTCAGGAACTGGTTGACCCCAAATAGCATCTGGTCCCCAACCGTCAGTATTCATGTGATAGTTCAAGCCCATGCGGATTGAACTCCAACGCATATTCTCTAGCGAGCCATTTATTGGCAGACCGAAGTTGTTGCCGATGCCTGTCACGCCGCCTGATGTATTGGCGTAGAGATATTCAGCTTTAGCAGACCAGTTTTTGCGGAACATCCATTCAAGACCAGCGCCTGCCGTCCATCCGCCTTGAACGTTGGAGACAATCTGACCTTCTGGTCGCTGAACTTGCGCATAAGCAAAGCCGCCCGTTCCATAAAGCAAGAATTCAGGAAGAAGGGTAATGCCGCCGCGACCACGAACAGTGCCAAACCAAGTGATGTGGGTGCCGCCGCTAACCCATCCTGGCACATAGGGAGAATTGACGCCGCCGGCATTAGCAAGCACGCCCCAGGTTGATCCGCCGCTGCCACTGCCAATCGTTGAGCCTTGGAAGTCTGTTTCAACGCCGGCGACAAATAATGGAGTGAGTTGGTAGTTGTAACCGACCTGACCGCCCGCAAGGAAACCACCTCCTGATGCATTGTTGTTTTTAACGTTTGAGATACCGTCATTCAGGCCGTCAACAAACCAAATATTATTGCCGCCGCTTGCGTTATTAATACCGCCGCCCAGGTTTAAGCCGGCATAGGCACCATTCCATTTGACGGCATCAGGTTTAAAGTATGGGTCATTGCCCGCGATATCAGTGATGGGGTCAAACAAGTTTGGCCGATTATTGACCTTTGGATCAAGCACGAGTGGCCCCGAGAAAGTCGCACGCCAAGCTGGTGGCTCAAGCGATCTTGAGGTCCGACCAGTTATACCAGCAGCGCAAGCCATCGGATTAGGCGTAGGATAGGCTGAATTACCGTTACACGCTTGAAAGAGTGGCTGTGTCCCAATCAAATAGGGGTAAGCATAAGCGATTTGGTCAGACCGCGAGTTAAACATATTGAAGACATCGAGGGCGAGTCTCCAGCCATCTTTCCATCGATACCCAATACGCGTGTTAACAGTGCCAATCGCAGGACTTTTAAAATAACCATCCTCTGTTAGTGCCTTAGGTGAGATGTAGCGATATTTGAAAGAACTAAACCAGCCGGATGATTCACCCAACTCCATCATGGCCGTTGCCACGACAGGCGCGGCATTCGGAATATAATTTCCCGGCCCTTGACCGACAAATCCGCCCCAGACAACTGCATCTGGCGTCTGGATATAATTGTAAAAAGCTTGTGCTTGAAGATAATCATAGCCATTAAGACGCGAATGGGTTGCGGTTAGATTGCCATCAAACGTCAACCAACTGGTTGGCTTATATTTATTTGTGAACTCGATACCGACACGCCGACTCGAACGCCCGTTGATCGTTGTTCCTGAGTCAGCGCTGTAAATAAGCTCTGACTGCATGTTAATCATGAAGAGCGTGAAGTTTGACTCAAGATTTTTGATTGCCTTCGTGCGTGTCCCTATTTCTGCGCCGATCGAGGGTGATAAGAGCGGCTGCTTATTGCCTGGCGGGGTCACAAGACCATAATTCCCGTCAGCTGAAACCGTATCAATATTTTGAACAGTGGATCGCGCATCAACAGAATGGAAGCCGCGGCCACCATTGATGAACAATTCTGTTTGATCCGTCACCTTGCCAATAAGGGAAAACTTCGGATTTACTAACTGAGCATTCGAACGCCCTGTGTTAAAGGGGCCTGACCAGACATTCACATATCCAGTGCCGCCATTTGACTGATCCTGACCAAAGGCGAAAGGTGCGTCATAATAATTCTGAATATTTCCGACGCTGGCGTCGTAATAATTCCATTGCGCGCCAAGGATTGCTGTCACACGAGGCGATAATTCAATCTTTGTGTCCGTCCACAGCATAATGCTGCCTTCAGAGATCCTATTATTTGTGAGTGAATCATAAGGCGTTCGAAGGTAGGCGTCCTGAATGCCATTGCGGATATCATCATAGCGAAAGTTGTAACCAACACGCGTTAATGTCGGCAGGGTTGCAAAAGTATAATTGATGCCATGCTCACCTTTCGAACCAACCATTGTACGTCGATCATACTGACGGTTCTGATCGCCAATGAGATTTTGCTGGCCTAGGAAGTAGGTAAAGTCATTATAGAGATCGAGTGTTGAGTGCATCGCATAGGACTCAACACGCGAATATTGATTACCATTTTTCTGGCTCCAACGGCTCGATAAGCTAAAGCGTGTCGTATCACCGCCATCAGTTGGATTCATCGTTCCCCAACGCGACATTTGGTTTGTATCAACGGCCAGTTGAGGGAGCTGGTCATTCGCATACCAACGATTGGCGTAAGCCATGCCTGTGAGAGTTGCGCCGTCTTCTTCTGTGCCGCGTGAGTAACGCAACACGCCATTTATTTTACGCATGTCTTCGTGGCGAACCCATGGACTATTGTAAATGGTTGCTTCTGCGGCACCAAGAATGTCTCCGCCAGCATAGCTCCAGGACTTCATGCCAAACTGACGGCCATAACCAAAGGCCCCGCCTGTGGAGGTGAAAACGCCTTCAGGAACTTTATTCAAATAGCTCATGTATATAGAGCCGGCGTTACCAAAATCGCCATCAGATGCGTCATAAGGTCCTTTGCGCGCTACAACTGAGGAGAGGAGTTCCGGCATCACAAAATTGGCGTCAGCATAACCCTGCACATGGACATGCGAACGCATGTTGAGTGGCATGCCATCAAGGTTAAGATTGAGGTCGTCGCCATGATCAAGATCAAATCCGCGAAGGTAATATTGGTTTGCTTTGCCTTCACCGCTGTGTTGTGTGACAGCGAGGCCGGGAATAATTTCAAGTGCGTCGCCAGGACGCTGAAACGGCACTGCATTAACCTGTCCACCGGTAAAGAAGCGTGCGCTTGACGAATTACCAATGCTTGATGGCGCCGTTGGATATTGGATTCGTGGTCCTAAAGAAGTGTCTAGATCGCTTCTTGGCCCTGATGGCCCAGGTGAATTAACGTTTGGTCCACCGCCGGCTACGTCGCCACTTGCTGCTGCGCTCTGGGTCGGAGCCTGGGGACGCGCTGGCGGTTTGCTATCCGCAATACGCTTCTTCTTGCCGCCAACCTCAATCGTTGGAAGATACTGCTGCGCTTCGGCGTAGCTGCTGCATACAAGTGTGAGGGCAAGCGCTGACGCGCTGAGGTTGAGAAGTTTGCGGGACATGGGCGTGGCCTTGATGATAGTTTTTAAGATATGCAGTTCAGCTTATTTGTCGGGTTGATGTGGATACACACAGCCAAACAAAACGCGTGATGCTTAAAATTTACGAAAGCAGAGGAGTTACGTATTCCTCGGACGAAGCGGCATCAGGCGTAGAACAGCCTATGACAGCTCAGAAATCAGGCGCTTGGCGGTGACGTTGACGACCAACTCGTCACCCAACCCAACGTCTGGGATCGAATAGAATCTTCGGAAAATAATATTGACGTTCCCGCCTGTGTATGCGGTGTAAGAATATCAATGACCTGTGCGATGATTTCAGGGTCTAGGGCAGTAAATTTTTTCGCACTGGACGTGCAGAACGCACAGCAGTCTTCATGATCTCCGTGAGAACCAGATGGCGCATGCTTGCTGTTGCTGTGGTCGCAATGCGTCCCAAGAACGATACTCGAAATTGCTTCTTTATGTATTGATGGGGCCGCAGCGAGTTCCGCCACCATTCCCATCATGCTGACGCCCTTTAAAGCAAACAGACACAAAACAGCTGCCGCAACAAATCTGCGGGTAAAAAGATGTCTATGTGCCCAAGTGCGTCTCATAAAGACCAAGTAGATATGAATCGCAAAATCAATCAATACTTTTTGTCTACTTAGAGCTTAGTTCCATTCCATCTGTTGCATCGGCGCTACAACTATGTGGCGGTTTCTGGGCAATTATGGCGAAACGCTACACTTCTCACATTTTGACCATAACTGCTGTGATAGAAAATGTCTGACAAAACCTCAGGAGTCCTTATCCAGCAATCCTTGACGCCAGAAAAGCTGTTATGCCGAGCATTGTGCCTGTGCTTAAGAGGATCGTTGCAACAACGGTTTTAAGATCAATCAAGACATTCTCCTATTTGCGATGCATGTGATAAACTATGAGGCGGATCTGTGTGCCTGTCTCGTCCCGCAGACGCGCTTGCTTCAAGTCATGCGCGTTACATTTTCTGTTGTTGCGTTGTGAGGCTCGCTGTCGCTTCGTCTTTGTGACATTCTGCGAGGATATGGACCTGGGGACCTTGCTTGGTCGTAATGGGGTTTGGCCCGTCGAGCGCCATTGATTTTGTCGCCTGACACTCTTCCATTGTAGCGTTTTCGATCACTTCGGTGTCGATCGCCTGAGCGCCCATCATATAGGCGACGATAAGCAAAGTTTTCATATTTGGCCTCCATGAGCCCCGCATGGCTCCTGCCTAAGTCCATGAGATCGAATGGCTTAGCCTGATATTGCAGCGCAGCAAATTGGGCGCCAGTTTAAGCCTTAGCGACAATTCGCTCATTTGAGGGGTCAGTAGGGGGCTAGGAGCGTCATTTCTAAAAATGAAGGCCGTCTGCTTTATACAGACGACCTTCTTACACGCGCCACGTCACGTGGAGGGGGGAGGAGCTGTGGCGCGCTTATCCCCGCAAAAAGATTATTCCCACTCTTCGTAATAGTGCCGGTGTGGGCGATAGCCGTAATAACCTGGAGGCGGCGGGGGCGGCGCATAGTAATTTGGCCCATAGCCGTAGCCATAATGTGGCTGGCTCGCTAAAGCGCCAACCATTGCGCCCAAGGCCATGCCGCCAACCAATGCGCCAACGGCCGCGCCGCCATTATTATAACCATATCCCCAGGCCGCGGCAGGCGTTGTAGAGGTCAATGAAAATGCCAAAATTGATGATGCAATGACCGCGCTGGTTGTTTTGCGAAAATTTGCCATCGTCTTCCCCTCCAGAGGAATAACCGTCTTTTAACTCACAAAAGCAGTTTAAGCGTTCGAAACTGAACGCAAGCTGAACCGTTGAATGAGGGTTTGGGTCAGCGTGGCGCGGTCCTTTGGGGGCATGGCTTCATCGTTTCCCTTATGTGCGCTGCAGTCGCATAAGAGAGGCGCGACAAAGAAACGCGCCGATATATGCCAAAACACTTAGTTGAACGCTTATATGATAGGGTGAAGCATCAAATAGATCGTCAACTCTCTTCTCTCGGTGTTTTGGCTTGACGCATTAATTCATCATGTGGGGGATAGAAATGAAACGCGCGATTAAAAGAACGAAAGTTAAAGATGATGATTCCATGCTGCGTGCAGCGTCTGCAGCAGCGCTTGTCGTCGCATCAATTCTTGCAACATTAATCTTAATTTAAGGCGCACCAACTGCCGCTCCGGCAGGCGCAACTCTTAGAGCGGTAATTTTTTGATCAAAAGACCTTTGCTCTGTTGGCTAAGGAGTTTTTTTATAAATATTTTTAAGCGCCATTCTCAGGCGACAACGCATTTGATCAAATCAGCAGCTGTAGCAATGCCGATGAAGGCGTTCGCGTCGTCATAGATAACAATAATGTGGTTAGAACTGTCCCGCATGATCTGTACAAGATCCAACACGTCGATATTTGCAGAAATCGGATGGGTTGAGCGAATAAGATGACGCAGATCTTTGGGTTCTTCCCAGGCTGCATTGATCATATCCTTGGCCCAGATGACGCCAAGAATATTATCGAGATTTTGGTCAATCGCGATAAATCTGGAGTGCGGGCTTGTGGCTACTCGTTCCAATGCCTGGCGTATCGGCTTCGAGACATCAATAAAATGAACTTTATGCTTTGGCGTCATCACATCTTTGATGGATCTATCGCCGATGGTCATGACATTTGTAATAACTCTATTTTCTTCCTGCTCGATGACGCCTTCTCTGGCGCCTTCCATGATGAGCGCTTTGATTTCCTGCTCTGTGACCTTTTCGGCGCTAATTTGTGTAGGAAAAATGAGCGATAGAATAAGTTTTGACGAGCCATCCAGGAAGAAAACCAGGGGGAAGAATAATTTTGACAGAAAATTCATGATTGGTGCGGTGATGCAGGCCAGTGTCTCAGAATTCTTCAGCGCGGCTTGTTTGGGGACCAACTCGCCAAGGATGACATTGATATAAGTTGTGAGCGAGACAGCGCAGAAAATCGCAAGCCATTCAGCCGTGTGTTCATCCATATGGTAGTGAGAAAAATCTTTTTTGAACGTTTCTCCAAGCGTTGCGCCAGAATAAGCGCCCGAGAGAATACTGATCAGCGTGATGCCGGCTTGGACAGTTGAGAGCAATAAGCCAGGATTATGGGCAAGTTTAAGCGCTGTTTTGGCGCCAGAGACATTGCGATCTACCATTGCCGCGAGGCGGGCAGGTTTTGAGGAGACGATGGCAAGCTCAGAAAGCGCCAGAAAACCCGTGATGAGGGTGAGAAAAAATATAACGGCAATTTCAGTCATCAATCATCCATGTCAGGCTTGTGGCGCATTCACAGTATTTTCAAAGCAGCTTCTTGATATGGCATGCCCCGAGGCGGCTGTGGGTAAATATGTGTGAAAGCTGTCAATAACTCTGTGGGCGACATGTGCATATTCGTGGGTACACCACCGGGGTTTTTTCAGTTTTGTGGATTAAAACCAACAATCAACGGTCGTTTTATCGCCTTTCCTGTGGATTCTTGGGGAAGGAAGCAAGGTCCTGCCGACGTCCTGATTGGGGTGCGTGAGGGCTTCACATGGATCTTGTTCTTATCTCCATTTCTCAGTCAGCCGCGACAAAGCCTGAACGGTGGGCATTCAGACAGAGTGCAGGCCCTGAGCGAAAGGCGTGTGGTTTTGGCGGCATTTTTTCTCAGTCTAGCTGGGGCTCGGGTGGGCGTTTGGCTTAGTTTCCCGGCCCTCAAGGTGTCATGATTTAATCAGCCTCATATGACGCCACGGCTACATTTTGGATGTGGCCGCACGCTTGGGTTGATACGGCAGCATTAACCAACAATTTTTTTGCGGTGGAGTGTTGCAAGATTGCACTAGCGGTGAGCGATCTAATTTTTTAACCTTTTGTTAAGAGTTTGTTAGAGGGTATGCGTATGCTTCATGTTGATCCTCAGGCCTTTAATGACGCCAATGAAGTGCCGTTGCTGACAACGTCACTCGACCGGGAGGCTGTGGAAGTGCTTCTTGCCCTCGACACATTGTCTGAGGAGCTGAAGGCGCTAGAAGCTGATTTTCTGGCTCAAGCTAAAGCCCGTAAAGAGCGTGTGAAGTCGAAGCTTCAGGCGATTAGGGCCGCCTTCGTTTAAGGCGCTAAAGTGGAAAAACACCAATATGATGAGGGGCGGGGCCATGCGCGCCTCATATTATGCGTGATATTTGCCCTCATCTGATATTTGCCGCCATCTCCCATTTAAATGTCTTATCTTAAGGTTCTTGCTCCAAACTCAAGGCGCGATTGTTTTCTGTGGCGAATGCCATACTGTTGCTATGGTCTGGTTGCAGCGGCGCTAATCTTGCAGTGTGAGAGCTCCGTTCGCTTTTCAGGAGAGATAAGAGATGAGCGCTTATCTAAAAGTAATCATCCTCGCGCTTTTTATGCTTGCTTCCCCTGCTTTTGCTCAGGAGACGAGCAATAAGCAAGGCTTGAAAGCCGGTGCTGAGACGCTTGTGAATGGCGCGGCGCTTCTTGGTATGAGCGGCGTGACGTCAGGGGCTGATAAAAGCCAAGAAGATATGGCCAGAAGCAATCAAAATCGCAGCTGGGAGGATTTGGGCGCTATGCATCGCGCGAGACCTGGCGTTGCAGAATTTGGAAAATAAGCCAGCAATGACATTCGCTATTATCTTTTAAACATGCGTCAGTTTTTTATTGGCGGCAAAATTGCCCGTGGCTCTTGCCGCCAATGAGCTTATTTTTCTTGTCACTGGCCTCGGTCTCTTGGACCAGGGCGAGAGCCAGGTAAGCGGAATTAATTAGTTGCTTCAGCTTCTTCCGCGCGAAACAATTTACGGATCTGAGGAGAGAGCATGGCGGCTGCGCCCAATGCAACGCCGATAATTAGCTCAACTTCGATCAGGGCGACGCCGACAGCGACAATGCCAAGAGCGGCGACGGTTGTCATCATATCCGAGTCTTTTTGAGCCTCGTCCTGCTTGCTGGTTGATTCTGTTTGATGATCTAAATTTTTAATAGAATCGGATACGTCTTTCATTTGCGCTTCAATCGTGTTCATTAAAAAAACTCCATCTGCAGATTTGAAGGTTTGTCATTAACATAAATAGTTGTCGGATTTACGACGCTAAAGGCTGCAGGCGCTGCTCTGGTAAGCTTCCTTGCGTTTGGTCGGGCTTCAACTTTCTTCGGCAATAAAAACCTTCATCACGCGCGTTTTTACATTCTTTATGAGCCATTAAAATAGTCCCAAAATGAGGGATTTTTCACCAAGGAGCTTGCTTAAATTGACTTCCATCAGCTTATGCGCGTTTTCTTTGGCGAGACATTCGGTTGGGGGTATACTAAGTTCGCATTAGAGGCAAAGGCTCTCATATCTGTAGATATTTTAATATTGGCTTTGATGCAGGAAAGTTTTGATGCAAGTTTATGTGCGCCATATGACCAACCAAAGGCTGCGCGTGCGTATGCCTCAGTTACATAAAGATGAGGCTTTTGCGCAAAGGCTCATCGCTTGGCTCCTTGATCAAGATATTGTCAGTCAGGCGCGTATAAATTTTAACTGCTCCAGCCTTATTATTGATCTGAAGACTCAAAACATAGACTTCTTTTTAAAACTCATCTCCACCCTATCCGCAATTACGCATGAGGATCTGCGCTCTCTTGTAGCAGCGCCCCTGCTGACGCAGGCTGCGAGCGCTCAAAGAAAATTAAAACCCGTCCCAGCCGCCTCAAAGTATGAACTTGTTGCGCCTACTCTCTCATTAGCGTTAGCCTTTACAGCAAATCCAATTATTCATGCGCTTAATATACCGCTCATTCTTTGGAGTACATATCCAACGGCCAGCAGCGCCTATAAGGTTTTAAAAGAAGAGCGGCGGCTTAATGTCGATTTTCTTGATGCGCTGGCGATTGGCGGCACGCTGCTTCAGGGAAACCTGATTGCCAGCGCCCTCATGGCTTGGTTGATCAAGCTTGGGAATTGGTGTCGTGATTTAACTGCGGCGCAATCAAAAAAGGCAGTCGGCGATCTTCTGGAGTTTCAACATAAGCAAGCATGGATCATGCGCGGGGGGAGCGTTGTTTCAATCCCATCCGATCAATTGAGAATTGGCGATGAGGTCGTCGTTTTCCCTGGAGAAATGATCCCTGTTGACGGCGATGTGATAGAGGGTCAGGCGCTGATTGATCAAAAATCAATCACTGGAGAAGGTTTGCCGGTTGAAAGAGGCGCTGGCGAATTCGTTTATGCTGCGACGGTTGTTCGTGAAGGCCGTATTATCATTAAAGCGCAGGGCGTTGGGGAGCAGACAACGGCAGGTCAAATCGTCAGCCTGATAGATAATGCGCCAATCGGCGATACGCGGATGCAGAACCATGCAGAAATTTTTGCCGATAAATTAGTGACGCCAACGCTTGGGCTTGGCGCTCTTGCAGGCGTCCTTACCAGAGATCTCAATACATTTCTCTCAGTAATCATTGTTGATTATGGCACGGGGATCAGGGTAGCGGCGCCAACCTCTATTCTTGCCTCCATGGCGCATGCTGCACGAAGCGGTATTATTATCAAAAGCGGCCATCATATGGAGCGGCTTGCCAATATCGATACAGTCATTTTTGATAAAACGGGAACGCTCACAAAGGGCGTCCCGGAAGCTGGCGATATTATCTGCTACAATCATATAAGCGGAGAGCAACTTATAGCCTGGGCGGCGGCGGCAGAAAGCAAATTAAAACATCCTGTGGCTGACGCGCTTCGTCTCAAAGCGAAATCATTAAATATTAACATCCCAGTCTGCGATGAGCCTTCTTATGCATTGGGCTTGGGTGTCGAGGGATATGTTGAAAATCACCTCATTCACGTTGGTAATGAGCGTTTTATGAAGGAAAAAGGCGTTGCCTGTGTGGCGGCGCATAAAGATCGATCGCGGTTGGAAGAAGGGGGCTTTTCCTGTCTTCACATAGCTGTAGACGGCGTTTTGAGTGGTCTTATTCCTTATGCGGATCAAATCCGTCCTGAAAGCAAAGCGATCATTGATAAATTGCGCGAGTTAGGCGTCGTCAACACAATCATGCTGACGGGAGATAATGCTATCGTTGCGCAAGCTGTCAGTGCGCAATTGGGGCTTACGCAATATTATTCCGAGCTTATGCCCAATGATAAGAGTGATATTATTCAAAAGTTACAAAAAGAAGGCCATGTTGTTGCGATGGTTGGCGATGGGATTAATGACTCGCCAGCGTTAAGCTATGCAGATGTGGGTGTTGCTATGAAACATGGGGCTGATGTTGTGCATGAGTCAGCAGATGTTATTTTAATGGAAGATTCTTTAGAAAAATTTGTTCATGCGATTGAAATTTCAAAACAGTCAATCAGGCTGATTAAGCAAAATTATGGAATTGTCGCAGGCCTCAATACAATCGCGCTGATATTGGCTGTGCCGGGAGGTCTTGTCAGTCCTGCGATTACTGCGCTTGTCAGTAATGGGTCCGCACTCCTTGCAAGCGCCAATGGCATACGGCCGATTTTTTCAAGATCAAAGCGTTGATGTTTGTAGGGTGAATACTATTTTAAAGATTCTTAAGTTCAAATGTTGAGCCTTTGATATTGAGCTAATCTGGATTTTTTATTGCACCAATATGTAGAGAATTCTGTATATGGAGGGGCCTATGAATTATAAATTGATGGTTATTATTCTGGGGGTTGTTCTCTTTGTCTGCGCCATGATTCCTTATGCCTATAAGCCCAGGTGCTCTTCTCCGGCGGAGTGTCCAACGACCGCGCCATATTAAAAGCCTTCGTCATTAATCGGTGACATAAAATGGCGTCATTTTAGCGCTTGATGATTATTCATCGCAGCTGGAAGATTTAAGACCAATAGACGTTTCAAGAGGATTTAGCTGTTAGGTTTTAGGTCCAGAAAAAAACATATGAACGGCGATTATGACAAGTGTGACAGAAAAAACTCTACGCGTAGTCTGCTCGGATAAAGCGATCGCAAATCTGGAAGATAATTCGCTACCAATGACAAATCCAATGGCGATCAAGCACGCCGTCATTATGTCGACATAGCCTTTGTTGTAATAATTCCATGCCGCGAGAATGCCGATTGGTGGGACAAGCAGCGCGAGCGTTGTGCCTTGGGCGAGATGTTGTGAGAAACCAAATAAATAAATTAGCGCAGGCACAATAATTGTACCGCCGCCTATACCTGTTACGCCGCTCAACGCGCCAGCGCCAAGGCCCAGCATCAGCAATGCAATGAATTTCATATTTTCCTCTTATTCAGCACATTTCTAATTTAATCGTTAGATAGAGTGAGAATTGACAGAGACAAACGAAGCGACTTGTTTGAGGCGCTCCATATTCTCTCGGGTCATTTATAAAAATAGTTTCAAACTGGTTTAGCAGGCATGAAAATAATTAAATTATTGGCTTACTTATTCAACAAATGATATGCGTGTTTTTACTAACACATCGTGGTTCAATATAAAAGTTTATTAAGTATCAGTCTTTTGAAAGCGCTGTTACGACCCAGGCTTTTGCCGGCATCAAAATCCCACCGTCTGTATGATAGCTAGAGAGACGATCTGATAGCGCGGCATGAATACGTTCTTTTTTTGTCAGCGGTTCATCTTTGAGTGGATTGGCGATGCTGAAGGCATTCAATAGAAAGTTTGCTGTATCCTCTGGCGTGCCGTCTCTCCCCCCTATAATTAATGTTCCTGTCCAAGGGGTAATCAAAATATCCTCAAATCCGCTCGCATCAAGAATTTCCTCAATATAGGAAGGCTCTGCAAAGGCAAAAGGCCCCGGCGCGCGCGGTTGAGGCATCGGCAGCTCAAGATGACCTGCGAGCACATCTCTAATTTCGGACATCCAGAGGTTGGCGTTAATTGCGGCCCAGCATGACAGCGCAAGCCGTCCGCCAGGTTTAAGCGTTTGATGAAGATGGTGAAAGGCGGCAACTGGCGATTTAAAAAACATGGCGCCAAAGCGTGAGAAAAGACAGTCTGCAATTTTATTTTGCAGCATGATCTGTGCTGCGTCGCAACTTATAAAATTAATATTTTCCAGTTTATTTTCATGAGCGCGGGCGCGGCAGGCTTGGATCAAAGCCTGTGAGATATCGACGCCAATAACGCTTCCATTTTTTCCAACGGCTTGCGCAATCTGAATTGTCGTTACGCCAGCGCCGCAGCCAATATCGATGCAATTCTCATTTTCTCTTAATTGCGCTTTTTCTATTAAGCTCTGACCAATTGGATCAATCATCTGTTCAAAAAATTGATGATAGGCGAGCCATCTATCACCGCCTTCGCCGGCCCAATGTTGCTCTTGGCTTTCTATTGAAGCTGTCATGGACATCTGCTCTCTCTCTTGGTGCAGGCATAATGTTTCAGGCAAATTAGTTAGTTCAACATCTCTTGTGACTGAAGGGCAGATGCGCGCGGGGTCGATTTATAAAAGATATGATGTGTTTTTACACCAAAGATGGAGTTTGCGCACCACTCCGATCAAACGCTTCATCGTCAACTCTTGCTAAAAGTCAAAAACAAAACCATATTCTGCCGTCGCCAGAGAGTTAAGCCTTAACTATTCAATCATTGGCGGGGGAAATGATGATGAGCAAGATATTGGAAGAAGTATTAGCGGCCAATAACGCCTATGTCACAGATTTTGGGTCCAAAGGCGCGCTTGCCTTGCCGCCAGCCAGAGGTTTTGCCATCCTTACCTGTATGGACGCCCGGCTTGATCCGGCAAAATATGCAGGTCTTTCTGAAGGCGACGCTCATGTCATCCGCAATGCAGGCGGCCGCGCGTCTGACGATGCGATCCGTTCTCTCGTCATTTCTCACAAACTGCTTGGAACAAAAGAGTGGTTCGTCATCCATCACACAAATTGTGGCATGGAGCTGTTCTGCGATGAGGTCATGGGTAACCTGCTCGACGATAGTCTTGCAACCGCTTCTCTCGATATGTCCAGTATGACGTGGTCAAATCCACAGCATGGCGGCGGATGCGCAGCCGGACATTTTATTAAATGGCATACAATTAAAAATCAGGAAGAAAGCGTTGCTCAGGATGTGGCGCGCATTCGCTCGCACCCGCTTGTGCCAAAGAACATACCCATTTACGGCTATATATATGATGTGAAAACCGGCCGTCTCATTGAGGTGGCGCAAGCGCGCGATATTGGCCGCGCTGTCTAAATGATCATTAAAAACCTGGCTATCTGGAAAAGATAGCCAGTCCTGTTGACCCTCTCATTCGTCATCAATTTTTGTGAAAGCGCAGCATATGCAGGCTGAACTATTTGATGAGATTGCGGCAGTTAATCTCTTAAGCCAGCAGACAAAATCAAAGGTCAGACAGCTTGCAAAATGCGCACATATCGCTGAAGGCAGCATTATATTCAGGCCAGGAGATAAAAGTGATAAGTTTCCTTTTGTTGCGTCAGGTTCTATTCGTGTTCAAAGAATAACGGAAAGCGGTAGAGAAATCGTACTTTATCGAGTCTCTGCCAACGAAACATGCATATTAACGACAGCTTCTCTTATTTCCGGAGAAAGCTATAGTGCAGAGGCAATCGCAGAAACTGACGTCATTGCCTATCTCTTAACTGAGGCGGCGTTTCGTGATCTAATAAATCATTATGAGGATTTTCGTGCGCTGGTGTTTAAAAGCTACAGCCATCGAATTTCAGAATTAATGTTAAAAGTCGAAGAGATCGCCTGCATTGGCATAGATGTGCGTCTTGCTCAAAGATTATTAGAGATGGCCGACGATAAAGGGATCGTAAAAGCCACTCAAATAGCATTGGCCGCAGATTTGGCGACGGCGCGAGAGGTTATTGGCAGAAGCCTAAAAGTTTTTGTGCATTCTGGTTGGGTTTCTCTTGCGAGAGGGGAGGTGGAGATCAAAAATAGGCAGGCGCTTAAAAATCTTATCAAAAATTCTTTATGACAAAGTCACATACTTTTGTCTTCAGACATGTCAACTTTTGATCAAGATCAGGATTCTAACGCGCGCCCGATCAACATCGCAGCCGCGTTCTTATTTTGAGGCAATGCAGCATAGCATTGTGAGGTTCTTGAAGCTGGAGAAAGCTCATGTCTGCAAATTTATCCGCAATAATTATGATCCTGGCGTTTCTTCTTGGGGCGTTTATGATCGTTGCCGGCGGTCTTGGCTTTATGCGTAGCAATCTCGTGTTGATGCAGACGCGCTCTCAATTGGCGCAAGGCGTTGTTTTTACAGTCGCGGCCTTTATGTTTATTGCTGGCATCGGGGTTCATTTTAGCGGCAGCAGCAATACGGCTTTCTTGAGGGGGCAGCTTGCGCAAACCTCCAAATGTGAGCTTGAGGGAGAAGCTGCGCATCCTGATTCAAGAGGCGGTTATAGCGGGATTATTGGCATGCATATTATTTCATGCATGCAATCTTCCGGCTTTGCATGGTCCCAAAGCTCTTCGCTTTGTCAGGAGGCGCCAATAGCAACTAATGGTTATTGCTACGAGCCGGCTGCCTGGTTTGATCGCGCCATTACTACTGCGCAGCGCGCTTTCTATTAAGCTATGTCTTTAAGAAATGGCGCCTTGTGTTTTATAGTAGGGTGACCTTGGATTTAAAGAAATCAGAGAGGCTAGACCATGCCAAAGTTCATGATAGAAAGAGACCTTGAAGGCGCCGGGAAACTAAACGCCGATCAACTTAAATCCATCTCTCAAACCTCATGCTCGGTATTGCAAAATTTAGGACCTGAGATCCAATGGATTGAGAGTTATGTGACCTCAGATCGCATTTACTGCGTTTATATTGCATCTGATGCTGATATTATTCGTCGACACGCAGAAATGGGAGGGTTTCCTGCGACGAAAATAAGCGAGATAAAGACGACGATCGATCCAACAAGCGCAGAGTGAGTCTGGCGTCTTGGCTAAAGACGGTCGCGTCCGCTGTCGTGGAGGCGAAGATGGAGACACTTAAGACTATTTATACGCGTTGTTCAGTAAGAGAGTATAAGCAAGATTCGCTTTCAGTAGAGTGTATTGAAAGTCTGATTGAGGCAGCTATTCATGCGCCAACAACAGCTAACCGTCAGGCCTGGTCTTTTACTGTCATAAGCGATCGTACGCTTCTCGACAGAATTTCACAAGAAGCAAAGCATTATATGACCAAAGAGCGTCCATTGGCGCTTCCTGAATATTTATATGACAAGCTGGCGACCGCTGACTTTCACGTTTTATACAATGCTCCGGCCTTAATTGTGATATCGGGGGAAATAAATCTTCCCTGGATGGCGGAAGATTGCGCATTGGCGGCGCAAAACCTCATGCTTGCCGCTCATGATGCAGGAATAGGCGCTTGTTGGATTGGTCTTGTTCAACCCTATCTGGCGACTGATGCGGGAAGTTCAGCATTGCGGCTTGGTGAAAGAAAGCATCCTATTGCGCCAATTATCGTTGGCTGGCCCGCGATGCAGTCGGTTCCTCCTTTAAAAAATAAAGCAATGATAGAATGGATCAATGAAGGGTCGCC
>Ga0208868_1000073_pt1 | contig 22704 bp, 23 predicted proteins | sample CryBogCBE23Oct07_FD_184583 | JGI IMG/M metagenome (GOLD analysis project Ga0208868, IMG submission 184583) | Freshwater microbial communities from Crystal Bog, Wisconsin, USA - CBE23Oct07 (SPAdes) (version 2) | ecosystem: Environmental > Aquatic > Freshwater > Lake | place: Crystal Bog... | reverse complement strand
TAAATGTTCCGTATCTTTTATACATTGTATACATCCATCTAATGAACTTGCTGTTGTAATAATCTCTGTTGTTGGTGATATATTTGTCTGAATATACTGCATGCACTCTTTTTGTATATGTGGTTCAAGATAAAGACGCTGAGCCGCCTTTTTATCTATTGCTTGATTTGAATACAAACATAGTTCAATTGTATGATCGATAGTTCCTTGTGCCTGCCAGAAACTTTCCATACTAAATATTTCACCTATAAGCGAATTGTAAGTAGGAATGAGAATATAGTCAATTGTTTTCATTTCACACGCTGTAACAAGGTCGTTTAATGTAGGATAACTTCGATGAATGCCCCTTATATTTGCTGTAATCACTTCATTGGAAAATGTACCGCGTCCAAATAAATATCCCACACGAACATTTTGAATATGTTTTTCTAAATATAATACTTGGATCTGTTTTGAAATATCCATAAGTTTGAGATAAATATGATTGTTGAAGCGTTTCACAATCTCCTTTTCAATATCACGATCCGTAATTAATTTAAGCAAATCATTCTTTTTGTAGAGATACTGAAACGGGCTTGCATTAAATTTTATATCTGCCACTTTTTCGGATAAGGCTAGTCGCATTGATATCATCATAAGTAATTCCTCTTCATTTTTATATCCCTTTGTAATATCTGAAATAGCAGCATCCATCTCTAGCATATACTTTGTAACAACACATACGTTATATAGAGTTGGGGGTTTTTCAGGCGAAATAATCAATGTATTAATTATTTTATCGTAATCTCGTATTTGTTTACGAATTTCCGCAAGGGTAGTCATCTCTAAAACAGTTGTTGTATTCAATAGTGTAAATAGAATGTTTGTTGTAGAAATATCAATACACGCATCAGTAATGCTAACTCCATGTTTTAAATTTGTGGATAATGATTGATTTCCCTTATGTATATTTGATTCAATCATAATACCACGAATAGGATATTTTTGAAGTAATCTTAGCCGGCGAACATAGAGTGCCGCTAATATTTGACGGTTGTATGCGGACTGCGAGTTTCCGTGCGAACAATCAATTATAATACCTGTATTAATCTTCTCCTTTTTCAACGAGTTTGTGACTTCTACAATAATATCCTGGTTATAGTTTGGTTCGACGCCGCCGCGAAGAATCAGATGGCTATTCTTATTTCCGCTAGTAATAATTTGACTTGCGCGTCCTTGATCGTCAATTGACATAAAATTATGAGGATACATTGCCGAAATAATTCCGTTAATTGCTTTTTCGTAATCGCCTGAAGTGAGATTTTTGAATCCTACCGGCATAGGAAGACCTGAGGTGAGTTGGCGATGCGTCTGGCTTTCACTTGTTCGTGCCCCAATCGCTCCCCACGAAACCAGATCCGATACATACTGATGTGTGAATAAATCTAAAAATTCGCAACCAATCGGAATTTCCATTTGAGTAATCTCTAAAAGTAATTTTCGCGCAAGGTCTAGCCCTTTATTAATGTTACAAGTATTATCAAGATCTGGATCGTAAATAAACCCTTTCCATCCGGTACGAGATCGCGGTTTCTCAAAATAGACTCGCATCACAATATACAGATTTTCTGCTGACTTTTGAATAGTCTTGAGTGATTTAGCGTATTCAATAGCTGCTGCGTAATCATGAATAGAGCACGGTCCTACAATCACTAACATACGATTATCCGTACCTTGGATAATATTTGTAATATCGGCTCTGCATTGTGAAATAAATTGTAGATTTGTTTCACTTGGCATATATTTGAGTTTTAATTCATTTGGAGTAATGACTTCATTTATTTGAGATATACTCATTCCGTGTATAGGGTCTTGTCGTTTTGTATTTAGACCGATTTATAGTCTGGTCGTTAACCAACCACCTTATGCTGTTTATTTTTGGACGCAAGAAGTGCCTTAATCTCTGCTAGCTCTGACGCATTCACTTCTAGTTTTACTTTGGGTTGCGGCTTTGGTTGTGGCTTTGGAGGTGGTGGAGGACTCTTTGCTTTGGACGCTCGCGCTACCGCGGGTGCTGGTGCTGGTGCTGCTGCTGCTGGTGCTGGTGCTGGTGCGGGTGCTGGTGCTGGTGCGGGTGCTGGTGCTGGTGCGGGTTCTGGTGCTGGTGCGGGTGCCGGTGCTGGTGCGGATGCTGGTGCAGGCTCTAAACCTGGTGTAAGTATAGGGATTTGCATATTCATATATTGCTTTAGCATATCCATGTGCTTCTTCAAGTCTTCAGGTGTGAATGATGGTGTTGGTTCAGGTTGTTTCACAGGTTGTAAAACGCCTGGTGGAACTACTGGTGAAGTTGTTGCCTGCGACTTTGCTTTCGCCACACACGAAGGACAATCGTCATGTGATGTATTATCTATAAGTTCATTTTCAACTGTATTAGTATCATTCTCATATACGGGTGTAAGTGATGTTTGAATATTACTTCCTAACGATGTAAGAATTCTATTATCTAAAATGCCAACCGGTGTAGGTGGTGCCGATACAACTGTCTTCTTAGAAGACATGACTCTTACTGCAATAGGAGCATCTAAGGTCTCTTCTACTGTAGTCGGTGCGTCCGGTGCCTCCACAGCTGCCTGTATTCCTACTGCTGCCTCCATTGCATTTAACTTATCCTGGGTTGCCTGTGAGAGTAATTTTTTAGGGTCATTGACAATACTTTTTACCGAATCGGGGAGAGGTAAACTATTTACTGCATTTTTGAGTTTTATAGATTGTTCCTTTACCGAATGAAAGAAACTACCAACGGCTGCTAGAGCTGGGCTTTTTGCCTGCTCCTCAGATATTACCTCTTTTGTAATCTCTGCCGTATTTACACTTCCATCAGCATTTGTAGGTACCTTAACGCCAACCGCAGAGAGGAAATTTAACGCACCGCTGCGTCTTAGGGCGTTTGTTCCCATTACCGCGCCCATCAATCCCACCAATCCCAAAGAAACCGCACCTAGAATCAATCCGAGAGAGCTGTTATCCGCCGCAGCAGCAACTACAATTGGAATAGTCGCATTCAAGGAAGGGGAGACACTAATATTTGCGAAAAGATTCGGAGCTGGGGTGCCGGAGAGACTCATAGTACTTAAAGAGGATAAGGAAAAACTACCCGACACAGATATAGACATAGAAAGAGTTGGAGAGATTGATAGAGAATTTGAAATACTATTAGAAAGTGACATGGATGGGCTAGCAGTTTTACCTGGTGATGGAGAGACTGTATTACTTATAGAGAAGATGAATGATTGAGTGGGATTTGTAGATGTGCTACTTGACCCTGTTTGTGTTACGCTAGTACTTACCGATACACTTGACACAAGAGTGTTTGAGGTTGTTTGTGTTACGCTAGTACTTACCGATACACTTGGCACAAGAGTATTTGAGGTCGTTTGTGTTACACTAGTGCTTACCGATACACTTGGCACAAGAGTATTTGAGGTTGTTTGTGTTACGCTAGTACTTACCGATACACTTGGCACAAGAGTGTTTGAGGTTGTTTGTGTTATACTCGCACTTAGCGATACACTTGGCACAAGAGTGTTTGAGATCGTTTGTGATATACTAGATGTAAATGATTGGGATGAACTTCCTGATAAAGTTGTAGAACCACTCGCTGACATTGATGGACCTGTGGTTTTACTTATAGAAAGTGATAGAGATACCGTCGCCGAAGAACTTGCTGTTTGTGTTTCTGACAAAGAAATAGATGCTGTTGCTGCCATACTATTAGACGGCGATACTGTCAGTGAAGTGGGCGGAATTGTAGAACTTACCGAGGGAGTTTGTGACGCCGATGAACTGGGCTCTTTACTCTGCGACGCCGATGTACTTTGCGACACCGATATACTTTGTAATACCGATCTACTTACCGATTCTGATAAACTGGGTGCGGTACTTTGCGATACCGATGTACTTGCTGATACTGATGAAGTAGGCTCATTACTTTGCGATACCGATGTACTTGCTGATACTGATGAACTAGGCGCTATAGTTTGCGATAATGATGAACTTCCCGTTACTGACAGTGTAGATGAAAATGACACTGATTCGGACGCCGATAAGGAGGCTGTAGCGCTAGAACTAGATGTTTGTGATAAAGTTTGTGTCATACTAGCACTCGATGAGGAAGTTGCTGTTATACTTGTGCTTTGGGATGCCATAGTTGTAACCGACCCGCTTATACTTTGCGATACATCACTTGTGGTACTAGGACTAGATGAAATAGTTGCTGATGTACTAGAACTAGGAGTTAGAGAGATAGATGGTGTTGGTGAAGTGGAAAGCACAGATCCCGCTCCAACTGCAACAAACGCAATATTTGTCGATTGTAACCAATTAGTAACAGTTACAGGGTCTGTTTCTCCTACTGTATAAAATGTTCCTGTTGATTCAGTCATTAGGTCATTCCAGAAAAATGGAAATGATACACTTGAATCGCCTGTAACAATATCTATTATTCCTGGTGTCGCACCATAGAATACTAAAGCATACTCTACATCTCCGCCCAGAATGTATGACGATATTGGGTAAAGATCTGTAAATGTCACAACCTGTTGTGGGTATGTTGGAAAACTGCCTGGAGATACTAATGAAAACGTCTTTGATGCTAATATAGTCCCACCTGGTATACTTCCTCCGCCCACATCCATAAGGGCAATTGTGAACGTAGCCGTTCCCGCGGCTAATGGCATATATTGAATTGAAATTCGGTTAATTGCCATATTCGGATAAGGATAAGGTGGTAAGACATTGAGAGCCAGTATAGCTGTATCAATGGAATCATGGCAGCACCCTGTAAGACCCTGGAACCACGGAAGATATGGTGTTTGCGTCGGCGATATAGTGGTAGATCCTGTTTTTGAAGCTGAAAAACTTGGTGAAGGCAACCTTGATGTAGTGACCGATTGAGACGCAGCTCTAGATCCTGATATAGATACCGATTCGGACCTACTATTTGCGACAGATGCTGATTCAGACCTACTATTTGTCTTTGAAAGTGATGGCGATTTTGATTCACTTGCGGACAACGATGGGCTCTTAGAATCCGTTGGATCTACTGATACGGATGCCGATACACTTCGGCTGACTGTAGAACTTACTGTATCTGACGGGTCTATAGATGCAGAGGCGGTTGTTGAGGCGGTTAAACTCGGCGAAACTGGGCTCATCGTCACCGACGGCGTGATTGACGGTGTAGGAAAAAATACCGTATACGACACAAAGAACGCAGATCCTCGATTTGCGATATTTATCATATCCGCGCCGATTTGACCGCCGCCGTTATCATAGAACGTTGCCTGACTAATACCCGTTTGTTGTATTGTACCAACAGATGTGGAGGAAAAATCCATATAATACCAGTGATTCTGTGTTGAACTACCACCGCACGAGTTGACACCGCAGGGTGAATTATACCATGTCTGACCTGCTGCCGCAACTTGGACCGCTAAATCGCAATTCGGTGCACAACATGACTGAATGCCTGACGTAGAGAGTCTGGCGGTTGATGGATTTCCGTCCAGTTGTATATTTGCTGGCATTGCCATAGTACCGTAAATTGCGAATGCAATCTGTTTCACTTTAAGACCGCTAGCGCCCGTAGGCAGCGGGGTCGACAATCCAACATTGATTGCACCATTATCCGTTCCGCACCCCAATGTTGTAGCGGTAAACCCATTCCAATCATACCCTGGTGTCTGTGCTGTTACCTGCGCAAACAACAGAGACACACAACCAAATAGGAACGCTAACATAATGTTTCTATTTGGGAATCTTGAATTTAACGCACTTAGGCTTTAGCTTCCGTTTTCGCAACATAACCACGAATAGCGAGAAGAGTGAATGAAACCGTCGCAATCACAATATAAATCATCATTTCGGAGTAAAAATATCGCTTAAAATAATGGTCGATAAGATGGGACACCGCGCCCCAAACGCCTACCCATAAAAACACTGTCAGTAAAGTTTCTTCAAGAAATTGGCTATAAAGATTTACTAGCATTCCTATTTGACCGGGAGACTATAATCCAAATGATGCTGTGCTTGCTAACATAGGGCGTACCGGTGTCGTGGGTGTGTACGCCGCCTTGCACTGAATATTCGGCTCAGGGCACGGCTCGCACTGTGCCGCAGGGCACGCCGGGCACGATTTCGGCTCAGGGCACTTGACAACAGGGCAACGCGGTCGTGGGCATGGCGGGCACTCGCCAATCTTACACGGCTTCGAGCAAGTCGAAATACAAGGGGGGCACTTCGGTACCGCCGACTTGAGTACATACTTTGACATATCGGGTAACGGCGGGCATTCCGTCTTCAGCATATACTTTGTCATATCTGGTAGGGGCGGGCAGGGAGGAACTTGCGACTTCTTAATCCATTTTGACATATCGGGCGTAGGGCACGAAGGGCAAGGCGGGCAACGCTCCCTTTTCGCATATGGCATTTCATCACGGGAAGAGCAACCGCACGGCTTTGGTTTATAGCACGTATTACAAACTCCGCTTGCTGCAGCAGCGCTCGGATACTCTGGGACATCAGGTACCTTTAGATCAATGACCATTGGAGGGCATCCGCACGGCTTCGGCTTGCCGCACTTATTACAGGTGCTGTCACCACCGCTTTTAAACTTTTCAACGACCTGACCGCGAGACCGTCCAACTAAATATCCTACAAAAATCGCAAGGAGTAATCCCAGCAAAAGAATCATAGGCGACATCTTCATTGCTGAAGCCATTCTATTCAGTATAAGGGTTTTTTATGCCGGGCAAGTCAAAAAATTTGAGACATGTCTATTTATCATCCATTACTATTCAACTAATGGAGTGCTTGCGTCTTACGTCTGTTTGGGTGAAACTGATATTTAATAAAATAAAGGAATATGTATTGTTTGCGTATTCCTATATTAAGTTCGTTTTACCGTTTGTTTTGGTTTATCTAATTCACATCATTTCCTCCAATGTCTACGCGAATCTATGTGCGAATCTTTCCTTTGTCGGCTTTGTAAACTCGCTCTTTCTGATTGGCAGTCCTATTTGTAGTATGATTTTACAAATTGTTACGCATACCAATACGGCATTTATTGCCATTATTTCAGGTCTTTGTATTCTTGTTATAGGATACGTCCCTCGTAATCTTGAAAATAGCCGTCCTGCCGAACGTCCTACCGAGCGTGTAGTAGGACGGATATATTAAGCCTGGCGCATAAACTTCGCGGTCGGGTCGACTTTCGGGCAGCCAAACATTTGCGGATACCAATTGCCCCATGTATCACCTAGACGCGAGCAAACCATCTGATAGTTTCCCTTCCAGGAATACGACGCGCTGACTTCATTTGGATTTTTGATACATCCAAAATTTGCAGGATCGCCTAAGTTCGCCGCCTGTATTTGCCGGCACATCTCTAAGGCGCGCGTCTTGTAATCTAACCCGCCGACCATTGAATCGTCAAAACTTGCCGCTGACGCACGGTGCTGAATATTTGCATCCGAAAGTGCATAATCGCCGGACCCGATTCCGTTTGACACAGATCCTGCCGGCATTCCCATATTCATCCCCTGTACGGTATTCAAATTGTCGTGCGAAGGTGTAAATACATGTGATGGTGCTTCCCTATCTTTTAGTACAGGCTTCGGTGGTCCTAACATAATTGAAGATATATCAGGCTTCGAAGTATTCGTCAGATTTTTAAGAATGTTGAGTTCTTGTGTATAGAGAGCCTGAATATTTGCGGGCATTGGTGTATCGCTAATCATATATTTATTGATATTTGATTCAATTGTATTTATCTTATCCAAGACCTGTTGCGTCTGTTTGACAGCGGGGTCACTTTCAAATCCAATAGCCATCGTCCATTTCATATTACGCGTCGCTTCTAATAACGGTTGTAAGGCTGCCGTAGACGGGAGACCTGGAGCGCCACCTTGTTGTGCGATGGGCTTCTGCGCCTTCTTTACCTTTAAATTTAGCATTTCCGCGGGTTGGTTCTTTCCTAATGTTTTGAGAAACCGTTCAGCGTCGGCGGGTGTAATATTTATATCCGAGAGTTTCGTCTTACCGCGACGCACACTTGAAATAATATCACCTAGGTCGGCAGAGAGTTTATTGAGATCTTCTATACGTTTTACCATGGTTGGTGCAGAGGATCGGAGATTCGATAACCGTAGACTTTCGGACTGGACGCGTAACTGTAAGTTTATGAGTGTATCAATGGTTAATCCATTTGGCGATGTGCCTTGCGATGTGATATGATGTGCGACAGGTTTCTTCGCTGCGGGCTTGGCTGCGGGTTTCTTGGCTGCGGGCTTGGCGACGGGTTTCTTGGCTGCGGGCTTGGCGGCATCATGCTTTGGCGGAGGATTGTGTGGTGTAAGATCATTAAATCCCTCAAGAACCTCCGATTTTCCACGTAAAATATTAATAGAGCAATCGTAAGCATTACGGAGTTGTGATGTATCGTCAACCGTCATTGATACAGCGTCAGAATTGGCAAGTGCAGCTTGTAACTGATTTGTCAAATTCTCAGACTGCATAGATAGATACTGTGTCTGTTGTAGAGACTGCGCATCTAAGTTTAATGTCATAGGATCTTGAGCGTTATACAGGAGTTGAAAATTTTTGATAGTTTCCATGAGCGCTTGAATATCCTTAGGTTGTGCTAAGGCTAACTTAGGATTGGTTGTTGTCGCCGACGCTGTATCACGCGCAATTGCCGATGTCTCATTCGATTTAGGTACATTGCCGTCAAATCCTTCATAGGTTTTTTGATTCATATATAAAAATCCTAAACAAGCTAGGACAATGAGTAAAACCAAAAGGATCGTTACATATACTTTCATCCCCTCTAACGAGGTAATCCAAATTTAGTATGACTTACCGGGTGTACTTAAGAAATAATATTACAATCAATCTTCAATCGCCCACTACGAATGTTATCTGCCAAGTTGCTTGCACTTATACCGATTGATTTATTTGTAAATGTATATTCGGTAACAGGAGGCACCTTTGCTGTTTTAGGTATAATAGATGCCATTGTACTCGGTGGCTCTGAAGAAATTGCGTTGGGTGGTGTAGGATCCCAATGCGGCGTTGTTTGTCTACGAGCCGGAGGCGTTTTTATAACTGCTGCCGGTTTCCATTTGAATGTCGATATTTTCGATAGTATTGAACGTAGAATTGAAGGAGAATTTTGTGACAAAGGAGCGGTCTGGATAATTTCAAATTGAAGTGTGCTTGCTCCGAAAAACGTTAATCCTTCTTTTGTCATATCTTGATTCTGAAAATTATACGCGTACACTTTATTCTCTAAATTTGTGATATTATCAATCGTCTTTAAGGGAAATGAGTACGCTGTTCCAGACAAATCAGATGTTACACTTAAGTTATAATGACCCCCTAATTTTAGATTTTTTTGAACTGTGTTTATGATTTTAGCATCAAGTTTACTAGCAGCAACACTAAACGATGGACTTGACGTTTCATCTTCACTCGCATACGGTCCTATCATTACATCTCCGATTTTTATCATACCCGTTTTCAACACTTGTTGATTCATCGAAGGAATAAACGGTATAGTAGGTTCATTTGCTAACGATGTTGGACCTATAACCGGCAAAAACGAATTTGCGATTCGAGGACCTGCCCCTGCGTTCTGACCTGATGGTATTAAAACAGCACGAGCCAAGGGGGGAGTATACGATGTTAATTTCATAGGAATACCTGCGCCCGCTGCTGTACCTGACATAGGTGAATTGTCCATAGGCTGAATATTATATCCGCTTCCGACAACAGTATTTGAGGACGCATTTGAATCTGGGTCTCCGTTGCCATCGTTGAGTGAAACGTGAACGCTTCCACTCTGGAAACCCTCTATACGCGGATACATATAGAATAATACTATAATAACAATAACTGCTAAAATGCCTACAATTACTCTTATAGACACCATTCTGTTTTTTGTACTCTTTAAAAATTTGACTGCTGTTCGTATATTCTGTATGTTTGTACGATGCCTTATAAATTACGCTATAAGGAAGATGATACAATTGAAGTAGGGCTTGACGAAGCCGGTCGGGGGTGTCTATTTGGACGGCTATATGTCGGGGCAGTTGTCTTTAGCAATGATACCGATGACATGTTTGATAATGGCGTCGCCCTGAATGAAATTCGTGATTCTAAACTTCTAACAAAACGTAAGCGTGATATTCTATTTGACTACATTCAAGAGTGTGCGCTTGATAAGGCGGTTGCCTTTGCGACTGCCAAAGAGATTGACACGCAGAACGTTCTACAGGCGGATTTAACGGCGATGCACCGCGCGCTTGATATGCTTACGGTTCCGGTTGAGCGTGTTCTAGTCGACGGCGACCATTGGCGACCCTATAAAGATACTGAAGGTCACGCAATTGTTGATGGTGACGCACAGTATCTCGCAATTGCGGCGGCGGGCATTCTTGCCAAAGTATCACGTGACCGCTGGGTTGAGGAGGTTGTGGCATCTAATCCAGAGTGGGATACCCACTACGGATTAAGTACAAATATGGGATATGGAACTGCTAAACATATGACTGGTTTAACGGCACACGGAGTCACAGACGAACACCGTCGGAGTTTTGCGCCTGTTCGCGCAATTACTGGCTCTGAGGGACTACGAGTTAAGGTGAAATCAAAAGACCGATGGCTCGGTGAGGACTAGTCGCTTACCCCTTGGGTACGCTTCGCTTACCACCAGCCGCCAACCTTCATGTTCATGTTGTTGTTGCGGCGGTTGTTGCGGCGGGACTTGCGCGAGTTCTTGTGGTTCTTGCGGTTGTTGCGGCGGGACTTGCGCGAGTTCTTGCGGTTCTTGCGGTTGTTGCGGCGGGACTTGCGCATGTTCTTACGGTTGCGGCGTCCACCGACCTTGCGGCTGCGGCGGGACGCACGGCGGCTGCGGCGGGACGCGCGGCGGCTGCGGCGGGACTTGCGCGAAGCACGGCGAGACTTGCGGGACGCACGGCGGCTGCGGCGGCGGGGGGAGACAGCAACAGCGTTAACCTCATTCACCAGGACATTGTTGTTGTTGTTGTTGCGGCGGCGTCCTCCAACGCGGCGGGACTTGCGGGACGCACGGCGGGAACGACGAGAGGCGCGGCGAGTAGAGCGAGCCATTTGTTTCTGTTTACGGCTGCGATTTTTATTTCCACCTCCTGTTGTGACAGAATACTCTGCCAAGTAAGGATTCGCATTCGAAGGATTTCCAGAAACAGCGAATGGCGCAGAATAACCCCCCATCTGACCTGGTAGCCGGGGTGCCGTAGCCCCAGGTTTACCCGTGAACGCATCTAACAGACCGGTCACGGCATTTCCTGCCACCTTTCCAACCGAACCTACCGCATTTCCTGCCGCCTTTCCAACTGAACCCACAGTATTTGATGCTACCTTACCGACCGAACCTACCGCATTTGTTATAGATCCAACAACGTTCGTCGCGGGACCAACATTTATGGCAGCAAATGAACTATTCATAGTATTATTTTTAGGTGCTTGAAATGAATTATTCATTAAAGAATTCTTGAGCGGAGAGCTCTCGGGATCTTGGCTCGCCGGTAGATTATTACGCATAGAAGCCTTTGCCCGATTTGTTACAGGCGCATAGTTCTTTTCAACGTTAAATAAACGTTTATTATTCTTCGCTGCCTTGGCACCGTTCACGTTCATATCTCTACTTTATACGGACGATTTTAACCGCAAAAATTGAGTATATAAAAAGGTTGTCTGAGATTCTAACAAAATGAGGGTACTATATTTTGATACTGAAACCAATGGACTACCAAAAAGCCGGGGCGGGTCAGATACTGATATCAAAAATCACCCAGAGCCTGTAGAAATCGCTTGGCAGATATATGAAAATGACATTCTTGTAAAGAATCGGTCGATTTTACTCAAGCCCGACCCGTCGACTGTATGGAACGCGGAAAGTGCTATGATTCATAAAATTTATAAGGACTTCGCCCTTGCGAATGGTACGCCAATCCCTGACGCACTTACTGAATTCAAGACAGATTGTATCTCATGTCAGGCAATTGTTTCCCATAACCTTGCGTTTGACCTACCAGTTATGAAGTGTGCCTATCTACGCATTTGGCCTGCCGAAACGGACTTTTCGTGGATTCCTTCGCGTCAGATTTGTACTATGAAACTCACAACTGGAGTATGTAAGTTGCCCTTTGTCAATTCCAAGTATCCGCGTCGTGAAGGAGACTATAAACAGCCGCGACTTGCCGAGCTTCATACCTATCTCTTTGGAAATACGGGAACGTATGAGGCACATCGTGCGTCGAGCGATGTAGATTGTCTTGTAGCGTGCTCGCGCGAGCTTATGCGCCGTAATATTCTAGTTCTATAATAGGGATGTATCTACCGCTCTCACACGGTCAGATAATGTACTACGAGGTCCACGGAAATCTTGACGGACCTGTAGCGCTTGTGCTACACGGTGGACCCGGTGCTGGAATTTCACCACGTTCGGTGCGAATGTTTGATTTGACGCGGTGGTGCGTTATATTATACGACCAGCGGGGCTGTGGAAAGTCATTACCGTTTGGTGTTCCGTCGCTTTCTCACAATACGACCGATGATTTGTTAGATGATATGGAACGGTTACGACGGGCTCTAGGGGTGGAAAAATGGTATTTAACTGGTGGCTCGTGGGGCTCCACCTTGGCGCTAATCTATGCAGAAAAATACCCGCGGCGTGTTAGTGGACTACTACTGCGCGCACTCTGTCTAATGGATGATACCGAATCCGCTTGGTTGTATGAGACACACGGAGCCGCACAGGTCTTTCCCGCTGAATATCAGCGTTTTTTAGCGCCATTATCAGCGAAGGAGCGGAACGGAACTATGAGAGAGATTCTACGTGCGTATCAGCGGCGCCTTACCAGTCCCGACAAAAAGATAGCACTTGAAGCCGCCGCTGCGTGGACCGGTTGGGAAGACTCAGTCATTGCCCTTGTACCAAAACCCGTCACGTTTAAGGGCGATAAAGATATCTCCGTCGCTATTTTAGAAAATCACTATTTTATTAATGGCGGATTTATAAAGCCAGGTCAGATTTTGGCGCACGCCCATCGGCTCAAAAATATACCAATCGACGTTATCCACGGACGCTATGATATGATTTGCCCCTATCGGTCGGTTGAGTCGCTTTCTGCCGTTCTACCACAGATTCGCGTCAAGCGTGTCATGGATGGGGGACATTCCGGTTATTTTGAAGAGGAAGTTGTCTATATTCGTAAAGTCACCGACGCATTTGTCCACGGAAAGAAGCGTAGCCGAGGAACATTGAAGGCAGTGCGCTCTATGAACCTATCTAAATTGAAGACTCGTAAGAGAAAGTAGAGAATGAGTGTTCGTGGTTTACGTATCTGCGTACTCTCTGGCTCATCACGCACAGTCGCGCACGCTTACGGTCTTAGTCAGGATGCTCGTATTATTGAACAGATAATACGAGAAGCCGCTGCCAACGGATCGATTAAAATAGATTCCGTAGAGCATAATGATGCATATACATACGGAACGGGAAATAAGGCATCAGGTATGGTTGATATTAATATTCATTTAGAAGTACCCTGTCGTATGGCGTGGCGTTATGGACGCGTGAATATTGTCGTTATCAATCAAGAATGGTGGTATTCAGATACTTGGAAATGGGTGTTAGAGTCGCGAGAAAAGGGAGGCGCCGATATTCTTGTATTCAAATCCCAATATGCTAGAGCAATGTTTCCTGACGTTGACGAATCTAGAGTACGCATGATTTCTTGGCGCGCTGGACCTGAAATTTCCGCAGGTTTATCCTCACTCGGTAAGAAAAAGCGTGAATTCTTGTATCTTGTCGGCGCCTCTGCGAATAAAGCCGCCGCTGCTATGATTATTGTCGGCTCATGGCGAAAAGATTGGCCTCCGCTACGTGTATACGGCTCTAAAACGATTATGGATTCATTGCGTATAAAATTTTTCGATGCATGTGAACGCGGAGTTGAACTTCTTGATGCATATGCGAGTGAGAGTGAACGAGTAAAGGCGCAAGCCGACTACGAATTTCACGTTGTTGCCTCGGCGGCAGAGGGATTCGGCTATACCTTTGCTGAAGCAGCGGCAGTCGGCGCACTTCCATTATGGACGGATATTGGCGTCTATAAAGAACTCTACGGCGATATATTAGGAGATATTGGACGAATCTCGACTGTGAGTCTCAAAGATGAAACCCCATTTCCTGATAAGCCTGCTATGTTTACAGAAGCAAGTGTTGTACGTGCTGTGGAATCCCTTATAGCATTATCCAAAGACGAACAAAAAACTCTATCTGGTACACTTCGTCATCGCTCGACTATACGTATTAAAGAGTTCCGTAATTCGTGCCGTTCTTTGTTGAAAGCTACTATTAAACTACTACTTGTACCAACAGTGGTTGCGTCCTATCCGCCACGCGTTCCAGCGATTCCTGATTTCCCTCACATCGCCGTAGTAACTCTGACCCATAATCGTCCCAAATGGTTTCCCAATATGGCAAATAATATTTTAAAGTCCGATTATCCCAGTGATAAAATTACCTGGATTATTGCGGATGATAGTGATGCTGATGGACGTATAGATGGTGCCGTTGCGAAATTCCAAAGTGTGAATCGCCATATTCGAGTCAAGTATTTATCAATGCCTAAAAAACTCGCAATCGGTGATAAGCGAAATAAGGCGTGTTTGGCGGCGCCGCCTGAATGTTCTATTTTTATGATGATGGATGATGACGATCACTATCCTGCGACATCAATTCGTGCGCGTATGGCGTATCTGAACGATCCTGGGGTAGAATGTGTATACTGTTCGACACTGCCAATGTACGACTCCAAGCGATATATTAGCGCAATGAATGTGCCACCGTTAAATCTGGCGATTTCTGAACGGGTTAGCGAAGCATCGTTAGCGTTCAAGCGGTCGTTTTTTGAAGCGGGTAAATTCCCTGCGTCGGTCAACGTTGCCGAAGGCGAAGGATTTATTGTTGGTCGTGAAGCGTTGACTGCTGAGGTACCACCTCGTGGAATTATTGTCTCTTTTCTACACGGTGGTAATGCGACCTCTCGTCGTGTACCAGAGACCACTGAAGCAAATGGATGCCATTATGGATTCAGTGACGAATTTTTCACGTATATTTCGGAGATTTCTCTTTAAAAATCTGCTGTTGAGACCCACCCCTTATTAAATTTCTTACATAATGCTACTGATGTTGCTGCTTCAAACGATGGATACACCGACGAGGATTTATCTATATTTGATGGATTGAGTAGGTCCGCAGCACCTTTTGTTTGTGCTACATAATTGCCAGGACTTGTATTGGTATAGCCAGGTCCAGGTATCGCTGCTGACCCGCCATTAAAGGCTAAATATCGTCCCAGAAGGGCACTGATTGCCATTTGTGTCGATGCGTCTGCCTGTTTGAACGCTTTTTGAATTGCCGGCAAATAGTTATTTCCACCGACTGAATAACTCATAATGGCATATTGGATATCGGGAGATATATACGATAGTACTACATCTGTATTAAACTTCGTGAGTGGTAATCCAGCGCATCCTGATACATCCATTGGCACTCCCGAAAGATCCGATGCGGAATCGGTTACTGTATTAGGGTCAAATCCTTCATAACTTGGTTTATAATGATTATAAATATAAATACTTAAAAAAATAACAACGACAAGTATACTATATACAATTCTTTCATCCATCCCCTTTATCTAAACAAAACAAAAGTTTATGAGGTAGATGGACTTGTCAGGTGCGTTAAGCGGACATGTAGAGCCCCTTGCATTTTCATCCGCCGACTTTGAAGATGCCGATGCCGGCTCTGGCTCTATGTCAAATACAAAGCAAAGCATTGAAAATGCCCTTCAATTTCACATGAATGTAGCAAATACAATTGTCCCAGATGAACGGGACTTTCTACGACCGTGGCGGAAACGCCTTCGCGACATTCTAACAAATGAAAGTGAATTACTCACGACATTTCTGGAAAGACCGCTCGAAGATACATCTATTGTTCAGCGTCACAGTCATTTTCTACGGTCCCTTGAACTTCCAACGCTAAATCTGAGCTCACAGTGGCTCAAAGATAAGGTGGACGTTTTGGTTGACAATGATACCGTCTTAAACGAGCTAGAAGCCGAACTTGGTCATTCTATCAGCGATATACGTAAAGACATTCACGGTGTTATGAACGCATATTTGGAAACTATGAAAGAGATGTTTCGTAGTGTAGAAATTCTGAATCTGAAAATCGAAAAGATCGATACAATGAAAAAGCGCCTACTTGGTATTTCTATCGACGATGATATGACGGAAGAAATCCTGGCTCTCAAACAATCGGTGGTTGGATACATTCGATCCGAATACGAGCGTAATAAAATTCAGGATGATTATACTGCCTTTTGCCGTCACTATGCGCGCTTTACGGCGCTGCGCTCCATTCTTATGGCGGTCAATGTAAGCACAAACAATGCCGATGGTCCCATTTGCTCGATTTGTACGACGGACCGCGTCTGCTGGGCGTTGGTGCCGTGCGGGCATACATTTTGTAATGCGTGCGCGCAAAAACAGCGGCACCTGTGCTTCGTCTGCCGTACAACGCTACGGGACCGGCAGCGCCTTTACTTCATCTAGTGCGTTATCAATCCATTGTATAGACGTGATGGCGTCTGCTATAGTTTTTGCGGTGTCCGCGTCGATTGGAAGTTTACCTTGAATCCGTTGTAGTAAGGATGTATAACGAATGAGAAAGAACTGCCGTAGGAATCTACGGTACTCTTCGCTCGGCTGCTCCATTGCCAATGGATTGATTTGGCGGGATTCGACGTCATTTTTTACAAAATTGACGAAAAATGAACCTTTTCAAATGATCTAGAATAGAAAGAATAGAAAACATGTCCCTTGTACCCGGTGGTTCTAGCACGAATTCGCTTCTTGTACCTACCGGTGCCCCCGCTGCGCCCGCTATCAGTGAACTTCCCACGCTTCTTAAGCGTTGGATGACTCTTCAAGAGGAAGCGGCGTCGCTCAATGCCGAAATGAAACAACGCCGCACGCAATCCAAGGCACTCAAAGATATTATTCTACGAATTATGGAATCGAATAATGTAGCTAAAATTAATGTTAGTAAGGGAGCAGTTATTCATAGAACACGTGAAGTGACCGAAAAGCTCTCGAACGAATTTATGATGAAACACTTTAAGGAATTCTTTGGTGGCGACCAAGAACGCGCCTCTTCTCTCATAAATTACTTGGAAGAACATCGTACAAGTATTATGAAACACGACCTCAAACTCCAAGTCCCTAAAATGAATGGAGCGGGTGAAGAAAATTAGAATATGTATATAGAAACAAACATGTTCGGTGGTGCTATTGCAAATGGTGTAAATGCGGCTCTGGAGGCGGCACCCTTTAAGGTATCTGAGCCATTTGAAAATCAGACCGGTCTAAGCGCGTTACCGTTCCGTGCGGCACTTGTATCTTTTTTAACTGTCTTGATTGTACTTCTACTTCTACTGCTCTTCGGACAGTATCTCTGGAATAACGTACTCCACGTCCTTGTCCCTGGCGTGAAGGAAGCAAAGTCTGTATGGCAAATCCTCGGTATCTCTATCTTGATTATGCTCCTCAGCCCCGGCAACTGCCAGTGCGCTATGTAAAATCCTAATTGGTGTGTAGAGGAATGACTCTTACCTCCCAAACAAAAACCATACAATGCTTTTTGTTTGTTTTATGTGCTGTATTATATGGATACTTTCTTGGCTCTATAATTGCTTTTGTGATGTACTTACTTGATTGATTGATGTGTTAGAAGTACTGATACTGACCCTTAATTTCGTACGGACCCTGCTCTAACGAGAAATGGGGTACGTAATAACCGGGATCACGAGGACCCGAAGGACGGTCTAAGTTCGCCTTTTCCGATAAGCATGTAAACGCAACATTATGCGACGTTTTTATAATAACATTACGGAATAAAGCACTTAATTGTGCCTTCTCCTTATCGTCATATGTAAGTGTATCAATCAAAACCTGTCCGCGGTCGTGGAGTTTCATGAACTCAACCTCAATATCACGAGGTCTCAGCGCCTTCTTCAAGCATCGTCCAACGAAGCTCGCAGGGGGTTCAATATCATGCTGCGTTGCAAATGGAAGCTGGAACGTCTGATAGGGACCCGCGCCGGATCCTGTTATATCCGCATCAATACATAGTACCTTCTCCAGAATGAGTTTGAGCTCTTCGTACGCCATTGCCTCCCGTGACGCAGGCGCTGACTGTTTCATCGGATAGAGTTGTTTGAGAATTGACTGCGCCTCAAAACTACGAGTCAAGCATTTCGGCATTGTCTCACCCTCTAACGCAATAGTAGCAAACCCTTCGCTTAAGTATTCAGACCGGAGATTAAACGCCAGACTTAATCCAATGAGAACAAAAAGTAATACAGCCGCATATACCAACGGAGCCATGTCTCTTATAGAAGAGACAGATTTTATGCGGAGCGCTTATCCCACGAAGCCTGTAGAATGCGAAATTGGTCGCGCAGACCACGGCATACATTTGCTACCGCTTGGCGAGCAATGAGCTGCTCCTGATCCGCATCACCTCCCTCCGTTTCTACACCGATTCGTACAAACATCTCGGGTCGTAAAGGGTGCGGCACCTTATAACCGGCATACGTAAGACGTGGCTGCGCCTCTCCGTCTACGTGATTCTCGACAAGATACGTTTCTAACAGATTTCCTAGCGTATGCGATTCATCCGTAAAGACAATATCTACACAAGGAAACCGTGCGTCACCCTGCTTCACAACAACATTCTTCGGCAGCGTTGCGTCAATATCCTCATACTTACGGACAAGGGCTTCACAAGCACGTAAAGCATTTGCTACAATAAGCGGAATCGGCTGAATTCCAACAGATTCTAGATAAAACGTAAAGTTTGTAGGATTACCGCGCTCATCCGTAAGATAGCAACGCTGGACCTCCATTGTATTAAACTCACGCTTGAGTTCAGCAAGTTTCTCTTCAGGGATATCCGTAACTTTCTCAATCTTCTTTGTATTAAGAAGCCAATTCGTAAACACATCTTCAAGATGGTCTTCACTTGTATCACGAGTATATTCATAGGAGCACTGACTAATCGGTGACCAACGAATATTCTCCTTTCCCGTACTGATAGACGCCTTTGCCTTGAGCTTAATCTGTTCGTTCGGTGCCGAACGATTCCACTGTGGGCGCAGTCGGGTAATCAGTACCGTTTCACCTGTAATAGGATCGGGAGGAAAGAACTGTGCCGTTGGTACTTGTACTGGGGCTTCGAGCGGATTCTCAGGATTCTTCATAAACACCTGAAAGTCCGACGCGTAAACATCAATCATATCTTTCGTTGTATTCTCCTTCTCAAGAACAAACTCGTAACGAGCAGGGTCAAACGTTGTCGCATCTGCTAGAATAGGAACCATACCGATACGATGCGAAATGATTTCATTGACAAGCGGAGTTGTATTTACAGAGATTGTCATCTCAGACGTTTCCGCCGGCTCCGTACGAAAGGCAACCGATGGCGTTGACGAAATAATAGCACGACGAATCGTATTTGCAAGTGTAACATTTGCCTTGAGTTTGAAGGTTGCGCGAAGCTTACCCGCCGCCGGATTCATAAGTGTAGGTCCCGATTCAACATAACCCGAAAACATTTTGCCTTCTCTTCTAACTTAGGTGACAGTCTCAATTTTTAGACCGGCGCCGTTTACGGCTGCCGGTAAGCTTCACTAGACCGGTGCCGTTCTGCTCGTTTTTTTAGAGAGTGTTAAATCGCCAGACTTTACAACGGGACAAATATGAGCAAGCATCGGCTCTGGTATAGCACAAAATGCCGTCATTGCCAAGGATTTCTAGAGGAGCTTGCACGTACGCCCTTCGTATCACAGTTTCAATTGATTTGTGTTGACCCATCGCCTTCTCGCCCACCTCTTCCTGGCTGGCTTCGCTCTGTTCCCTCATTATTGGTTGTTGGTGAGAATGAAGCCCGTGTAGGTCCCGGTCCTGTCAATAATTGGCTCTTCGAAGCTCGTCTGAATGGAAGTGGTAACTCGGGTCCTAAGACACCGCAACAAGCAATTGACGATCGTCGGGGCACTCTTTCTGCTCCAGTATACTCTCCCGATATGGCGCCGCCCCGTGGTGAATCAACCAGTCGCACAAATCCACGTACCGGCGGCTCTATGGCTGTAAGTGGTGGTGGTGGTGGTGGCAGCGGCGGCGGCGCACCTGCTGCTGGAGAGCCAAGTGCCTACTACGGCTCCGAAATGGAAGGTGGTATGTGGTCCGATAACTTCAGTTTCATCGGTAGTGAATTTACATCTGACAAGGGTGTAAATCCTATTGAACGTAACTTCGCATCACTCATTCCTGGCGGTGCTGCCGGCTCATCAGCTGCTTCTGCCGCCGCCTCTATTGCCGGTCAACAAGAGAAGCGCTCTGCCAAAGAGGATGCCCTCTTGAAAGAATTTGAAGCGTATACCGCAAATCGTGACCGAGATATTGGAAAACCCGTTACCCGTATGGGGTAAAAAAATGACAAAAGATTTAAACATATAATTAGATTTAAAATCAATGGCAAATCTTCTTACCGCCTTCAATACGAAGTTACTCGAATTTGTGGAAGAGCTTGCAGAGACATATCCCGAAGAAAAGGATATCGCAAGCGCTCTTGATGCCCTTCGTCTTCTCAAACGAGTCAATCCTAAACTTATCCATTCCGGTTTTATGGACTATATCTATCCTGACTTCTATGAGCCAGTCATAAATGAAGATGAAAGCATTTTAATTGCAAAAGCAAAAGATATGACAACCGGCGCATATAAAGATTATGCTGTAGCCTATATCATCTTCGACCGTCACTGGTCTACAATGACCGAGGCGAATAAGAAGGCAATTTGGAACTGGTGTAAGGTAATTGTCGTTCTTGGACGACGAGCGGCTGGTATCCAATAAATTACGCGTTTTAATATTTGTTACAGACTCTTACTCTCTAACAAGTAAACCAAATGTCCGTCTCCTTTTCTGCTACCTACGTCCAGTTTGTGACTGAACTGATGGAGACGTTTCCGGAATACGCCGAGGCGCTCAACGCCGCGAAAGTCGACGCAAAAGCCCGTGAAAATTTCCTAGCCGTCTGGAAGACTCATACGAATAACATTGCTGTCCAAAATGATGCTATTTTTACGGAAACGGGACTAGAGCTAGTTCCTGGGTTTGCTATGACTACGAAACTATGGTCTGAACTTTCAAACAATAGTCGTAATGCCATCTGGCGCTACTTGACTTCGCTACTCTTGATTGCCGCCGCCTTTGACGGTGACACGAAAACGGACGGCATCTGGGATATTTCTGGATTCGAGCACGATATGGAAGAGATGATGAAGCGCCTTAAGGCAGGGGAGGACAATGGAATGAAGGATATTTTTGAGAAATTATCCAAGCTTGCCGAGGGATTTGGTATGAAGGACCTCAGCGGCGCTTTTGAGGGTCTAGGCGGTGTGGGTGCTGATGGAAAGCCTAAGTTCAAGATTCCTGAGCGCCTTTTCAAAGGACATATTGCAAAGATTGCCGAGGAGATTGTTAGCGAATTCAACCCTGAGGATTTTGGACTTTCACCAGAGATTCTTAATAGCAATGACCCTACGAAGATTTTTACCTTTTTACAGGAGATTTTCACACAGAAGCCTGATATGCTAATTGGTATCGCTCAGCGTATTGCGAAGAAGATTCAGGCAAAATTCCAGCGTGGCGATTTTAACCGCGACGAGCTTATTCGCGAAGCAGAAGAGCTAATGAAGGAGTTTTCCGATAATGAAGCGTTTTCAGGTCTTTTCGAACAGCTTGGCGAGATGCTGAAGGGCGGCGAGAAGGAATCGGGTAATGAAGGCTCGGCTCGTCGTCGTGAAGCACAGGATCGCCTCCGAAAGAAGGTGGCAGAGAAGGCGGCGAAAAAGGCATCTGGTGGTGCTGGTGTTGCCGGTGTTGGTGTAAGCGCCGCAGCAGTGGCGGCTGCCGATGCGGCGGCGAATGAACTATTGATGGAAGAAGCTGCCGCAAAACCCGCAAAGAAAAGATAGAATAAAAACCTTTGTCAAAGTAAGTGAATGAGCTCATCCCGATGCAATCCATTCTGGGTGGAGTCACCCAGTATATTATTGGACGAATGGTCCGATTTTTTCCCATTTACTGAAAAGGCTCGCAAGTGTACCGCAAATGCATTAAATTCGTTTACCCGTTTCGGTCTCTATTTAGGTGTTATTCTAGCGGTTCTATATCGTCACGGGGCGTATCTTGGTATCACCCTTGGTATTGCTTTCTTATCTGTTGCTGCCTATTACGGAATGAAACAACGTAATATTTTACGTGAAGGATTTGAAAATGGAATTGTAGGACCTACACTCTTTACAGCACCTGGTACGACTCCCCCGAACTTTGTTGGCGGTTTCGACGTTGCGAATAAGAATATATCCGACGTTATCGGTATAAAAGACCGTACATATTCTTTACCAAATAATCCCTATATGGGAGTACTTGTGAATGAAGTTCTCGATAATCCTATGAAGCCACCGGCGGCGACTGTTG
>Ga0208868_1000071_pt1 | contig 23207 bp, 23 predicted proteins | sample CryBogCBE23Oct07_FD_184583 | JGI IMG/M metagenome (GOLD analysis project Ga0208868, IMG submission 184583) | Freshwater microbial communities from Crystal Bog, Wisconsin, USA - CBE23Oct07 (SPAdes) (version 2) | ecosystem: Environmental > Aquatic > Freshwater > Lake | place: Crystal Bog... | reverse complement strand
GTTACGGACGCAATCAAACGCGAGCTTCGCCGACGCTCTGCCGTCGAACCTGTTATCGGACATCTCAAAACAGATCACCGGATGGGGCGAAACTTTCTTTCCCATACAACCGGCGACGCCATAAACGTCATCCTCTCGGCAGTTGGTTATAACTTCCGAAGGCTCCTCGTGTGGCTCAGATTTATTTTTGCCTTATTACTGCTCGTAATCAATCAAACCAAAAGAAAAGAAAATCAGCTCTCGCTGGCTTAAAACGAGTTCTTCACGTCCGACTAATTAGATGCTAATTTGTGAGTAAATTTCCCAGATCGGCTCCTGCAATCGAGCAGATTGTATAAGCATGACAGATAACTTGGGTCAGCCAGTTTTAGTGTCCTGTAAGATTTTTTCCAGTCTATTTCCTGCCGCTCGGTTAGACAGAATTTCTTGAATGCGCTCAGCAATTAATAGGGCGGCTTGTCTTGGCGGCGTTCCTTTGTTGTAGATGTTAGATAAAACGGTATATTCATAGCGACTTTTATGATTTGATTTAGGCGCGTTTTCCGCTTCAGTCTCATTACAGACCCTATAAGCAAGATAGGCCGAAAGGCTGCGTGAAGACGCGCAGTCCCCACCGGGCCGCTCACCAATCAGCATGATGACAGCTTTCGGTTTGAGCGCCTCGCCAATCGCTTCGGCTAACTTTACCCGTCCGTTAGGCGCCAGCATCGGCGTTCCGACACGAATGTCGAGATGCGACAGCGCTTCAAGCAGCGCTGGCAACAGAGCTGGCGCATTATGATGAACGGCCTCGGCGCTCAAGCCGTCGGAAATCACGATCTCAACGTCCGATCCGTTGGGCGCCAGCATCTGTATTGTCTCTAGATCCAGCAGGGATCCAAGTTGAGGATCCCCGAGATGCTCAGCCTTTGTTGTTGCGCGGGTTCGGATTGATCGCACAGGCGTTGGCCCAAGCTTCTGCAGCGATAGTTCGGAATAAATCGCTTCTCTCGCAAGGGCGAGGTTCGCCCGAATTTTACGAGAAACTACATTGGCGGGCCTGGGGCCTGCATTTTCCCAGCCATAGGCAATTGGCAGATGTTGCTTCAGCTTAGCCCATTCCAAGTCCGACTTGATGAAAATGCTTGGGTCGCCCCAATGTGGACCTCGACGAAGACGTCCGCTGTCATCCCTGTTAAATATTCCTTGTTCAATTGCCCAAGCGGTGAATTCTGGCGCTGGCTCTCGTGAAAAAATCTCGCGTAGCGTCTGATCATCATGTGACGAGGTATCGAAATAGGCCAGCATACGATCGACGCTCAGATAAACGTCCATAAAATAATTAGCGCCTGCTGCTGCCAGTAGCTGCGTTGCTATTTGCTGGCCTTCTGGCGTGATTTCTGAGTGCAGGGTGTAACATGGCGCCATGCCCATTGGCAGTCCAAGCAGCTTTCCCATGAAATGGTCCTGTAAGTTAGACAGGATCATTTCCATATTACTAAGATGCGTTTCTGGACCTATGAATCCTGTAACATTGTTGACCATGAACGGATTATAGCGTCTGGCTAGCGTGTAACAGAGCGCTTCGGTAGTCGTCATGTCGATGCCGTTATGCTTGCCATAGCTTAATTCGCTGCCTTGGCCTGTCTCAAAATACATAAATTTTGCTCCCAGGCCGCTTAATGGCCCCCGGGCTGCCATGGTGCGATAGCAGTGATCCAGCAGGTCGATATCGCAGTCAAATTCTTCAACAAGCGTCCGTTGTGTCCCGGCAAGACTCTGAAACATGATTTCCACGGGAGCATCATTTTCGAGAGCGGCGAGCTGTGATCGAATGTGGGAAAGGACGCAGATCTGAGTGGGCGCTCCTGTGTCGCGACGTAAGCGATCAATGTGATGAAGGAGCGATGTGGTGTTCTCGATCGTATCAATAGCGGGGTTGATGCCGATCAGCGCATCTCCCGCTCCAAGACTCAATCCAGTATAGATGAGTAACGTGACGGCAGCGAGGTCGTCTGTTGGATGATTAGGTTGTAAGCGCGATGAGAGGGTGTTTGAGTGGCCGACCGTGGTTCGTGCGCCGGCCACAACCTTAAGCTTCTGGCTTGCATAAATCAGTTCATGAACATCCATGATTTTAGTAATGGCTGCGACCATGACAGCGGTGAGCCCGCGCCCAAAAGACCTGATATTATCTTCAGAGCTCGCGAGAATTAGATCCTTTGCTTCACCTACAGTCAGGCCGGCATTTTCTGCGAAGACGCCATAGTCGATGTCGTAGCTTAGGCGCATAATATCATCTACAAGACCATCATCATCGACTAGGGGGGCGTCATAGATCTCCTGGAGCGTCAGAGATGAAAGAATCTCTCTTGCCGCCTCGCGCTCAAGTTCACTTTTGGCAGCAAGACCTGCAAGCTGGTCGCCCGATTTTTGAAAATCTGCTGCGCCCAGAAGACGTTTAAGCCCATGGAAAGCGAAGTGTTTGTCGAAGAGAGAAATCTCATAGGTTTTATCCGGCCCAGGAGCCGGGACAGGGATCTTTGAAAGCGATCTAAGCTGCAACATCCCGTATCCTTTTGAACAGATATCCACGCATGAAACTAATATCGTCTAATATAAAAACTGGCAAAATTTTTGAGGCTAAAAGATATTTTTCTTATGACTTTTTATTTTCGTCAAATATCCGGTTTAAAGTCACTTTCTAGGTTTCAATTGTATTGAAAATTGGTTGTCTAAATAAACCATGTAATAGGCTCATGCGGCGATCTTAGGGATGGACAAAGGACCTAAGTTGTCGTTTAAAATGACAGGCATCAGAGGAGAGGATTACGTGCAGAACCAGATGGATAGAAACTCTTTGATGGAAGAGTTGCGTGCAGGACGTTTCTCGCACAGAACTTTTGACGCCGCCGTCGAATACATTGAAGATCTTGAAAGTCAGCTCAATAATAAAGAATCGAATGAGAATGATGTCATTCAAAATAGTGATCACTCAAATGCGATCACGCAAGAGTTAAAGCTTGCAGAGCAGAAGGTCTTGGAGCAAAGGCTTGATGATCTAACCCATGAATGCAACGAGGCATATAAAATTAAAAATCAGATCGCAGCAGAAAATACTTGGATTTATGCAGAGCTAAAAAATATTGAGAGGTCTGCTCGTCTTGCTGTCCAGGCGATGGAAAGTAAATCTCAAGTAATGTTGGAAACTAAGCAGGAAAAATCCTACCTAATGCAAGCGCCTAGGGGCGGATCTATTGAGTTTATCTTTTTTAATGAATGGGCTTCCCCAATGAGCCTTTGGATAGCGTCAAAACCAGAGACAGCAAAAGTTTTTAAATTTGATATAATTAAGTCCTTGATCATTATAACTGGAATCCTGCTATTTACAGCTTTGGCTTTAAAGGCTTACCCTTCAATATCTTTTAACTCTCTAAGCTTGATTGCCGTTATCGCTGCAGGCGCGTTCTGGGGTGGAATAATGGGAATTGATTTCAACAGAAGGCATTGATCCAATAATTATTGATATTTGATCATAAAACAATGGATTTTGCTGAGATCAATTTAACGATAAATGCGCATATTATGACTGGAGACACCCATGGCGAGCCCATCCAAGAAAACTGCCAATAAAATAGTTACGAAAAAGCCTAAAACCGTCCATCCTCTTGCGGTCGCTATTAAGTTGCGTGGCGCGGCCTCGAAAAAGGTGGAAAAAGCGCGCAAGGCCCTTGTGAAGGCAGAGGCAATGCTTGCTAAGATTGATGATAAAATTGCCAAGATTGAAGCAAAGCTTGCCGCAAAGTCTGCCAAGGAAGCGGCTAATCTTTGATCGCCACTGAGCTCGTTTGACCAGCTGGTATATTCTCATGCCGCGCCGCTGACCTTTAAGTGACTTGTCGGCGTTGACAAAGTCATGCTCTCAAGCTTTTTAATTTTAGAAACTTGCACGCATGCGTATGGCAAAGAAATTTATTGGTCCACGCACCTGATTATATCCAGGATTAGTTATCAACTGATAATCAAAAGAGGTCTCAAGCCAATCTTTTAAACTTGCTCGATAATATGTCTCTAATACTCTCTCATTACCATATGTGAGCGCGCCATCTCCAATTTGTAAGCCAAGCCCGCCGAGAGAAAAATAGGTCGCTCTAGATCCGCTCAAGGCTGCAATTGCATAGCCTGTCCCGATTTCATCCTTTGGTCTGTTCCAGAGATTGCCTGAAAAAACAAAACCACCGGCAATATTCTTATCAACATCGGTATAGGATATTGATTCATATTTGCCGTTTGTCATACCGGCGCGCAGAAAAAAACCAATATCTGGATATAGTTCTTGCGCAATGCTTAAGCCCATTCCTGGCTTGGTATGTTTGTTTCTTAGCCATGCAGGATTTGGTGGGAATGTATCGGTTGCATAGGCAATTTTATTAATCTGATTAATATCCGCGATATAGCCATTATCGCTATAGCCTCGAATTTTTAGAACTCCAGGCCGCTTGAAGATATCATATCTTGCTTCTGCCTCAGTCACAGCCATACATTGTAAACAAACAACGGGCTCAATCTTCTGTCCGCCAGGAACTTCAGGAAGCTGAAAGACGCCCGCTCTGATTGTCCACCAGTTCTGGATCCATTCTGCAGTTGCGCCATATGTGTAGCCCCAGGTGTCAGACGCATAATCGAAGGAGGCCAAAGCATTACTAAAGCTAAAATTCAGAAAGTCTCTTGTTGGATCATGGGCATATTTATTGGCGTCAAAAATATCATTAACCGCGTATTTGCCGATCGTGAAAACGAGTCTGTTTTTATCAACGCGTCTGGCCACTTGTCCTTCAGTATCTTCGAGTAAAACACTTCGCACGCCACTATCGGTTTGAGCTGCCTCGCTCCCGCCGCCAAGCCCAATGGATTGGCGTAAAAAATAACGCATAAAACGAAGATATGGCGCTCCAGAGGTTCCTCGTGTGAAAGCAGAATTTGGATACATGGCGGCGCCGACAACATTTCCAACGCCGGTTCCAACTGCGTAGCCAGCATTTACTTCTGGATTAACGTAGATACTCGCGCCTGGCCAAAGCCTTAACCCTGCAAAAAGATCCGTCGTCGAGCCGTTTCTGACTTCTCCTGAAGGCGGAAAACTATTTGTCCCGCTATATTTGGCGTAAAATTTTGGATAGCCCTGGACGACATTAGTTTCCAGTATATGGAAGCTGTAGAGTTTTTCTTCGCTTTCCTCGTCAGGCCCATAATATCTTGTTTTTTTCGCAATATTTTCGTCGCCAAGAAGTTTATTTACGCCAAAACGGAAAACATTATTCTCATTATGTATTCTTGAAACGTAAAAAATATTTGATTGTGCGTTAGTAAAATACTGATTGCTGAATGATTGATTTAAAAACATATATTCAAATCGTGCGGAGACCTGATCGGTAAAGGCATATTCTAAACCCAGACCAGTTATATATTTCGCATGGGTTGTGCCAGACTGAGGCGCTGTGTAAGGCAGCGTCCAGCCTGATGGAAGCAATCTCAATGTAGCGCTGCCGCGGGTCCCGCCAGTTGCTGATCCGGCGGTTGCATAAAAGAGCAGCCGGTCAAACGTTATTCCTAATCTAGCTCTCAGGCTGCCGAAATAATTGGCGCTTTCATTATAAAAGATTGTGTAGGCGCCATCGCCCATCGGCAGATATGAGTTTGGCGCTTGAAAAAAGCCATTCTTTCCGCCTCTACCGCCAAGATAATTAAAGTCAGTTTCCGCGCCATAAACAATTCTGCCAATTTGCCAATTATATCCAGCCTGAATGCCTCCAACCATGCCAATATTTTCGCCATTACCAGGAGAAAGACGATAAGACGATGAGGGAAACAATCCAAAGGGTTGCAACTTATCGCTGGGATTTAGAGGAATCCCTGCGCCGGTGTTAAGGCCAATATAAGCGCCATTCCAATCATATTCGCCTGTTGGTATTTCTATATTTCCCTGCAGTTCCTTATAGAAAGAACCATCGGCCTGTGCTGCTAATGCCATTAGGCATTGTAAAAATATTATAATTATAAATGCGCATATTTTTTTCATTTAACTTATCGAAGTGTACATCAATTAATTTTTATTATTTAATTTCGACTTATTGTGGTTTTTGTGACAGAAGATGTCGTAATTATTATTAGCTTAGATTAGTTAAACAGCGTGACATAATTACAACCCTATTTCTCAGACAAATTATTATTATGCTCCAATTCACTGGAAGATGAATATTCAAAACATTCAATCAAATACAAAAATGGCCTTCAAAGGGTTGTGAGTAAGACCCTTTGAAGACCACCTTATCCATTCCCCTCCCCGGGGAATCGAATTTGTCTGTTGGTATTTATTGCGCAAAATAATGGAAAAAATTTGTTCTTTACGTAAAGGTAATGTGACAGTTTATACTTTAGACTATTGATTTAATCCTAATTTTGAATGTGTTTTTAGAATATTCCTGAAACGATATGACATAGCTAATTTTTATGTTTATTTTATATCTTGCGGGCGTGGATGACGTCTTTACCTGTCGACAAGACGATGTTTTTTACTTGTCAAAAAATAACAATGATGAAGGGTTGAACATGCTTTGGGCCAATGATTGGGGGTGGGGAGCTGCAACTGTCATTTGTTGCATTTTTCTTCACGTCACAGTTTTATTCTATCTTGCTAAAATTCTCTTTAATGAGAGAGTTGCGCAATTGCGAACGCGTTCTGGCGTATTATCGAGTATACTTTTTTCGATATTTGCGCTTTGCGCCATGAAACTTCACGTCATAGAGTCTCTTATCTGGACGACTCTTTATATCCATATTGGCGCTGCAAATAATTTTCCAGATGCTTTTCTTCATTCACTTGGCGCTTTTACAACTCTGGGCGACTCAACCGTCGTTTTTGATAAAAAATGGAGGCTTCTTATTCAGATCGAAGCCCTGAATGGCGCAGTTGCATTAGGTTTAACCACAGCATTTCTTTATTCAGCGTCTCACAGGCTCCAAAAAATTGCCACTCAAGCACAAGAAAGATATTTGGAAAAAATAAATTTGCATGCGTGACCAAATTTACTCACTAAATCTCTTTTAGAGGGCTATTGGACCAAGGATAGGCTTATCGCTTCAAACGCCGGAAAAATAGCTTAACTGTCATTAAATAACTGTACAGCTTCATACAACATTATCAGATAAATGTTTGCATTCAAAATCGTTTATTGTTTCTATCTGAATTGTTGTATGGTTGATGCTGAAATGATGTTCTAAGTCATCTGATAATTTGTGAATGAATGCGTCGCCGGGATATCCATCTTCCATAATGAGGTGGCATGTGCATGCTATTTCTGTTGTGCTCATGGACCAGATATGCAGATCGTGCAGGCTCGAGACGCCCGACTGCATTTGAATAAAACTTTTAACGTCACTCAAATTAATATTTTCTGGGACAGCCTGTATCGACATCTTAAAAGCTTGTTTGAGCAGCCCCCAGGAACTCCATATAATAATTATATTAATTGTAAGGCTAACGGCCGGATCGAGCCATATCCATCCTGTATAGAGGGTTGCGAGCGCTGTAATGACAACGCCTAATGAAACAAGTGCGTCTGCCGCTAGGTGCAGAAATGCGCCTTTAATATTGATGTCATTTTTCTGGCCTGAGGCAAACATTAATGCGCTAATGCCATTTATGATAATACCGATAGCTGCAACAATGATAACTGTTAGGCTCTGCGTTGGCTCAGGTTTTAATAGTCTTTGAACAGACTCAAATGAGACTGCGCCAACAACGACTATTAGAAATAGGCTATTAAAAAGCCCAACAATAATAGACGTCCCGCGTAGGCCATATGAGAATTTTGGTGATGGGGATCGTTTAACAAGAATACTAGCAATAAATGCGACAATTAAACCAAGAACATCTGTGAGATTATGCGCGGCATCTGCTAAAAGTGACATTGAATTTGCAAGAATTCCATAAATTCCCTCAATGACAATGAACAACGCATTCAGCGCTATTCCAATTATAAAGGCTTTTTCAAAAGATTTTGGCCTATGGTCATGTTGATGGTCGGAATGAGTATGCATTGATGGGGGCCTAAAAAGTGATTCTCTATGTTGATGTTCAAAGAGATGACGGAAATCTTTTCGAAAGATAGGTTGACGTCGATATGCGTTTCCACGACCATTCATGAATGGAGCAGAATATATGACGCCTACCGGTAATTACCTTGCTTTATTCATCGGTGACAAACAAGGCGGCAAGCAGGCCGCCTGGAATGCTTTGTCTGAGACGGAGCAAGGAATGCGCGCGCAGCAAGGCATCGTCGCTTGGCAAGCCTGGGTGACAAGGCACGAACAGGATATTGTTGCGATTGGCGGTCCGGTTGGGAAAACTATGAGAGTTGATGCGACAGGCATTGAAGATATGAGCAATATGATTGGGGCTTATATGGTGGTGCGCGCATCTTCTCATGAAGAGGCTGCTAAAATATTCATAGATCATCCCCACTTCACATTATTTCCCGGCGATAGCGTTGAAATTATGCCAGTGCATTCGATTCCTGACGCGTAATGATCACTTTGATGAGACCCGAAATAGTTAAGCCGATTTTACTTACATGATTTTGTCATGGCTTTAATGCAAATATAGTTTCGGTCGTTAATTAGAGTAGCTCAAATGAATGGTGGCTTATTCTCACGCCGGCGGTTTCTTGGTTATGGCATGCTTATCGCTCTTGCGGACTATGCGCCAAAAGTTTGGGCTAAGCCTGTTTTTTCCACTACGCCATTCACCTTAGGCGTTGCCTCAGGCTATCCAGAACATAATGGCGTTTGTTTGTGGACTAGGCTCGCCCCCGAATTTCTATCCCCTGCCGGCGGCATGCCGCCAGAGGCAGTGGCTGTTGGTTTTGAGATTGCAGAGGATGAGGCCTTTAAATCTATTGTTGATCAGGGCCAGGCCTGGGCTGAGCCAATTTTTGCGCATTCTATCCATTTAGAGACAACAAAACTCTCGCCAGGGAGAGACTATTGGTATCGTTTTCATGTGGCTGATGCGACAAGCCCAACAGGTCGCACGCGCACAGCGCCCTCTATCCATCAGTCGCCTGAGAAACTTCGCTTCGCCTTTGCCTCATGCCAGCAATATGAGCAGGGCTTTTATGGCGCCTATCGCCATATGTCGCAGGAAGATCTGGATTTAGTCATTCATCTTGGCGACTATATTTACGAGTCCTCTTGGGGTGAGAATAAAGTGCGCTCACACGCCAGCCCAGAGCCAATAACGCTTGACGATTACCGTGCACGCTATGCTCTCTACAGATCTGATCCCAATTTGCAGGCTGCGCATGCGGCGTTCCCATGGGTGGCTGTATGGGATGATCATGAAGTTGAAAATGACTATGCAGATGATCGCTCAGAGAATGCCGATGACCCGCGCTGGTTCATTCACCGCCGCGCTGCTGCCTATCAGGCCTGGTATGAGCATATGCCCGCGCGTCGTACTATGGCGCCATTTGATGCCTATGCGCGTATTTACTCACAATTGAAGTTTGGGCAGCTGGCTGAAATCAATCTGCTAGATGATCGCCAGTTTCGTTCGCCTCAACCTTGTCCTAAGCCCGGGCGCGGCGGCTCGAATGTTATTGAGAATTGCCAGGAACGCCTCGATCCTAAGGCCACGCTGTTTGGCGAGCGACAGGAGGCTTGGCTTGCCGCCAAACTAGCTTCGAGCAAAGGTAGGTGGAATATACTCGCTCAGCAAACCTTGATGGCGCAAGCTGATAGCAAGGCAGGCGAGGGGCAGAAGTTTTATACAGACGGTTGGGATGGTTATCCAGCCGCCAGGGATAGGTTGATGGACACGCTCCTATCAACCAAGGTCACAAATCCAATCGTTATTGGCGGAGATGTGCATTCCTATTGGGTCGCTGACTTGAAACGAGATTTTAACCGACCCGATTCCCCGACAATAGCCACGGAATTTTGTGGAACCTCCATCACATCGACGCCGCCCGCTGAGGATATGATACAAACTGCAAAGGCGGAAGGCCCGCATATTAAATTTGCGACCGGCATACATCGTGGCTACAGCGTCATGACCCTCACGCGTCAATCCTTAAAAACAGACCTTCGTGTCGTCGCCAACCATCGAGATCCAGAGACGCCAGTAAGCACGCTTGCGTCATTTATGGTGACTGACGGTAAGGCAGGTGCAGAGCAGGCTTAATAAAGACATCAATTATGGTGCAAAACGCCTCGGAGTTTCCACAACTATGCGTGTCCAAAGCCGCACAAATTTTTGTGGTCTTATCGCTCTCATCAATATATGTTTTTGCAATTCTAGAGAAAATAACCTGTTATAGTGGTGGTATCTATGAAGTCAAAACCCATTAAGAAATTCACCCTTGCTGCTATGATCTTTGTTTGCTGTACTTCGGCACATGCAGCTGGGGCTGATGCTTTGATGAAATATTGTAAACCCGACGTCGAACGGCTTTGTAATGGAATTGAACCTGGCGGCGGTCGACTACTTCAATGTTTAAAGGGTCATAAAGAAGAAATGAGCGTTGGTTGCGCAATGGCGCTTAAGAAGCTGAAAAGTAAGATGGCCAACTGAGTCGCCAATAGGTCATGGAAGTTAAATAAAGTTGCGCAGTGTTTGTGCCCGTGGCGTTACTACAAAACCCGGGCCCAAACAATTAATAGAACCCGACGCTCTCTACGAATGGCGTCGGGTTCATTTATTGGCGTTCAACTCTTCTACCGCCAGCGATCCAGCAATGATCATATAACTGGACTATAAGAATTTATTTCGCGGCGTTGAGATGAGTTAGCGCTTCGCTGGCGTGAGTAACGCCCATGCGCGCATGACCTCTCTCGCCGTTTTGTATTGCCGCTTTGAGATGCGTTGCGGCCTCGGCGACATGTGGATTTTGATAGGCAGCATATTGAGCTTGCGCGTTTATCAAAGCTTCACGTGCATGATGCGCGAGACTGTGGGCGTGTCCTGCTTGGCCATGTGCAATAGCTTCTTGGGTGTGTGAAACAGCCTGATCGAGATGGTAGTCTGGATTGCCGAGAAGGGCGTCAATGGCATGGCTGATAGGGTCTTCAGCATACGCCATTTGTGGGGCTGTTAGCGCAAGCGCAGCTCCGGTCATAATTAGGGCCAGCGAGCGATAAAGCATGTTCTTTCTCCAGTTAGGTGATAACCCGTACCATCTAAATAATTCGTTATTAGAGCAAGACAAGAAGACTATCATGAAGAGCTGAGAAGATGAAAGGCAGCCTCAGACGCCTGTCAGTTCCATGAAGACTTATTGGAAAGGTAGCAATAAGCAAGAAGTCGCACAGCAGAGCATTAGTAAGTATGTCTTAATTTTTTTAATAGCTCTCCTGACATTTTTCAAACAGGCTATATTTTTAAATCTATCTGAGTTTTTGTCACCAAAAGTTCAAATAACCCAATAAAAGCTGAACCAGTAATTTCTAACTCAGTTGATTTATTCGACGGTGATTAGTTGTAGAATGGCGAATTTTGACGCTTCATGCAACGAAATCTCATACATGCTCATCCCAATAAATTGCCTCATTGTATTTCCCAAGGTCAATGCGGTAATAAAAATAACTTGGCTGGCAGGGCTCAACCTTGTCAGCCACTTTTTGAGGAGATGACGCGGAAATTTTTGACTTAATAAAATGTAGCAACTCCTGCTTTTAGTATAAAAATCTTTCTAATAGCATTTTCAATTATGAATAGCCGAAAAAAATTATGCTTTTAAATGCATCACTCATAAGTAAACAGCTTGCTCTCTAGGGGTGACAAGATTACTTTATGTTTCACTAAAAGCCTCTCACATTCGTCTCTAGCGTCGTTTCTTGTCTGACAGACGCCCTTGTAAAGCTTATTATCAATCCAAACACGCCAATGCCAAATTCCGGTAGAGTCGGTCTCACTAAAATGGTAAAGACGTGCGTGGTAATCGCCTTTGTTATCTACAAAGCACCAGTCATCCTCGAAGACTTTTGCTCCCGCTGGTAAAGCTGATGCAGAGCTGCGCCATTCATGTGAACTGAGCCGCATTTGAAAAATTTCCCTCAGATAGGGGCGCTCTTAAGCAGATATTTTTCAACTAGGGTTACTGTTCGCTAAAACAACTCAGGCTGAACGATAATTTGGTCGAAGTAAAACTTACGGTGACTTTTTGTTATGCTGGAAATGTAAATTTATGCGATGTAATAAATTTTCTACGCAATATGGAGTCTATTTGAATTTTCGAGCGTTTTGGGCGAGAGTTTTCTATGAATAAATATTGGTAACCTTAGCGATTAGAGTTTTTACGGCTTGGCAGGCATCCATATCTTAAACTATTATATAAACGCATTATTATTGTGGTGTGGCTTGGAAATCTTGCTGGAATTATTGGGCCATTTTCTAGATGGCCCAGTTTAAAATTTAGGACTATTAATATGTTAATCCGCCTTACAAAAATTGCTATTGGCGCTGCAGCAGGCGTTTTTGCTATCACTATCGGATTTAATAATGTTTTTGACTATGGAACAAATTTCGATGTTGTTCGGCATATAGTTTCCATGGATATGGTTCCAAGAAGCTCCCTAAGCAGCAGATCTATCCATAGCGAAATAATATTTCATTTTCTTTATCTTTTAATTATTGCGACTCAATTTCTGGGAGGAGCAATTGTTCTTTTTGGATGTTGGCGGCTTTGTATTGTTTTGAAAGCCACAGATGAGGTATTTAATCAATCAAAAGAGTTGGTAATCCTGGGGGTAGCTATACTATTCCTCCTTTATCTATTTGGATTTATGATTATCGGGGGAGAATGGTTTCAAATGTGGCGGGCAGGCGCCTATAATATGCAAGAACCTTCATTCCGTTTTATTGTTATTTTTGGCATCGTAATGTTATTTTTAAATCAAGCCGATTTAGGTAGTGGGAAGTAAATATTAGTATCTCTCCACTAAACGCGGATGATAGATACTATTGTTCTTTTGAATATCATTTAGACAATGATTGAGGGACAATTGTTTACTTAAATAAGTCAAGAGCATCAGAAGCAAGGATGCCTCCAGTAATTTTAATATTACTCATCGGTGATGCCTCAGCGAGATCTGAGCATGTCAATTGAATTTGGTCTAGTCGTGTTGAAAGCTGCTTAATTGATGCAGCATATACCACGCGTCCAAAACCACACCAGATAATAGCTCCCATGCACATTGGACACGGTTCGCCAGTTGTATAGATTGTTGCGCCTTTCAAATTATTTGCAGGGTATTTCGAGGTAAAATTTCTAATAGCGACAATTTCTCCGTGCGCCGTCGGATCATTGGACTTTATTCCAGTATTGTGACCGGAAGCTAAAACTTTTTTATCTTGAACGATGAGGGCTCCAAACGGGAAATCTCCTTGTCTGGCTTCCTCGAGAGCAAGGCGCATAAAGCCTTCATCCTCGGTCTGAGTAGGCGCCAACTCAGCTTTGGCCATAGCTGTTTTTATGCTGAGACCAGCGGCATAAATAAAACCCAATATTGTCTTTGTTACGCTACGACGTTCAATATTAATGGGCCATCTATGGTCTTTTGATTTCATCGCTTCAAATGCTTTTTGTTTCGAGTTAAACCTCTCCAAAGCTAAAGCTTCAGACATCCTCACTTCTTTAAGAAACAAACTTACAAATAGGTCCGTTCACAGAATGGGAATATTGATATATATTTTTATATGCTTTGACAAACTATTGTAAGCCTGGATTTGAACGTCTTAACCTCGTAATAGAGCCTAGGGGTAGTCTGTTGCTGTTATTTTTAGTGAGACAATAGAAGGAAATGAGCGCTGCTTATCAGGGTTTTAAACGCTGTTGAATAATAATAGAGTAATTCTAAAATAAAAGAAATTTTTAGATTATCATGGATAAACCAGAACCAGCCAAGCTTAAGGCGTCATATTTTTCAAGCCTATTATAACTAGCGGACAGGCGTTCCCTCCCTAGGCGTCTACCTGTCCGCTAGCCGTTATGGTAAAACGATCATCACAACGGATAATTATTAACTGCCGCCCCATCTTCTTAAACAACTCCACATATTCGCCAAATATCTATAATGTTTGGACATTTCTACGATTAAAGTATCGACGGGCTCTGTATTGCAAAGGCTATATGTAATTTATCATTTATAGGTTTCATATCGTAAGCTTTATCCAAGAAATTTCATCACTCGTTTTGGCGTTAATTAGATATTTAGATGGGCTATAAGAGAATTTATTTAATGAGTGACAACATAGCTCCTGCTGCTGTCGCGCTCTTAGGTTCGAGCATTTATTAGATGCTTCGATCTCGCGCGAATCTGCGCGTGTCTGCCTCAGATGGAACTCTATGAGTAATTCCTGGGATGTTTTCGTGTATGAAACGAGAGCCTACAAGATCAAGCTTTCAACGAGTAATTCGTATCTGTGGTTCAAGGCCTGCGGCCAAATCCAATAAAATTGTTGATGATCAGGCAAAGAAAATCGACCTCTTGTCCGATGGCTTAATGTCCTTGAGGACATTTCACGAGGCCCTGTCAATGAGAGAAAAGCTTGTCATATACAAAGTAAAAAATTAGGCTTTTAATGTCATAGAGTAGCTATGAAAGAGCAAGTTATTTTATTATCATAAGCTTAAGATAATAAAAAGGCGACTGAAAATTACATTTTATTCTGCTTACTGTCATCAATGAAGTTTGATATTTTAGTGATGTCGCCAATGTAGAAATTCATTCATAATACCCTCAGCAATAAAAACGTCTCCTTTATGGTGTCTATTGTTTATCAATCCAATTTCCGCTGGAGATCAAATGGCTAAGCTTACAGTTGATCAAGACATGAAACTCAGCTCGTCTTTAGACCAATTAGAAGATGCGATTGAGGCTGCTTACGCCTCATTGAAAATGGTTTACTGGGCACAATTGAACATTGCTCGTTTTGCCGGGGGTATAATAGATCCAGCACTAAATAAAGAAATACGATCCGTACCTTTAGAAATTGAAGACTTGTGGAAATTAGCGCAATCTCATCGTCAGCAACCTGATGACGAAACAAATCTAGTTTATGCCTTCGCTGATAGACATAATAAGAAGATACTCGATATTATCGATGATTTCGATAATTCTCCTAGGGGATAGCGGCTTATTATTTTGAAATTTGAGTAGTAGGCACATTTTGAAATTGGTGTCATTGTCGGTGTCGGTTCATAAAACTATCTAGATCGTTACCCTGTGGTGATGGATATCAATCAAGGATTTTAAGAAACGACGCAGATATGCCAGTTGATAAATGAATTTCTATGTTACATGACGGGAGGTTGTAATATGGCCAGAAAAATAAGCGCATCAGCTGTCACATTGATTGTGGCTTCAGTTTTGTCGTTTGGCGTCACAAGCTCACTTCAAGCGCAGAAATATGAAATTACCGACCCAACTTTCGATGAGCGTTCAAAGGAAGAGCGCGCTGAAGAAGAGTGGCAATCCATGCCGGCCCCGGCGCCTATTGCCAAGCCGAGTAAGAAGAAAAAAGCAGCTAAGCGGCATCACTAATCAACGCTATTTAGCTCATCATAGACGCTCGTGGCAAAGATGAGTTTGCTACCACGTCCAGGTCAGCCTGCGGAAGAAATCATAAAAAGAGCTTCGCTTGGTCATATTTGACCATAGCGGCTCAAGATTTATGCTTTTAATAAAAATTGATCTGGACTTGCGACTGGCAGGAGTTTTTTGCCTCTCAACTTAATTTTTTCAGAAGCAGTCTCTTTTCCACGATTCCAAAAGTATTTGCCTGTTGTGCCGATTAGCAATGTTAGTCCCAGGGATAGAGCCAATTCTCCTCCAACACTCAAGACGATAACGGATGTCGCCGCTGATACGACAGCGCTCTTCAAGGCTTCATTGCTCACGTCAAGCAATGCCTCAGATTGAGAAACTGTTCCCTTTCTCAGGAGTTCAGCATTTTTGGCAGCAGCGCTTGAGCCGCTAACGATAGCGCCGAGGGCTCCCATGCCGATTGGTGACTGTGCGAGGTAAGGACCTAGTCGAAACGGCAATTTAAAACCCCCTTATGTTTAATCACGCAAAATAATCCCAAGAATTCAGTGGTGGCTTTCTACCTAAAACTAAACCGGTGATCTGAGAGTCTCAAGTCCCCAGATAAAGTGGTCCAAATAAAACAATGAGATATGAGCTCCTTGAAATTAAAAGTGTTGTCATAGCTATCATTAACAAATGAATTCCCTCAGATCAAAGATAATGCGCTGTTCGCACCCCAAAAATTTTATGGCGAGCAGCGGATAGGGGTCTTTGGAGGATCAGCCTTTGACGGCGATATGATAAATTTTCGGGTTTATTCCTTAGAGCTAGAGGCTGGTATCCAATGCTGTCAAAATATAAATAGACTTCAGATTCTCAGCAACTAGCAAGCTGTCTCCGCCGTTGAATATAAAATGTCGCCTTATTTTTGAGTGCTATGATGGCGCCACTTATCTAAAGCCCCCACCTTTAATCTCAATTGCTCGCTCAATGTGTGATGTCTTTTTGAAATAAATTCTGTAGCTGGCTTTGCTAAAGACGATAAATAAATAAAGCTATTGGTATGAGCGAAAGTTCTACAACAGCATAAGCAAGGAGTAGAGGCGAAGGCTTACCATCTATTAAAAAGCTCAAAAGGCGCCCAGAAACCAATCCCGCTGAAAAAATGATTGTAGTAAGGATTGCGGTATCGCGCTGCTTTTCATGAAATGCAGCATAGAGCCAAAATAAGCCAAGAGCCAAATATAGCCCCATAACCGCACGTAATATGTGCGCAATATTTGGATCAAGTGCGCTTATTGCCAGGAATGTTGTTGCAAACCAAGATGGTGAGACGCCATAAAGTAAGGCAATCATTGATACGCATATAAATGCGAAAATGAGGAATAATTTCTTAATCGCCATGGTGATCTCTTTGATAAATTCGTTAAATGTCATCAATGACTTTTGCTATTGCTTGATGACAAAGCCTAGACGACCAGCTGATTTATAGGGATCGTATGATTATTGTAATATATCTTGTTTAGGAGAGATGAGCGCTCTCCACGCTATATTCACACAAACTTTATTTCTGTTTCTTTAAGGTAAGCGGCAAGAATAATAAACTCTTTTAAACGCCTATATTCCAGTTTGCAGATTGTCTCCATTTGTGGCGTGAAAGGTGAGAGCAGCTAAAATACAGGCGCCTCTTCCACTAATGCCCCTTAATCGTCATCAAAGCAGACCTGTGCTTAAGTCCTTAGTAATATTCTTAATGGTTGAAATTTGAGCCACATATCAGCTTTTAAAAATGCAGGCCGGCTCTGAAATTCTTTAAACCACAGATCAATCTCGTTGTAATCTTTAACGAAATCAGTTTCTCCGATCATATTTAATCGCGTGAGTAATACGGCTGTCAAAATATCCGCAGAGGATAGTTTATCTCCAAAAAACATGGGTGAAGGCTTAGGCAACTGCTTTAGAAAGACAGCTACAGATTGAAGTTCATTATTCAGCTTATCTTTAAGGTTTCCTTCCGTAAAAAAAGCAATGCGCGCTTGATTAAGCTTTATCTTTTCAGTGACGGCATTTTTGTCAGGGGCAGTAGCAAGTTCCATATTAAGCTTTATGAGGATATTTTTGAGCAATCTTGGAAAAAGAAAACGCAGCGGGGGAATGCTGAGCATTGCTTTTGAAAAAGTTATTTTCTCAATTTGAATGGCATAAAATTGATCTTCAAGAGATTTAAGAGCGCCGTGAATTGAAGGCTCGCAGTCTTGCCAATTCATATTTGCCCGATCAGCAGCCAAGTGAAGGATATCTCTGGAGTCTGTATAGACATTGTCTTTATCTATCAGGGTTGGAACTGTCATTTTTGGGTTGAGCGCTCTATACCAATGCGTAAGTTGCTCTTTCTTAAAATGAATATCGAGTCTTTTGTCTTCAAACTGCAGACCTGCCTCAAGTAGCGCCAATCTGGCGATCATCGAGTAGTAAGAGGATGAGGCGCTATAGAGCTGCATGGAAGGGTGCTCCTGTGAATGATGGGTCATAGCTTATCTCTCGCCATAGCCGCCTGCGCTCTTATCCAATACTTCCTCGAGCGAGTGACCGAGGGCTCTTGCCAAATCACGCGCCCGCGTTGGTCGCCTGGGCCTGGAGTGCTGACTTGAGGCTTAGGATCTACTTCTTGGCCCATCTTTGCAAAACCCATGAAAGTCAACCAACTCTAACCACTCCATACTGACGGTTTGATCTTATTAAAAAGTTGCAATGGCGGCTATCCAAGAAAATCATCCGTAATAAGCGGGCAATCACCGCTTAAAGAGGGTTCTTTTCCCTTACTCAGGGCAGTTTAAGTGGCCTTGTCGAGCTTGGTGGGGGCGCTAATTATTTGCTCAGTCATTCACAGGAGTGTTCGCCATGGCTGGATATGGTCTCGTTGTGCTCGTTTTTGCCGTCGCGGTTGCAACTTTGGGATATTACTGGCTTCGCAACGACTAAGACGAACAAGGCTCGTTTTTCACAAGTCTTGTCTATTACTCTTTCAAAGCCCTAACCTGGCTTATCTCTGTTGTCGGTGGCTAAGAGTAAATCTTGGCCTTTCCCCACTGATCACCAAGACTGAGGCCTTGAAACTAGAGTAGACTGATCAACCGACCGCGACACCTACAATGTCTATTGCCTGAGACTCTTTTCTTTGTTCTTGTCAGCGCCAAGTAACAGAAGTTGTGGAGGGGTAAAATATGCTGGGTCTTGGGGGGACGTCACCCGTTGCTGGCCAAGCCGATGATGTCATAAACTGTCCAATTTCAAAGGCTTATGAAGTTATCGGCAAAAACTTTTTCGAAAATTACCCAAAGTGGTGCCCTCAAATTGTCGAGTTGGAGCAAATCTCTCCTTCGCCAATTGGGCCTGGCACCAAGGGCAGACAGGTGACGCGGGATCGAGGAATAGATAGCGAGTCAATATTTGAGTTTAGCAAATTTGAGCCTGTAAATGAGTTAGAGATTAAAGGCGTATCTGAGCCTTTTCGGTCATCTTATGTTCTCGCTTCCGAAGGTCCGGACAAGACAAGGGTGTCCTTCACTTTCGAGTTACAAGAAATTGATTTGATGATGCGTCCTTTTCAGAAACTGATCAAGACAGCATTGCAAGACGGCGCAATCCAAACAATCGAGAATATAAAGAATCTCTTGGAAGCCTCGCCAGCTTGACGCTGGGACAGGTCTATCGAGATTTAGAGATGGAGTAGGGGAATGTTTATCGTTCAAAAAGACAACGGCGTCATTCCGCATGTACTGACGCAAATACTCGATTCATGCGTGAATGGCGTGACGCTGACGGATCCGGACATGGAAGATGCGCCGATCGTCTATGCAAATAAAGCTTTTGAAGACATGTGCGGCTATCCAAAAAATGAAATCGTTGGTCGTAACTGTCGTTTCCTGCAGGGTCAGGATAGAGAACAGCCCGAGATCGATAAATTGCGTGCAGCGATTAAAAAAGGCGAAGCGATAGAGGTGACGCTGAGAAACTACAGGAAAAACGGTGAGTTGTTTTATAATCGTTTAGACGTAAAACCATTGCTCGATGATCGCGGTAACATCGTTTATTATCTTGGCGTGCAATATGATGTAACAAATCAGATCCAAGCTCAGCAGGAAATCGAAAGTTTGACGCAACAGCTTAAGATCTCAGCCAAGTAAGGCGTAGAGATCCATACCTGTATGCTCAAATCTGGAGCTTGGACTGCCGCCAACACATTTTTTTAATATTTGACGGCAGCTTCCAGTTCGAAGAGAGGTATGATTTCAGGCATCCATCTCCTCCAGCTGTAATCTGCGCATTGGTGCAGGATTATTGCTCAAACTTTTGACGGGATCTTTTTCGATCAATCTTACCAAAGAGCTTGGGAGCCCCCTGGTGTCGCCGACATAGATATAGTCCAGCGTCACGCCTAGTAGTTCTTTCAGTCTTATGGCGTAGGGTATGGGTATCTTGCCTCTACCTTTCTCCCATACATGATACTGACGATGTTCAGCGCCAATGGCATGAGCGATTTCCGCTTGGGTTTTGTAGTTTCTCGCGAGTCTCAAGATCGCCAGTCTTTTTCCGATCGATTTTGCGTCTGGATAGAGTGTCATGTGCATATTCCAGCATTGATGCTCTAACGGGAGCTTTTATTGCTATCTAAGAAGAAGAAAGTTTTTTACCAAGGGCTTATTTAAAATATTTTGATAAAATTGATGTCGCTTAATTATTGTAATGCCTTGAAGGAAAGTTTTTACTCAATTGCAGCCAAGCAGAACGCAATTGGCAAAATTTCAAGTGAAAATGGCTGGAAATAATCTTACGCGTGACTGGTAGAAGTGACCTGTATTATGATCATGTATATTTTTGCATAGTGTGTTTTCCGTAAAGTCAAATTTGTTTGAGATTATCCATTTGTCTAAAAAATTCTGCAAGTTGCATTGATCAATGATCCCTAAATTTTGCCTCGTCTTTCTAGTTAATTGAATCATTACTTGCTGTCTGGCGCTGAACCGATCATATTGTGATTCTGTAATGATTATTTGGTTTTATAAATTATGATGATTAATGAACCTTGCGATAGCGCTGCTGCTCCTTGGCGTTTTGACAACAGTTACATACTCTTGCCCAAGGCTTTATATCATGAGGCGCTTCCGGCTAAGCCGCCATCCCCTCAACTTGCTATCTTTAACTATAAGCTGGCTGAAGAACTTGGTTTCAATTTCAGTCAAAGAGATGAGGCGTTAATTCTAGATGTTTTTTCAGGGCGACATCTCCCAAAAGACGCCGCGCCAATTGCCCAGGCCTATTGTGGGCATCAATTTGGACATTTTAATAAGCTTGGCGATGGGCGCGCTATCCTGATTGGCGAACATGTAACGCCGAAAAACGAAAGAGTTGATATTCAACTTAAGGGCGGCGGATTAACGGCATTTTCGCGCTCAGGCGATGGCAGTGCGGCGCTTGGACCAATGCTGCGAGAATATCTTATCAGTGAAGCTCTTCATGCTCTGTCAATTCCAACAACGCGTAGTCTCTGCGTGATTGCAACTGGCGCGCCCGTTTATAGAGAAAAAATATTAGACGGCGCGGTTCTTACGCGCATTGCCTCTAGCCATATTCGTGTTGGAACTTTTGAATATGCAGCGGCGCTGCGAGATCGAGACCTTTTACGACAATTGGCGGATTATACAATTGCGCGTCACTATCCGCAGGCGGCGCATACCGAAAATCCTTATGCTTCTTTATTAATTCAGGTTATCGAACGACAGGCGTCTCTCATTGCGTCCTGGATGCATATTGGTTTTATTCATGGCGTTATGAATACCGACAATATGGCGATTTCTGGCGAAACGCTTGATTATGGCCCTTGCGCCTTTCTTGACAGTTATCGTCCCTCTACAGTTTTTAGCTCTATTGATCGCCATGGGCGCTATGCCTATCAGAACCAACCAGCTATAGCGCAATGGAATTTGGCAAGATTTGCAGAAACATTGTTGCCGTTAATCGATCAGGATCCAAAAAAATCAATCGAAATTGCAGAAGCCGCAATAGGCACATTTAGCGATTGCTATGATCATTTCTGGCTGAGTGGTATGCGACGTAAACTGGGCTTGATTCTCGAAGAAGAGGATGACGCGGCGCTTATCCATGAATTATTGACATGGATGGAAGGCGCGAAAGCTGATTATACGGACACATTCCGCTTTCTAAGTAATGAAGGCAATATTATCCCTCTGATCTATCAAGATGGCGCCTTCCTATCATGGCAAGAAAAATGGATGTCACGAGCATCACGAGAAAATCACTCAAAATTCGAGGCTTATTCGCTGATGCGTAGGACAAATCCGGCAATTATCCCGCGCAATCATTATGTTGAAGAGGCTTTGTCGAACGCAGTTGAGGATAAAAATTTGTCAAAATTTACAATCTTGCTTGAAGCGCTTCAGGATCCGTATGACCTGGACAATAAATATTCTGCGTTTCATCATGTTACAGCGCCGTCAAATGAGACATATCGGACCTTTTGCGGGACGTGAGTCTTATTAAATTTTTAAGTTTTTTGGATCCTAAATTTACGCTTATTTATAATTCTAGCCAGTAGAGTAGAAGACAAATATTATTAAAAGAGATGAAATTTCACAAACCTGATTTGTTGAAAATGTCTAAACAACCACGTTCTTAATCGGAGGATCACATGAATAGAACAATGCTCATAAGCATAACAACTCTCTCAGTTTTTTTCGGCGCTGACGTCTTGCCAGCTCTTGCAAAAGAGCCATCCTCTGTGGTGTCTGCTCTTGATAGTGATAATGATCAAACGCTCGATTTGGCCGAAGTTAAAAAGGCCGCCAATGATCTCTTCACAACTTTGGAAAAAGATGGTGATGAGACGCTTGACGCCAAAGAGCTTAAAGGCCGAATTGATAAGAAGTCTCTGAAAGTTGCAGACCCAGATTCTGATAAAACAGTATCGCGCGATGAGTTTCAGAATTATGTAGAGAAAATTTTTAAGGATGCTGATCCCGATAATGATGGCACGGTTGATGAAAATGAATTATCGACCAAGCAAGGAAAATCCTTACAGCGTCTAATTCAATAAAACTTAAAGCTTCAGTCTTATCTTCATAACAAAAAAGCCCGGCTTTTATTGGTCGGGCTTTTATCATTATGCAAATTGAAATTAATATTTGGCGATCACGCTTTCTTCTTTGCCAAAATTGAAATGATAATTCACGCCGGCGCGAGCGATAACGCCATCAAATTTTATCTTTGTGACCGCAAGATTGCTCCAAAGAGCGGCGCCTGACGAAAGACCATTGCCATAGGTTCCTCCATCGGGGGAAAGGCATGTCGCCGCACCGCAGAGTGTGGTTACAGGGCTTGATGCAAGGCTCGCATAGCCAAGATCGTAATAAAGCCCTTCCGCCTTGGCGCTCCAGTTCTCAGCAAACATCCATTCTAGGCCAGCGCCGGCTGTCCAGCCGGTTTTCATGCCGGAATAATTAAGCTGACCCGGGATGGCAGGGTTGGAATATGAATTGAGGGTGGTTGCAGCGTTAAAATAAGTATCCGTAGCTGTCGATGCCGACCAATGTGTCGCAGAAGCTGAGATGTCGCCAGTTGCA
>Ga0208868_1000068_pt1 | contig 23632 bp, 22 predicted proteins | sample CryBogCBE23Oct07_FD_184583 | JGI IMG/M metagenome (GOLD analysis project Ga0208868, IMG submission 184583) | Freshwater microbial communities from Crystal Bog, Wisconsin, USA - CBE23Oct07 (SPAdes) (version 2) | ecosystem: Environmental > Aquatic > Freshwater > Lake | place: Crystal Bog... | reverse complement strand
GGATGGATTGAGGCGGCGTCTCTAGAGAGCACGCCTGCCGAAGGGGGTGACACAGAAAATTGACCCAAGCCAAGCCTCCAGAGGCGGAAGGATCTGAGCGAACCTGCATTGTCACAAGGCGCCGCGGCGCGCCTGATACAATGATCCGTTTTGTTAGAGATCCTCTCGGGATGATCACGCCAGATATTCGCGGCCGTTTGCCCGGTCGCGGCGTCTGGGTAGGCGCGCAAGCGCAGCTCGTGGCGGAAGCAACCAAAAAAAGGCTTTTCGCCAAAAGTCTTAAAGTGAAAGCTGAAGCTTCGCCACAGCTTGCCGAGATTGTTGATCACCTTCTAGAAACCGACTGCTTACAGATGCTTGGACTTGCTAATAAGGGTGGAGCGGTCATCAACGGCTTTAACAAGGTCGCCGAGGCTCTGGAAAAAAAGACAGTCCTTGGTTTGCTGGCTGCGCGCGATGGCGGGGCTGACGGTAAACGCAAACTGCGTCAAATCGCGCGGCGAAGCGGCTTGGCGGAGCTGCAAATTGTCGATCTCTTTGCCTCGGCTCAAATGGATTTGGCTTTAGGGCGCACAAATGTGATACATGCAGCGCTTGCCAAAGGCGGGGCTGCAGAAAATTTTCTGGCGCGCTGCCAAAAACTGGCGGGCTACAGAGGGATGGCGCTGGATGGCGACAACCAAGACGACGCCAATGACCAGGGTCTATGCGCAACGACAGATCTGTTGCGTGTGATGGATGAAGAAGATAATCGGGCCGGAAGCGGCGCAGGATCGGAAGCTGGATGAGTGAGAGCGATAATAACGGCGACAAGACTTTGACCGTCGCTCCGACGAAGACCTTGCACCTAAAGCCACGCTCGGCTGAACAGGGCATGGTTCGTCAGAGCTTTTCCCATGGCCGCTCAAAAGTGGTCGTGGTTGAGAAGGTCCGGCGTCGTGCGCCTGGCAGCGGCGAGGCAACAAAACCCGCTGCCGCAGCCCCAGCAGAAGCAGCCCCTTCGCCTCCGCCTGCGCCACCCAAACCAGAACCAAAACGCGCTGCGCCCGCCGCGCCGCGCTCTGCATCCGGCGTCGTGCTTCGCGAATTAACCGACGATGAGCGCGAAGCGCGCGCACGCGCGCTTGTTGACGCGCGTTCTCGAGAAGAGGAGGACCGTCGGCGCGCTGAGCTTGACGCCCATGCGCGCGCTGAACGGGAAGAACGCGAAAAAACTGAACGCGCTGCTGCGAGCGCAAGAAAACGCGACGAGGAGGATCGTCTCGCGCGAGAAGCTGAATCGCGCCGCAAATCCGAAGAAGAAGCTCGCCGACGCCTTCCACAAGAGCCAGGTGCGCCTGAGGCCCCATCGGGTAAAACGACGACGCCTGGACGCATCGCGCAACAGGTTGAGCCCGCCGTCAAGCGCGGTCCCGTTCGAAGCATTGGCGGATTTGCTCAACCAACGCCGCCTCGCCCGACCCCTTCACGCGGCGGCGAGATGAAGAATCGTGGACGTTTGACCGTCACGACGGCGACAAGCGGCGAGGGCGAAGAACGTACGCGCTCTGTCGCTTCCTTCCGACGACGCGTGCAACGCCTCAAAGGCATGGGCGCAGCTGAGCCCAAAGAAAAAATCGCACGTGAAGTTGTTCTTCCTGAAACCATAACAATTCAGGAATTAGCTAACCGCATGTCCGAACGCGGCGTTGACGTCATCCGCCTGCTGATGAAGCAAGGCGCAATGCATAAAATCACTGATGTGATCGATGCAGATACGGCGCAACTCGTTGCTGAGGAGATGGGTCATGCTGTTAAACGCGTCGCTGAATCTGACGTTGAAGAAGGCCTCTTTGACATCGCAGATGACGGTGACAATTTGCACCCGCGCCCGCCCGTTGTCACCATCATGGGACACGTCGATCATGGCAAGACATCGCTGCTTGACGCTATTCGTCAGGAAAATGTCGTTGCAGGCGAGGCCGGCGGAATCACGCAGCATATTGGCGCCTATCAAGTCACAGCGCCAAACGGTCAGGCTGTTACCTTTATTGACACCCCTGGCCACGCGGCTTTCACAGCGATGCGCGCACGCGGCGCTAAAGTAACAGATATTGTTGTATTGGTGGTTGCCGCCGATGACGGCGTCATGCCGCAAACAATCGAAGCCATTCATCATGCGCGCGCTGCTGGCGCGCCACTCGTTGTCGCTATCAACAAGATTGACAAACCCGACGCAAAACCTGAGCGCGTGCGCACTGAACTTTTGCAACATGAAGTTCAAGTTGAAAGCATGGGCGGCGAAACGCTCGAAGTTGAAGTGTCGGCGAAGCAAAGACAGAATTTAGACAAGCTGCTTGAAGCAATCGCCCTTCAGGCTGAAGTGCTCGATCTTAAAGCCAATCCAGACCGTGCTGCCGAAGGCACTGTAATCGAAGCGCGACTTGATAAAGGTCGCGGTCCCGTGGCCACCATGCTGGTGCAACGCGGCGCTCTGCGCACAGGCGATATTGTTGTTGCTGGTACGCAATGGGGACGCGTGCGCGCCCTGTTGGATGATAAGGGTGTCTCCCGGCAAGAAGCAGGACCATCCTTCCCAGTCGAGATTCTTGGTTTCAACGGAACCCCGGAAGCTGGCGATCGCGTCGCTGTTGTCGAATCTGAGGCCCGCGCACGTGAAATCACTGAATATCGTGAACGACAAAAGCGCGATAAGCTTGCAGCGCGCGGCGGCTCTGCCCGCGGTTCGCTGACCGACATGATGAGCCAACTCAAGACTGCCGGACGCAAAGAATTTCCTCTCGTCATCAAAGGCGACGTTCAAGGATCGGTCGAGGCCATTGTGGCGGCGCTTGAAAAGCTTGGCACAGATGAAGTCGCTGCGCGCATCGTGCACTGCGGCGTGGGCGGCATCTCAGAGTCTGACGTCTCGCTCGCAGAGGCCTCAAACGCCGCCGTAATTGGATTTAATGTTCGCGCGCACAAGGAAGCTCGAGAGGCCGCAGAGCGTTCCGGTATTGAAATCCGTTACTACAACATCATTTACAATCTTGTCGACGATGTAAAAAGCGCAATGTCAGGCTTGCTGGCGCCAACACTACGCGAAACTATGCTCGGAAACGCGACAATTCTTGAAGTCTTTGATATTTCAAAAATTGGTAAGGTCGCAGGATGTCGTGTTAGCGATGGCAATGTTGAGCGAGGCGCAAATGTTCGACTGATCAGAGACAATGTCGTCGTGCATGAAGGTAAACTCTCAACGCTCAAGCGTTTCAAAGACGAGGTTAAAGAAGTTACGGCTGGGCAGGAGTGCGGCATGGCTTTTGAAAACTATCAAGACATGCGCGCAGGCGATGTTATTGAATGCTATCGCGTCGAAGAAATTAAGCGCTCGCTTTAATCCTTCGCAATAGACTTGCGTCCGCGCATAATTTGCATGTTGTTTTTTTAAAGATTTCGCTTGCGCAATAACGCCTGCGACTAACTTTCATCGTCCCTAGCTGCGTATGTCCAGAACCCGTCACTCATCAGACACACTGCCTTCCCAACGCATGCTTCGCGTTGCTGAGCTCATGCGTCACGCGGTAGCGCAACTATTGGCGCGCGGCCAGGTGAGCGACCCCATACTTGATGCGCATACAATTACAGTGTCGCGTGTCCAGATGAGTCCGGATCTAAAACTTGCAACAATCTATGTGGCTCCTTTAGGCGGTAAAGACGAAACTGACGTTCTAAAGGCCTTAGACCGACATAAACGCTATATGCGCTGAGAAGTAACGCGCAGTATTAATTTAAAATTTTCTCCCGACATTCGCTTTCGCATCGACGACAGCTTTGATGCAGTTTCAAAAATTGACGCACTGCTCAATTCTGAGCAAGTACGGCGCGATCTTCATCCCGATCGCGGCGCGACGGACGACGGTTCAGATTCATGAATCCTAAGAAACCAACGCGTGACATTGTTGATGGTTGGATCGCCCTTGACAAGCCAACTGGCCTGACCTCAACACAAGCCGTCTCAAGATTAAAGCGCGTTTATAATGGCAAGAAAGCCGGCCATGCTGGCACATTGGATCCCCTAGCATCAGGCATTCTGCCTGTCGCCTTCGGCGAAGCGACGAAGACCGTTCCTTTTGTTCAGGACGGCGAGAAGGCCTATCAATTTACCGTCTGTTGGGGTGCTGAGACAGATACTGACGACTCCGACGGCCTTATTACTCTGACCTCTCTCAAACGACCCGCGCGCGATGAAATAGAAACCGCGATATTGAATTTTATTGGCGACATTCAACAAGTCCCGCCGCAGTTTTCCGCCATTAAGGTATCTGGCGCGCGCGCCTATGATTTAGCGCGAGAGGGCGGAACTTTTGAGCTGGCGTCCCGTCAGGTGCAGGTTCATTCTCTTGTTCTACTCGACTTTGCGCCTAGCGAGGCGCGCTTCTCGATGGCGTGCGGGAAGGGCGCTTACGTTCGCGCCATTGCGCGTGATATTGGCAGACAACTCGGATGCCTTGGCCACATCACCTCGCTAAGACGCACACGCGTCGGCCCTTTTGTTGAGTCGGACGCCTACACGCTCGATGAGATCGAAAATAAAAACATGGCTCATGAGGCGCTGCTATCTGTTGATGCTGGATTATCAGCCTTGCCATGCGTCAAGGTTGATCGTGACACTGCCGCGCGCTTGCGACGCGGCGGCGCCGTTGTCCTGCGCGGTCACGATGCGCCGGATAGTGGCGTCGTTTATGCAGCCTGCGGCGGCGTGCCTGTGGCCTTTGGAGAAATTATTGACGGCGCACTGGCGCCCTCCCGCGTCTTTAATCTCCCGTTCTGATCCTTTAAGCCAACATTCCATGACGTCACGCGCCAAGGAGTCAGTCGGCGTATGGCCCACATCTTGGATGATAGAATGAATCGTCAACCAAAGATTCTTGTCTTTGACTCCGGTCTTGGCGGCCTTACGGTCTTTTCCGAGTTCCTACGTCTACGTCCTGATGCAGATTATATTTATTGCGCTGACGATGCAGGTTTTCCCTATGGTTCATGGAAAGAGAAGGAACTCGTCGAGCGCATATTGCTTGTGCTGAAAGGAGCCATTGCCGATCAAAAGCCTGATATGATCGTTATTGCCTGCAACACGGCCTCAACACTGGCGCTTCCTCATTTGCGCCAAGCATGGCCAAATATTCCTTTCATCGGCGCTGTCCCCGCAATAAAACCCGCGGCGCAACAATCAATCTCAGGCATGATCACCGTCCTGGCGACGCCCGGCACAGTTAAGAGGGACTATACGCAAAATCTGATCATGCAATTTGCCGCTCATTGTCAGGTAACGCTAATTGGCTCACAGCAGCTCGCCCAACTCGCTGAAAACTTCATGCATCGAGGTCAGCTTGACGATGATAAGATTGCTGCTGAGATTGCGCCTTGTTTTATCGAACAAGATTATCATCGAACAGACACGATTGTTCTTGCCTGCACGCATTATCCATTACTTGAAAACGCCTTTCGTCGTCTAGCGCCATGGCCAGTTACATGGATCGATCCAGCTCCGGCCATTGCGCGTCACGCCAATCAACTGCTAGCGCAGCGATTCCCTAATCATCAAGATAGTCTCCCGACAAAGTTTGGACGCGCTATTTTTACCAGTGGAAAGAGTCAAGAGGCGACGTTACGCGCGACACTGGCGCGCTATCGCCTCACTTTAGCCTAGCGACAAAATATCGAAGGTCATTCCCTGCGACGATCCGTCAGCGTTCCCAGAAAGACGGTAATCGCCGTGACTTCTTTCTGCGTCAGGCGCGGCCGTTGACGTAACTTCCGATCATAGGGCGCTTCGGCTACATTAACATTGTTATGATATTGTTTTGGCAAATCGTTGAACTTTTCAGTTTCGCCTGTTTTACTCAAAGGATACCAGCGCTTGGGATCCGTGTCTCTCGTTGCATAAAAGGCGACCACATCTCGTAATTTCGTAAAAAACCCATTGTGGAAATAAGGAGCTGTTATCGCGACATTACGTAAAGTTGGAACTTTAAACGCGCCACAAACCGTCTCCACATTAAAATCAACAGGCTTATTCTTTTCTATACTCGGCTGCCGACATAACCCCAGATCAACATCAACTGATGCTGGTATTGCGGGATTCTTCGGCGCACCAAGCACATCATAGCTATAGTCTGTAAAAAGCCAGTCTTGAGGATTGCGCGACGTCTCCTTTCCAACATGACACGCGAGACAATTTCCTTTTTTAGGATCTTTAAAAAGCGCGAAACCTTTTTGCTCAACAGCTGTTAGCTGGGCCTTACCGCGAAGATAATCGTCAAATTTGGAAGCGAAGGGATGAAAACGCCCACTAGATTCAAACGCCGCAACAGCCTGAGAAAACTTTGTGAATGCCTGATCTGAATCCGCAAAGATATCATTGCCAAAAACTTTGCGCGCAAGACCTGCATAAGAGCCAACGCGAATCGCATCAACCACCGCCTGTTTCGATGCGGCGTTCATTTCATGAGGGTCAAATAAAGGATCTTCAAATTGATCGGCAAGCGTTGCAGCGCGACCATCAAGAAATTGTCCGCCAATCGGCTTCTTTTCAACATGACCCGTCAGCTCATCTTTATCGTCAATAAATTGGAAAGGTGGCGTAAATGACGCATACATAAGGCTTGGCGTGTTGCGTTTACCAAAACTATTCGCCGGCGCGCCGCGCGCGACGGCTAAAACCGATGATCCATTATTACCTTGGAAAGCTTGCGCGTGATCGTGGCAGGAGGCGCAAGAGACACCCTCTGGTCGAGAGAATGATCCATCTTCGAAGATGCGCGCGCCTAATAATTCCATCGGCGTAAGACTGCCGCCGCCAGAGATCGTTTCTCTTTCTCCAGCCAACGCGGTGACGGCGCATAAAACTAATAAGCACATGCTTAAGCACCGCACCCACCCCCACCAAAAAAACCTCACCAACGTTAGCCTTCCACTTTAATGTCGCTGACAAGCGCAGTTTCTGGCGCGAGTTTAAAAACTCGGCGCCGATGAAGCAATTTGCCTTATTTGGATTCTTTCCAACCAAGACTGCGATATGTTACCGCAGTCCTCTTGAAGCTGACCGGCGCCTAAGCTGCCTTGGACCAATCTTGCTGAGACCAATCTTGGCGGAAATCAAAAATGGCGAAGAACCGCCACAATTTTTTATTAGAACTGTCGCCAAGAAACCGGTCTACTACCGGATTTGGCGAAATATGCGGCGCTAAAACTGGCCTGCTATCGTCAACAGCTCGTGAGTTAGCATGACACAGTCTGGCGAAAATAAGGAACTGAAAGCTGCCTTTGACGAGTTCAAGGAACTCCTTGAAAAACGTGTTGAGCCAGTTTTTGAGATGCCCCCCATGCCGCCAACAGCGCCTGAGCCCCATGAACAATCTCACGCAGCCTTTGGCTCAGAACTGAGGGCGAGCGCCCCAACCTTCAAAATTCCGGTCTCCAGTGAGCTGGCGTCTACGACGGCTTCTGCTACGCCCCCCGGCCACATTGCGCCCACGCCAAGGATTGACCACCCAACACAATCGCTTCTTACGCCAAAACCCGGTCAAAATAAACGCGCGCAGCCATTTAGCCCTCAAGTTCAGCGCCAAGCCCCAGAGGCTTCTGACGGGCGACGCCGTAAACTCATTTATCTATCTGGCGTGATCATCTTCTCAGGTCTGGCCGCGCTTGGCTGGACGCTTTCCAAATCGAAACATGCCGAAGAAATGCCTGAGCTTTCACGCGCAGTCTCTCCGGAGGCCGCAATGACATCCCCAAGTGAAAATCCGACTGGCGACGCCTTGAACAATGGCCAAGGACCGGCAAGCCAAAATCTGGCGGGCCAAGATTCAGCCGCGTCTCAAGACCCTGCGCCGCCTGCCCAACCCGCTTTAGCCGAGCCTGCGACCTCAGCTGAGGTTAAACAGCCCACACAGGTTCAGACCCCTGCGCCGCAGCCACCTGAAGTCACGCCAGTTGCGCCACAATCTACTCAGGCGCCGCCACCCAAGGCTAAGCCTAAAATTGCGCCCGTCGCGCCGTCGCCTGCCAAAACGACACCATCGGCAGAGCCCAACCCAGAGATGAGCCAACTCCCTAAGCCTAAGCCGAAAGTCATAAAACCAAAACCCAAACCGGCAGCGTCATCGGCGCCCAACGCGGCGCAAAACCCGATCCCCGCAGCAGATAATGCAGCGCCACCACCGCCACCGCCGCCTTCCAATGACGGGCCTTTTGGCTTCGTTAAGCGCACAGTCAATTCTATTACGGATATTGGACGCGGCGCGATCGGCGGCAACTAAGTCAACGCAACCCCGCACTGCGTCGACCGAGAACTTCTTCCTCAACTCACGTTTCAAAAGGTGCATGAGATGACCAAGCCTACGCAAGCAGACGCAGAAGCCGCAGTGCGTCTGCTTATTGAATGGGCTGGAGAGGATCCAAACCGAGAAGGCCTGAGAGACACCCCCGCGCGCGTCGCCCGCTCATATCATGAGCTCTTCAGCGGCTATGCGATTGATCCACGAGAATATCTCAAGCGAACATTTGAAGAAGTTGGCGGTTATGATGAATTAGTCGTCTTGAAAAATATTCGCGTTGTAAGCTTTTGCGAGCACCATATGCTTCCAGTCATTGGACGCGCACATGTTGGTTATTTACCAAGCAACCGCGTCGTTGGCATTTCTAAACTGGCGCGTGTTGTTCATGGTTTTGCTCGACGTTTACAAATTCAAGAGAAACTGACAGCTGAAATTGCGACGGCTATTCAAGACATTCTTGAGCCGCAAGGCGTTGGCGTTGTGATTGAAGCAGAACATAATTGCATGACATTGAGGGGCGTCAACATCCCAGGCACATCACTGACAACCAGCAAATTGCTGGGCGTCATTCGAGACGATCCAAGAACTAGAGAAGAGTTTCTTGGCATGACGCGCTGTATTTGATTGCTCTGCTTATTAATGAAAAAGCCAAGCGCCGAACGCGATCAGTAAAGTAGCGCCAAATAATAATCTATAGTCCGAGCTTTTTTGTCGTTGCGCCATACTCTCTAAAGCTTGAGGCGAGAGATCAAACCCATGCTGAGAAATACGCGACAAAGCGCTCTCAGCTGTTGCAAGCGTTTGGGGTAGATGCGTGGCCAGTCGCGCTAAATCGGCAATGCTTTTACCGGCATCTTCAAGCTTTGCCTTAGGCCCTATATTTTCTTCGATCCAGCTGCGCACAACTGGATCACATGTTTTCCATATATCGAGCTGCGGATCATAAGCACGCGCCACCCCCTCTGCGACGACCATTGTTCTTTGCAATAAAACCAACTCGGTGCGCGTACGCATGTCAAACAGAGCCGTCACCTCAAACAACAATGTTAAAACCCGCGCCATCGAAATGTCCGTCGCGTTCATCGTATGCATAGGCTCGCCAATGGCTCGCAGAGCTTGAGAAAATTCCTCAAGAGAATGATGGGCAGGAACATATCCTGCTTCAAAATGAACCTCTGCAACACGTCGGTAATTGCGTGTGATGAGACCATAGAGAATCTCTGCGAGAAATCGTCGCTCCTTCATGCCCAAGCGACCCATTATGCCAAAATCTATAGCGACTATGGAGCCGTCACTATCGATAAAAAGATTACCTTGATGCATATCTGCATGAAAGAAACCGTCACGCATCGCCTGGCGTAGAAAAGACTGCAGGACGTTACGGCCAACTTTCTTTAGATCATGACCTGCCGCCGCAACGCTTGCAGGGTCAGACAATGGAACGCCAGAAATCCACTCGAGCGTCATGACTTCTCGCGCTGTGCGATCCCAATCAATAAATGGCGCGCGAATTTCTGGATCCTTGGCGACATTGTCCGCAAATTCACTGGCTGCAGCCGCTTCAAGTCGGAAATCAGTTTCAAGCTTGACGCTGCGCGCCAAGGTATCAACGACCTCAATCATACGCAGACGCCGCGCCTCTGAGGACCAACGCTCCGCAATACGCGCAATCAAATACATATCGCGCAGATTTCGAACAAATTGCCCTTCAATGCCTGGTCGCAAAACCTTTACGGCGACATCTTTGACATTGCCGTCATAGGACGCGCGTGCGCGATGTACTTGCGCAATTGAGGCGGCCGCAACAGGCGGTCCAAATTCTATAAAAAGCGCGTCTAACTTTTTACCAAACGCCTTTTCAATAATGTCGATGGCCTTCTCTTGACCAAAAGGCTCCATCCGATCTTGCAATTGAGATAGAGCGTCAGCAATTTCTCCGCCAACAATATCAGGTCGCGTTGCTAAAAATTGTCCAAGTTTTACATAAGATGGCCCTATCTGCGTGAGCGCACGCACTAACGCCTGGCCACTATTGACCCCTTCATCGCGCGCGATCAAATTAGCAATTCGCACGAGGGGTGCAGCCGTCGGCGGGACAAGGTCTGGATCTAGCTGTCGAAAAACGCCTTCCCGGGCTAAAATATAACCGGCGCGCGCCAGGCGTATGAAAGAGCTTATGCTGAGCAACACTGAGAACCGCCACCTTCGAGTTCAAAATTTCCAGCCAGAATGAATCGCAACGACCCCGCCAGTCAGCCGCTCAAAGGATGTACGGCGGAAACTCGCAGCACGGATCATGCTCTCAAACTCCTCCGCCTTGGGAAATTTGCGAATTGACTCAACCAGATATCGATAGGGCTCTGCGTCGCCTGCGACGAAGCGGCCAACAGCAGGTATAACGTTAAAGGAATAGGTCTCATAAATTTTATCAAGACCAGGAACGGTGACATGAGAAAACTCCAAACACAGGAATCGTCCCCCCGGCTTTAAGACGCGATGCGCTTCCTTCAAGGCGACGTCAATTCGCGGAACGTTTCTGATGCCAAAAGCGATTGTGTAGGAGTCAAAATGCTCGTCAGGAAACGGCAACGACTCAGCATTGGCCTGTGTAAACTCTACCCTATCGGAAAGACCACGCTCTCTCGCGCGATCACGACCAACGTCAAGCATATCGCCATTAATATCCAACACGATAATTTCAGCATTTCTTGACGCTTGCTGCGCAATGCGAAAAGCAATGTCCCCCGTGCCGCCAGCAACGTCGAGATGACGAAAGTTCTGCTTACTGCGCGTATTAATCTTACCGGCGAAGATGTCCTTCCAGAGCCGATGCAGCCCTCCTGACATCAAGTCATTCATGACGTCATAACGCTGAGCGACTTTGTGAAAGACATCATCAACAAGATGTTGCTTCTGGGAAAGCGGCACCTCGGAATAACCGAAATGGGTTGAACCCTCCCGATTGGAGTTGGATTTAGTCATTGGTCGCCCATGTAACGAAAAAGATCACAGGGGTATAACCTCTCATGGCGTGGAAGGCTATGGGTGAGTGTAGCCAACCAAACCCAGCCCTCCAGCAAGCCGTAAAATAGGGAAAATCAGCGCGTGCCAGAACTTCCAGAGGTCGAAACCGTCCGGCGCGGCCTGGCTCCGGCGATGATGAACGTGCAAATCGATCGCGTCGAACAACGCCGGCTAGACTTGAGATTTCCCTTGCCGCCTAATTTTAGCGCACGTTTGAGCGGTCAAACCATTCGAGATTTGCGTCGTCGCGCCAAATATCTCATTGCTGAAATGAGTAACGGCGAAAGCCTCGTCATGCATTTGGGAATGAGCGGCTCATTTCGTGTGGACACGCATAAGCCCGGGCTTTTCCATCATCGCCGCCAACACGCCGCAGCGCATGATCATATTGTTTTTCATCTTTCAACAGGCATGCGCATTACTTACAACGATCCAAGACGCTTTGGCTTTATGATGCTGATCCCTACGCCAGAACTTAATACGCATCCTTATTTTGCAAAACTAGGCGTTGAGCCCTTGAGCAAAGATCTAGACGCTAATTTTCTTGCGCAAGCGTTTCAAAGCAAAAAAACGTCCATTAAGTCAGCCTTGCTCGATCAATATCTTATTGCAGGCCTTGGAAATATTTATGTTTGTGAAGCCCTATTTGAAGCGCGCCTATCGCCGCTTGCCGTTGCCGGCGACCTCGTCTTAATTACTGGCGCGCCATCAAAGAAACTGATGCGTTTGCCACCTGCCATCAAAGATGTCTTGCAGCGCGCGCTTTTAGCAGGCGGTTCTTCTTTAAGAGATCATCGACAAACAAATGGCGCGCTCGGTTATTTCCAACATCACTTTAAGGTTTATGATCGTGAAGGATCAGCCTGTCGGAGATCCGCCTGCTCGGGCATAATCTCACGTATCCGGCAAGCAGGACGATCAACATTTTATTGTCCGCTGTGTCAAAAATGACGCTCTTGCGAGGAGCCTCTATGGGTGAGTAAATAGCTCATGTCCCTATCTACAATAGACCCGCCTAAAGCTTTAAGCGTCGAAGCGCTTACAAAGGCGTATCATGGCCGATCAGTTGTCGGACCTTTGGATTTTTCTCTCATGCCAGGCACTGTGACAGGCTTGCTTGGCGGCAATGGCGCGGGAAAAACGACAACAATCGGAATGATCATGGGCCTGATTGAGCCCACTCTAGGCTCCATTCAGGTCTTTGGCCATGATATGGCGCGCGAACGCCATCGGGCGCTAGGACGTATGAATTTTGAAAGTCCTTATGTTGATCTGCCTCATCGCTTAACTGTGCGACAAAATCTTAGAGTTTTTGGTCTCCTCTATAATGTCGCAGATCTTGAGCACAAGATTGAGACTCTCGCAGACGAACTCGCGCTACGAGATTTTCTTGATCGTCCAACCGGACGCCTGTCAGCTGGACAAAAGACTAGAGCGGCAATTGCAAAATCACTGCTCAACGACCCCAAATTACTTCTTCTTGATGAACCTACAGCCTCTCTAGATCCGGATACGGCCGACTGGGTGCGCACGCGCCTGCAACAACACAGCCAACACAATAATTGCGCAATTTTATTGGCCTCTCACAATATGGCTGAGGTCGAAAGATTATGCGAACGCGTTTTAATGTTAAAGGCTGGCAAACTCGTCGATGACGACTCCCCTACTAAGCTCATTGCGCGATATGGCCGCACCAGTCTGGAAGAAGTTTTTCTAGATATTGCTCGCGGCCATGCATTAGCGTCGGCGTCATGACGCTAATACTGTCCTTTAAACGAGTTGGCGCAATGATCTTGCGCTACACCTACTTGCTTCGCGCCTCGCGATTGCGATTGCTTGACATGATTTATTGGCCGGCGTTGCAGCTTTTAACTTGGGGGTTCCTGCAAACATATCTCGTAAACGCCGGCGCGCTTAACGCCCCAGGCGGCGGCGCGCAAGCTGCCAGCACATTGATAGGCGCCATCTTGTTATGGGATATTATGTTGCGCGGGCAGCAAGGTTTCTGTTTCTCATTCATCGAGGAAATGTGGTCTCGAAATCTCCCAAACATTCTTATGAGCCCCCTACATCCAGCGGAATTTGTCCTATCGCTGATTATGATGAGCCTCATCCGTTTGATCGTAGGCGTTGTTCCAGTCACCTTGCTTGCCATCGTTTTTTTTGGCTTCAACCTATGGGGACTTGGCATAGCTTTTGGCGCATTCTTCACCGTGCTTATTGTTTTTGCTTGGAGCATCGGCCTTCTTGTTTCAGGAGCCCTGTTGCGTCTTGGCGCAGGCGCTGAAAACTTAATCTGGTCATTGATGTTTCTTGTTCAGCCTCTGGGCGCGGTTTACTATCCTGTCAGCGCCCTACCGACATGGCTGCAGCCCGTTTCTTGGATGCTGCCGCCAGCTTATGTTTTTGAGGGCTTACGCGGCGTATTAATTCATCATCACGTCAGGTGGGATCTGCTAGCGCAAGGAGGCGCGATTGATCTTGTCATGTTTGCTTTGGCGGCGACAGCTTTTAGCTTACTCTTAAAAAGCGCCCGTCGAGCAGGCGTTCTTTTGCAATCAGGCGAGTAATGACAAGATCTCTCCGCGCAGACGCAACTCTGCATCGGCTCGGATATTTCGAAAGTCGCGCTAAAGCACGAGAGGCAATTGAGGCTGGTCTGGTTTGCGTTGATGGTCAGGTTATTTTAAAACCTGCGGCAATCATCAAAGAAGATGCAGAAATTATTGCACACCCCCCCTATCCCTGGGTCTCTCGCGGAGGCGTCAAACTCGCGCATGCACTAACACAATTTTCTGTTGATCCATTAAATCAATTTTGCCTTGATGTCGGCGCTTCAACAGGAGGTTTCACGGATGTGCTTTTGTCCAGAGGCGCAAGACATGTTATTTCCGTTGATGTCGGGCGCGATCAGTTACATGCAACATTACGAAACAACGCCCGCGTCACATCGCTTGAATCTCAAGACATCCGCACATTGTCTCCTGACCAGCTTAGTGAAGCGCCAACACTGATTGTGATGGACGCAAGCTTCATCTCTCTTACAGCTCTACTGCCGCAAACGACGCGCCTGAGCGCTGAAAACTGTGATCTGATTGCGCTCATTAAACCTCAATTTGAAGCTGGACCTGACGCAAGTAAAAAGGGCATTATTCGAGACATGAAAATGCATAAGAATATTTGCGAGAAAATAATCACAACGATTGAGCATCTTGGCTGGCGACGCCCCTCAATTATTGACTCGCCGATAACAGGAAAGGACGGCAATCGCGAGTTTCTGATCCACGCGGTCAAACCATGAAAACATTGACGATAGAGCGCATCGGTCATCGCGGCGAAGGCGTCTCGCACGACAATGGCGTGCGTGTTTTTGTCCCATACGCCCTGACTGGGGAGATTGTAACAGCGACAATTCGAGGCAATTACGCGGAAATCATCGATATTTTAACGCCAGCGCCGCACCGCGTCGCTCCGGTATGCGACTATTATAGTCAGTGTGGCGGCTGCGCCGTTCAAACCCTCCAACATGACGCGTATCTAGACTGGAAACGCGGCCTTGTTGAAAAAGCAGGCATCAACGCCGGTGTTGTGTTTAACGTTGCGCCGGTCATCGACGCTCACAATATCGGTCGAAGACGGGTAACTTTTCATGCACGCATGATTTCAGGTCGCGCACGCGTTGGGTTTATGGCGGCGCGCTCGCATCAACTCATTGAAATTGATGCATGCCCGTTGTTATCGCCAGATCTTTCTGGCGCCATGATTGCGGCGCGCGATATTGCCCAAATTCTTGCGTCACGTGGCAAGCCTCTTGATATCGCCATTACGACGACCCCAGAGGGCTTGGATATTGACCTGCGCGGCGCTGGCCCCTTAGACAAACATGAAACTGCAGCTTTGATGAAGACTGCGCGTATGCACCAACTGGCGCGTCTTACAAACCATGGCCAGCTCTTAACGCTAAACCAGACGCCCACTGTGACGATTGATACGCTTCGCGCGCCACTACCCTCCGGAGCTTTTCTTCAGGCGACTCATGCTGGAGAAGAAGAAATTGCCCGCCTTGTAATCTTATCATTGAGCCGCGCCAAATCAGTCGCCGATCTTTTCTGCGGCATTGGCGCTTTTGCATTGCGACTCGCGCGCCGCTCATCTGTCGCTGCTTATGACAATAGCGCGCCCTCAATAGAGGCCTTACAGGCAACCGTCCGCGACGCAGCGTTTCTAAAGCCCGTATCAGCGCAGACCCGCGATCTTTTCACACGACCGCTTACCGCACAAGAACTTGAGGCTTTTGATGGCGTTGTTTTTGACCCGCCACGCGCAGGCGCCTTGGCGCAAGCCAAAGAACTCGCGCAGTCAACCGTGAAAACCATTGTCGCAGTTTCTTGCAATGCGCAAAGCTTCTCCCGCGACGCCGCAATTTTAATCGCTGGAGGATATTCTGTGGGCGCTGTGACGCCTATCGATCAGTTTAGATATTCCCCACATGTGGAAATAGTGGCAACTTTTTCCCATCGTGACAGCCATAAGCGCGCCAAACGCCGCCTGCTTGGCTGAGTTTCAACGCCTTTAGCGCCAATCAACAACGCTTTTGGAGGAAATGCACGGTCCTTTTCGTTACTCCTGTATAAGAAAACCAATGCCTTAGGCGCTCTAAACGACATTTGGTTGCCGAATGAAAAAAACCGGCATAGGATTTGAATAGAGTCCGGGGTAGCTGGGAACATATCGAGTTTCCATAACTGGAAGGAGATGGTCATGATGAATGCGCTTATCGTCGCAACATTATGTAGTGTCGTCCTCATGAGTGCGCCTGTCGCCATGCGCTCTTATGTCTACGCCCACAAGAAAGGTCCCCGTAAGCGCCCATCGCGCTGAGGATAGGTAGAGGACGCCATCTCTGGATTTAGTTTCTGATTTGTCGCGGCCGTCTCCCATTATTGATCGTCTTGTGACGATTGTTGGCGCTTCCGCTGTTAAAATAGATCCGGCGGAGCAGGACGTATACACGTCCGAGCCACGCGGCCATTTTACTGGCCGCGCGCTCTGTATCGTTTCGCCAAAAAACACTGCGCAAGTCTGCCAAGTCCTGGCCTGCTGTCATGAACTTGGCGTCGCCATTGTACCGCAAGGCGGCAATACTGGGCTCGTTGGCGGCCAAACGCCAGACATGAGCGGTAAACAAATCGTCCTATCGCTACTGCGGCTTTCCGAGATCCGTGATATTGACCCTGTCTCGAATACGATGACGCTCGAAGCCGGCGTCACATTGGCCCAAGCTCAGCAAACAGCTCAATCCGTTGATCGATATTTTCCTCTTTCCCTTGCCTCAGAGGGAAGCTGCACGATTGGCGGCAATCTGGCCACCAATGCAGGCGGAGTGCATGTGCTGTCCTACGGTGTTGCCCGCGATCTTGTGTTGGGCCTTGAAGTCGCGCTTGCGGACGGACAACTCTTGTCAACGATTGGTAAACTACGCAAGGATAATTCCGGCTATGATCTAACGCGCCTCTTTGTTGGATCTGAGGGAACGCTCGGCGTCATCACAGCGGCGACGCTAAAATTATTTCCACGTCCTCAAGCGCAAACTGTTGCTTTTGTTGGACTGGATAGCCCAGCACAAGCACTAAAACTATTGATTTTTTTGAGAGATGCGCTTGGATTTGGCTTGCATGCGTTTGAACTTATTCCACGCTTTGGGCTGGAACTTGTTATGCGCCACATACCAAACATGCGCGATCCGCTCACGTCGATATATGCCTGGTATGCCCTCATTGAGATCTCTTCTGATAGAAAAGAAGAAATAAGCGCCCATGTTGCACGACTACTTTCTCAAGCAGCCGCTGATCATTACATCCAAGACGCAACCCTTGCCGCCTCAACGACGCAAGCGCGGGCGCTTTGGTCGCTCCGTGAGAATCTCTCAGAGGCTCAAAAACGTGAAGGAGGCTCTGTTAAACACGATATTAGCGTTGCGGTTGAGGATATGCCCGCATTCATTGATGAGATGAACGCTTTAATAAAAGAAAAATTTCCCTACGCCAGACCTGTCCCATTTGGTCACATGGGCGATGGCAATTTGCATTATAATATCTCGCAACCAATTGACGCTGATCGGGCGTCCTTTCTTACTCACGCACAAGACATCAATGAAATTGTGCACGCTCTCGTGCATAAATATAAGGGCTCAATTTCAGCAGAACATGGCATCGGCCGACTCAAGCGAGATCTCCTCAAACGCGTTAAAGATCCTGTGGCGCTGGATCTTATGCAAAAATTAAAAGCAACGCTTGATCCAAAAGGCATCCTTAATCCTGGCGCGCTACTTTAGAAATAATATCTAACACTAATTAAGCCTTAGGCTTAACGCTCTTTCATATGCGATAACAGAGCCTGGAGCCTGAGCTTTGTTTCTGTTGTTAATAATGCTTTGGCAAATAATTCTGCTTCCAAATCAATGCGTGCAAGCAATGCTGCGGGATCTCCACGCATTAATCGACGCGACTCGAGCAAGGCCTGCCTTGGTTTTGCGGCAAGCGCACATGCTGATTTATATGCGCGCGCATTAAGCGTTTCGTACGGGGCAAGGTCATTGACCAGCCCCATAGCAACAGCCTCTGTCGCCGTAAAAGCCTCTCCCAATAGTAATGCCTGCGCAGCGCGCGCCATTCCCATGCGCATGGGCGCTAGCAAACTGGCGCCAGCTTCTGGCACGAGCCCAAGATCAATAAAAGGCATTTTAAAAACTGCGTCTGGAGAGGCATAAACAAGGTCACAATGAAATAACATTGTTACCCCAACGCCAATCACATCGCCGCAGACAGCGCTAATCATTGGTTTTGGAAATGCTGCCAGCGCACGCACAAATGACAGGGCTGGAAAAGTTTCGTGACTTTGTAAAAAGTCTCTGAAATCCGCTAGATCATTTCCCGCAGTGAAATCGGCTCCCGAACTAGTAAAAACAACGACGCCAGTTTCTTGATCTTCTTGCGCAGCCGTAAGCGCGGCTATCAGGGCGCGATACATGCTCCCGTTTAGGGCGTTCTTTTTATCAGGCCGATCAAAAGTCACGCACAACACGCCGTCAGCGCGCGCCGTATGAATATATGTTGACATAGACACACCCTGCAGCCTGAGCGGACACGAAAGAACGGGCCTGATCATGACGCAGACGGATCAATTAAACAAAAAGAAAACGCCCGGAAAACCGGGCGTTTGAAGTTTGACCTATACACAAGTTTGGACGCTGGGATAACGCGTCGATCCGGGAATGGTTCCATTGAAAGGTAAAGTTTTTAAAAAAACTTCACCGAGGCCTGCCGCCAAGAAGCTCATGAGCCGTCCGATAAGCGGCAAAATCATACTATCTTCTTGTAATTAATAGGTTATCTAAAAAATATCGATAGGTTTTTGGTTTTTCCCTGCCTGTTTTGGGCATTCATAAACTGCCTGGGCAATGAAAATGCCTTGACGCCTCAGTCCTTAGGCGCGCCGGGAGGCGCGCCTAGAAGTGGACGCTTACTTCACATCAAGCAACTCGACATCGAAGATTAAGGTTGAATTGGGCGGAATCGATGCGCCGGCGCCAGCTGCGCCATAGCCCAATTGCGGCGGAATGATCAGCGTGCGCTTGCCGCCAACCTTCATCGACTCAATTCCTTCGTCCCAGCCAGGAATCACTTTTCCTTGACCGATTGCGAATTCAAAGGGCTCTCCGCGATCGCGCGAACTATCAAACTTTTTTCCCTTAGCGCCGTTTACATAAAGCCATCCAGTATAATGCATAACGCAGGTCTGGCCTATTTTTGGCGATGCGCCTGTGCCTACTTTATTGTCAATAATCTTAAGGCCAGATGCGGTTAATGTTGTCTCTGCGGCAGCCAGAGCAATTTTTACTGTTGAGACAAAGCCAATCGAGACGGTCGCGGCGACCACCATTGCTGTGACGAGTTTTGAACCAATGCGCATTCATTTTCTCCGAATTTAGGCGCGAGCGCCTTACGTTAAAATATTGTTGTCGCGGGCAAGCTGCAGCAAGTCTTTTTGCGGGCGGGCGCCAACATGAGAAATTATTTCGGCGGCGGCAAGCGCACCTAAAGCCGCGCTGCGCTCATGCGGCAGGTTCTGTGTGTAGCCTGCCAAAAAACCTGCGGCAAAAAGATCGCCAGCGCCTGTTGTATCGACAACCTCATCAACCGGATAGGCAGGGACAGCAATGAAGTCTCTTGCGGAGGCCACAACGCATCCCTTGTCAGACCGCGTTACAATACCGAGTAGATTTTTTTCATCCCTCAACGCGCTCATTGCTGTCTCAAAATCAGCTGTCTGATAGAGCGCATGCAATTCACTTTCATTAGCAAAGAGCAAATCAATAACGCCTTCTCGAATCATCGCAAGGAACTCATCGCGATATCGATCGACGCAAAATGCATCAGAAAGCGACAGCGCTACTTTGCGTCCATTTTCACGAGAAATTTTTGCGGCTTTTAAAAAAGCCTGCTTTGCCCCCGGCGGATCCCAAAGGTAGCCTTCCATATAAAGAACTTTTGCTTTCGACACGCAGCCATCATCAATATCATCCGCCTTCAAACCTTGGCATGCGCCCAGGAATGTATTCATGGTACGCTGACCATCGGGAGTAACAAAAATCAAGCACCGGGCCGTTGCGGGCCCATCCGTCGCTGAGGCTGTGTCAAAAGCAACGCCAGCCTTACGAATGTCATGCGTAAATTCTGCTCCAGCAGCGTCATTCTTTACTTTTCCGACGAAACAGGCGCGACGTCCGAGACTTGCCAGACCGGCCATGGTGTTTGCCGCCGAGCCTCCTGAAATGATGGTTGTTGGACCCATATTTTCGTAAAGCGCCGCCGCGCGCGATTCATCAACAAGCGCCATCGCGCCTTTACTCAAACCCGCCGATAAAAGAAAATTTTCTTCAGCGCGCGCAATTGTATCAACAATCGCATTACCAATACCAAGAACGTCTAAAGCAGTCATATGAACCCTATTCATCTGAAGCAGCGCAATATTTCCATATGCGTCGCAAGTCTTGCTGAAAAGATCTAATACAAGCCCCGCCCAAAATGCAGCCTCGCGTTAGAACAATAATTGTAAAACAAAAACAAACCGGCCCCATAAGGGGCCGGATAACATCATCAGCGATCGGCAATATTACAATTAGCGCGAAATCGTGGACAAAATGACCTGGATCACAAGCACATAGAGTGCCCCAGTAACAAACGCAGGAATAGGGCGCAGTGAGACATGACGGAACAAAAACGCATACATAAACGCCGTCCACATGATGATTGGAAAAAGTAAGAAGCGCGCCAGACGTTCAGTTGGCAATGGCGGCGGCAAGGCGACGCCAACAATCAAATGCAAAATGATATAGGCCAAAGCGGCTAAGGCGCCCATGCCAGCCAGTGCGATCATTGTGCGAACAAACTTATGCTCTTCCTTCATGTAACGCAGCAGAAGCACTGTAGCGCCATAAAGGATCGCAGCTCCGCCAAAAGCATAAATCAGGCTGCCAATGATTGAGTGATTGAAATATTGCGCGCCAAACTGGAAAACTACGTAGGCGACAAGGGTGAACTTCATCAGATCTGGAGACTCAGGCAGAGACAACTGCGAAGCCTCAAGATTGAGCATTTTTATGAAAGTTTTTGGGGTCTGATGATTTAATAAGGGAATATTAAGCGCCATCAATAAGGTCCTTTGATAGGCGTCTCCATCCTGGAGCACGCTCGAATTTAAGCATTAGGCTCCATCGACATATGGGGCCCTGAAACTGGCTGGCAATCGTCTTTCCTGTAACATGGTTTGATATTGGGCGAAAATAAGCCTTCCCAAGTCGCCCTGGCGACATTGACCCGCCCTAGGGCAAGCGACGCACCCAATCCTCATCTTGGATGAGCCCAATGATGCGCCGCGCTGATTGCGCCCATGTGACATTAAGCACGGCGCCAGGCTCTGTTGTTAGGGCGCCTGCAAGGAAATTTTTAATTGTAGCAGCCAGCGCCATCGGGTCATTGACACGGAAATAAAGCGCTCCATTACCACCGACCTCCCGAAAGACGGGAATATCGCTACATATAGTCGACAAGCCTAAACGCGCCGCCTCGACAATTGGCAAGCCAAAACCCTCGGCATAGGAGGGTAAAATTAACGCGCCCGCCCGCCTATAGAGAAACTCGAGATCAGCATCCGTGGCGTCATCAAACCAAAACAGATCCCGGCCATAAGCCTCATGTGTGGTTATCGCCGATATGACGGCCTCTTCAAACCACCCACGACGCCCTACAATGATGAGCCGCGCAGTAGTCTCTTGCGACCAAAGCTGATCAAACGCCTCTAACGCAATGCGATGGCCTTTGCGGGGCTCAATTGTGCCAACCAGCAAAAAAATCGGAGGCGCATCAGTTGTTGCAGCCACAATTTTCTTGGATGGCATGCCTACAGCTGGAGCCACAATGTCTGCGCCACAGTGAAACCAGCCTATTTTTAGACCAGCGCGATGGGGCAACTGTTGAGATAAAACATAATCTGCAAGCTCATGCGCAACTGTTTTTGAAATCGCAATAAAGGCGTCGCTTTCGATCAATGCGCGCCGCAGCCATGCGCGATAACGCGGCACTGTCACCTCATGACAAGCATGGGGATAGAGCTCTGGGATCAGATCGAAGACACAAGTAATAATTTCACCCCCGTTTACGCGAATCTGTCCAAAAGCTGGCGCCAGCAAATCAAAAGCGTTCCAACTATCTGACAGCATCAAAAAACGATCGCCTGGTTCCACGAAAAGTTCACGCTCTGGACCGGAGTCACGCCCGCCCAGCGAGGCCGTAAAATTTTTCGCAGTGAAAAGACGCCCATTTTCACAACGAACTGCAAGAACTGGCGTTGTCATGTTTTGATCAAGACAAAAAGCGCGCATGACCTCCTTCACGACGCGCTGAATGCCCGTTCCTGCGTCGCGCTTCAACGTACCTGTAACGTCAACCAATAACCGATTAAGCGTCAATGATCGCACAGTTGCGCTATTGTCGCGTCTAGGAGGGTCGACAATAAAATCTTTTTCTTCTGATAAATTTTTTTCTAGCCCTAACCAAGAAGCAACACGTGCTTCGATCGGTCGCAGAAATCGATAAATATGACCAGAAACAGAATAGGTCATTTTGTAACGCTCATGAGTGAGGTGCAACAACTCGGCTCGCAAATAATCAAGCTGAAACTCAAGCAGCCTCAGACGCTCTCTCTCATTTCTTTGATTTGAAGACACATCTTCCTTCATTGTCGCACGCCTTGCGCGATTAAGCGTCGATTTTCATCAAGCAAGGCCTCAACGAGATCGCCAATCCGATATTGCGGACGCCATCCTGTTGCATCTCGAAGTTTTGTCGCGTCACAGACGATGCTTGGAATATCAATAGATACCGGCCGCAACCGTTGCGGTTCAACTTCAATATTGAAGTGGATCTTCGCACGAAGATGAAACTCATCAACAACAGATCTCAGGCTTTGTCCTGCGCTTGAGGCAATATTAAATATTGCAACGCGCTCAGATAGCTCATGCGCTGAAGATATGAGGCGCATGTATGCGTCAACAACATCGCGCACATCCAGAAAATCACGCACCCGTGAAAGATCCCCGACCTTAAGCGTGGGTTCTTCAAGACCTGCCTCCATCCGCGCAACCTGCACGGCAAAAGAGGCAAGAACAAAATCGCTGCTACGCTGACCCGGTCCTGAATGATTAACGGGGCGTGCGATTATTAAGCGCGCCTCAGGACCAAGTATATCGCTAAGGGCATTCTCAGCCGCTAGCTTTGATCGACCATAGGACTCAAGAGGTTGCGGCGTTTTGTCTTCGCTGAGCATGCCGTCACGGAAACTCAGACCATAAACAGTTGCAGAGGAGGCAAAGAGCATAACGGCGCCAGGCGCATGTCGCGCCAGTGCGGCGCCAAGACTAAAGGCGCCATGAAAATTAACACGCCATGTCTGCTCTGCTGCCTTTGAGGCCTGGCCAATCGATGCCTGTCCAGCAAGATGAACAACGAGATCAGGCCTAGTGTCGGCGATGAACCGCTCAATCGTCGCCTCATCAAGCAAATCGCCAACAAGAGCGTCAAATTTATCAGGCGCGCCTATTTCGCCTGGCCGCATTAAACAGAAACGCAATGCTTTGGGATAGGCCGCCACAAGCGCGGCGCAAAGGTGAGAGCCGACAAACCCGGCGCCTCCCGTCACCAATATGCGCTCATAAAGCGCCATCG
>Ga0208868_1000067_pt1 | contig 24390 bp, 22 predicted proteins | sample CryBogCBE23Oct07_FD_184583 | JGI IMG/M metagenome (GOLD analysis project Ga0208868, IMG submission 184583) | Freshwater microbial communities from Crystal Bog, Wisconsin, USA - CBE23Oct07 (SPAdes) (version 2) | ecosystem: Environmental > Aquatic > Freshwater > Lake | place: Crystal Bog... | reverse complement strand
ATCAATCACTTGGCCACTAAGAATGACAGATTGATCTGGCGTAATATTATAGAAAACGTCTCTTTTAACACCATCACGAAGATTAACTTGCTTAAAAGCGTCAAATTTTAGCTTGAACAAATTTGGCAAAGATCTGAAAATTATAATTTTCAGTAAATATAAAAATACTCAGCTAAAGCTCGACAACACGACAAGGTGCTGTCGTGCTCCCAATACTGAGGTTATGTTGGAAAAATATTATATGCTCGCCAATCATTTTTATGACTGCAGCCAAAGCCGAGGAAATAATTTTCGAAAAAAGTAGCAATACAGTGTTTTCTGAGGCTTTGGCTGTCTATATAATTTTCATTCTTGCGAAGACATATTTTTCGACACAGCTAAACTTTAAAATCTCCAATATACCATTGTCTTTACGTAATTACTCATGAAAACCCAAAATATTTTACTAAATAGAATTCCAATTTGCCTTGGGAATTTTGCTTTTAATTTTAACAAAATACATAATGCTAACTAACAGATAATCATATTTACCAAGCTATTTAGTTAATACATTGATCTTGAAATTAGGGGCAACGAGACATTGTCTAACATACTTGCAATATTGATCTCACAATAAAAGGCCTTGATGCATAAGGCGATTTTATATTGATTTCGTGCAGATATTAGCTCCAACAAAAAATTAGACAGATTAATACTTCTACTTAGGCTTGTATGTATCAAATGGCTTCATAGAGTTATGCTTGTCTCAGCCTGTTTTGCTGCATAGCAGCATAGATTGTTAGCCTTGGTTCATTATAAGTTCACATATCGGGATTAATAAATTAGCCAATGTTTAACGGGTAAACGGAAATGACAGACAAGGAAAACTATATTGAATTTATTAAAGAGATGATCGGCTTGTATAAAGCTCGTTTCCGATCTGAGGATGCAAGTGTCGTCTCTGATATTATTTGTGATTTGGGGCATTATGCTGATCAAAATAAGATTGATTATCTGGGACAAGTTAAAAACGGAATTTCACATTGGGTTGTAGAAAAGAACGAAGGTAATAATTCTTCATCTTTCATCAACACCGAACTTGACATTAGTGTCTCTTAAAAAAATTAAAAATATGGGTTTCAATAAGAGCCAGCCCATTATTTGGGATTCAATCCTTTAATCTTAAATAAAGAATTGGGCGTGGCAAATCTGTTCCATGCAGAAAAATAGTAGCGTCGATGCATTGAAATCTGAACCCGATTAAAAGCAAAAATATTCGATCAGTAAAATAAATAACAATACCTTCGAAATTCAGAATGCATACTTCCTCACTATTTTGCATCTCCAAGGCGATCTTTGTCTGACCTATGAATAATAGCGTCGTCTTTATGGGTGCTCAGCCATTAATAGTTTTATTGAGAGACATTACGGCAATAAATAATCCAATAATACTCAGGCTAAGCATGAGAATGATTGATTGAAAAAGATCTGTAGTTGCGACCCCCTGCCACAACAAGGCGTCATAAGCCTCAATGACCCATGCGCTTGGAAGAAACCCGCTCAGATTCTGCAACCATTCTGGCATTAGGAAACGAGGAATCATGCTGCCGCCTAAGGCCGACATGACGAGGATAAGAAAATTCGACAAATGCGTCGCTTGTTGACGCGTATGACACAAGACAGCCATGACAAGCGCTGATGCAGCTGCACAGCTTGCTGCTGATATGGTGATAAGCAGCCATGCCGGCAATCTTGTGATGAAATCTAGGCCATATACAACATCAGCAAGAGAAAATATTAGAGTAAGCTGAATAAAGCCCAGCAATACAAGAAATAGGAATTTCCCAAAAACAAGCTTTGTAACGCCGCCAGAGCCTGACAACATACGGGCTGTAATGCCATTTTGGCGCTCGTCTATTAATGACATTGCCCCTTGAACGGCAGAAAACAATAAAAACATAAAACCGACCGCTCCAGCATAATAAACCACTGTCGCAGCTGCTTTTGATGTATTTGGAAGATTTTTTTGTTCTACAAGTTGATTGTTGCTTTCATGATTTTCTCGAGGCTCTTGAGGTTGATGAGAGATGATTTCTTGTTTCATCCCCCCGAGGATAAGATTAACTTGCGCGCTTTGAGCAGGAGACAATTTGACGAAATTTTTTTCTAGATCTGCAATTTTTCTACGATAGGCGATGTCTGGAAGATATTGTTCGAATAGTCCAACTACATGTCCAGATATTATGGGCCCCGCAATCGCGCGCGCAGAGTCGCCAATGATAAGGATAGGCGCGTGAGAATTTTTTGAGCTATTACTTGGATCAGTCATAATGATGACGCCGGCATCAATTTCAGCGCGCCGCACCATTGATTCCAGATTTTTTACATTTTTCGGCGCTTTGTCAGACACACGGATGTCATCAGATTTTCTCAGCGCCTGGACGAGACGTTGCGATGTCTCCGAGCGCACCTGATCTAGCACTGAAATCTTAAGTTGCAGATCGCCTCCGGCTGTTACTGAAAATATAGCCGCAAAAATAAGGTAAATAACTGGTGGGAGAAGAAAAGCCATTACTAAGGCGCTGCGATCGCGCAGAAGGCTCAAGATCATCACTCTAAAAACTGCAATGATCATTCTATTTACCGCTCAGTTGCAAGAATTTCCATGAATATACTGCCAAGATCAGGCGCGCGAATACGTATTTCTTTCACGCTCAAGCCGAACTCGGTTAATCTCGAAGATATCGACTGAACATCGAGATGTTCCTGGCTAATGCGCCCTAACCACGTCATCGGCGCCTGGGTAGGCTTGAAACCTTGACTCTTTAGAAAAACTTCGCCCGTCACACCAGCCGGCGCGCCCAGAATAACAACAATCTCGCGATCATTGCCAAACTGCTTTAGGATAAGGTCTTTGGGCGTCCCTTCTGCAACAAGCTGCCCGTTTCTCATCAGTCCAACCCGATCACACAAGTATTGCGCCTGATCAAGATCGTGAGTTGCAATTAATATTGCGGCTCCATTGTCACGAAGAACATGAAGCAAGCCATGGATCGACTCTCGCGCGTCAATATCAATCCCTACCGTTGGTTCATCTAGCACAAGCGCTAGTGGTTTGCTCAGGATAGAAGCGCAAATATTTACGCGACGCTGATATCCCCCAGACAAGGTTTGGCAGAGTTGTTGAGCGCGGTCAGTAAGTAAGGCCTCGTCTAAAATTGATTTTACGGTTTCTTTAATGAGCTTGCGGGGAACCCCTGCCAGAGCGCCAAATACCTCCAGATTTTCACTAACCGTCAGATAGGGAAAAATGGCAATATCTTGAGGCACATAGCTTATCGCCTGTCGTGCGGATGCGTTGGCGTAGGGATCTTCTCCAGCTATGCGAATTTCTCCAGCATCTAATTCCAGCCGTCCACACATTGCCTTCATCAATGTGGTTTTACCCGCTCCATTGGGGCCCAGAAGCCCGTAGATTTCTCCAGCACGCAGTTCAAGACTTATCCCCTGAAGAACCTTACGCGAACCAAAAGAAAACCTGGCGTCTCGCACGTGAACGATAGAGCGATCAGCGTTCAAATTGGACATGAATAGTTGGGCGCTTGGTTCATGAGACATTGAGGTGCGTTTTCTTGGAGGATTTGATCGACGAATATATCAAGTGCTAAATTATAATTATCATAATATCCGCCTATGCCATTATAGCTTTTGCGTTAGTTTATTGTTTTAAGTAGCCTGACCCTCAGGCTTATTGATAAGTTTTTATAACAGGCTGATAAATTTAAGATAATGGTTTCCATTTTTATTTTTTTTAAACAAAAAATGGAAAAAAGCCCAGTTACTTAGACGCCCAGTGGATGAAGAAATGACGTCTCTCAGTCCCACTGGGCATCAAACATCAACTACTCAATGACACCTATAGTCAAAATGATTATTTATAGCTAGATCAAGGTAGAATTTAGGGCTATCGATATGATTGCCAGAGTCTATTGGAGTTAACGCCAGCTCAGATGCCTTCAATAATAAATCACGATACTCATCATCGACATGTTGCCATTGTGGGGGCCGGACCAGGAGGGTTAGCTGCTGCAATGTTGCTCGCCAAGGCTGGCTTAAAAGTTAGCGTCTTCGAACAAGCCTCAAAAGTGGGTGGAAGAACAAAAATCATAACCGATGGCGGATTTAATTTTGATCTTGGTCCAACCTTTTTTCTCTATCCGCAAATTTTAGAATCTATCTTCACGTCATGTAATTTACGCATGAATGATTACATAGAGCTTAAAAAGGTTGATCCAAGTTATCGTCTGGCGTTTGAAGACGGTCCAGATGTTATCGTCAGTAATAATATTGAGGAACTTGAAAGAGAAATTGGCAAATTAAGTGTCGAGGATGCAGCAAATATTCGCAGATTTGTTGAGATCAATAGAGTTAGACTCGCTGATTTCACCCCCGTGCTCACACGGCCATTCTCAAGTTTATTAGACTATCTGTCGCCAAAAGTTTTAAAGGCGCTGCGCCATATCATTCCACTATCCTCGGTCGATCAGGAACTAAAACGTTACTTTAAGGACCCACGTGTTCGTCTGGCCTTTTCATTTCAGACAAAATATCTGGGCATGTCGCCATTTCGCTGTCCGAGCCTGTTTACCATTCTTGCTTTTCTTGAATTTGAATATGGTATTTGGCACCCCGTGGGGGGATGCGGCGCCGTCAGCGAAGGAATGGCGCGCGCCGCCCGAGATCTCGGCGTTCAAATCATGCTCCAAGAACCCGTTGATGCATTAAAATTTGAAGGGCCTCAAGTAACCGGCGTGCAAACGCCCAGTGGCTTAACAAGTGTTGACGCAGTCGTTCTTAACGCTGATTTTGCTCATGCGGTAACATCTCTCATACCCAATCATCTGAGACCAAGCTGGTCTGATACGCGGGTTGATAAGATGAAATATTCTTGCTCAACCTTCATGTTATATCTGGGCGTTGAAGGCTTATATGAACAAGAACATCATAATATATTTCTCTCAAAGGACTATGCTGGAAATATTGCCGATATTGAAAGCGCTGAGGTAATTCCAACTGAACCCTCAATCTATGTCGCCAATCCAGGTCGCACAGATCCTTTTTTCGTGAAAGACGGCGCCTCATCTCTGTATGTTCTCGTGCCTGTCGGTCATTGTGGAAAAATAGATTGGAATAAAGAGAAGCAATCCTTCAGAGACATTGTTCTCGAGCGATTAGAAAAACTTGGTTTCACGGACTTAAGGAAACGCCTAAGATTTGAAAAAATTTTAACGCCGGATGATTGGCGCGACCAGCTTTCAATCTTTCGCGGCGCTACCTTCAATCTTGCCCACGGCTTGGATCAAATGCTTTATTTCCGCCCACATAATCGTTTGCAAGATGTTCATGGCGTTTATCTCGTGGGCGGAGGGACGCATCCTGGGTCTGGCTTACCTGTGATTTTCGAGGGAGCCCGGATAACATCTGATTTAGTCATGTCCGATCTGAAGATAGATTCAAAGAAAATTCTTGCCGGCAATCTCTACGAAAATATCACAGATATGGCAGCCGAATAAATATCTGTGTGGACACGAGCCTCTTTATCTCAGATTTAAAACATATTTTGTTGTTGGCTTTAAATTCCAAGTTGGATCGGGGATCTAAACATGAATGACGGATCGACGGTGATAGTTATCGGCAGTGGTTTAGGCGGTCTATCCTCAGCTGTCGTAGCTGCTGCACGCGGCCACAAGGTTACTGTCATTGATAAAAACGATTGGACAGGCGGAAAAGCATCCGTTCTGAGCGAGAACGGTTTTCGCTTTGACATGGGTCCAACGATCTTAACGGTCCCGAGCGTACTCAAGCGCGTATTTTCAGAGGCTGGTGAAAAAATTGAAGACTGGATGAATATTGTTCGACTAGATCCTCAGTGGCGCTGTTTCTACGATGGCGGCGATACCTTAGATCTTTTAGAAAATATTGAATCTATGGCCAAAGCAGCCGAAGCTTTCTCTGGGAAAAAAGGCGTGGCAGACGGCTATAGAAAACTACAAAACATGTCCGAACATCTCCATGGCGTATCAAACAGATTCTTTTTTTGGCGCGCCATTGAAGATATTCGTGACACAATGAATATTGTCGAAACAATGAATCCGGCCACACTGCGCGATGTCTTGTCGCTGAGAATGGGTCGATCTGTAGCGGGAACAATCCGCGGATTGATCTCTGACGATCGCGTTGCTCAGATGCTTGATCATTTTGTCCAATATGTCGGCTCATCTCCCTTTGCAGCCCCTGCAGTTTTGTGCTCGATCGCCCACATGCAGTCGAGCGAGGGCGTATGGTACCCCATGGGAGGGACCAGAGAAGTAGCTGTTGCTCTTCGCAAACTCGGCGAAAAGCTTGGCGTGACTTATCAAACCGGCGTGGAAGCCGAACGCATTATTGTTGAAAATGATCGTGTCGTCGGCGTTAGTCTAGTGAATGGCGATACGATTAAAACATCTGCCGTCATCTCAAATATGGATTCAATCCGCACATATGATGAGCTTGTCGGTGGAAATGCGGGCCGTCACTATAAACGTGCTGGCTTTGAGCCAGCCTGTTCCGGTGTGGTCATGTATCTTGGTCTCTCCAAACGTTACGACCACCTTGAGCACCATAACTTTATTTTCTCAAAGAATGCAGAGAAGGAGTTTGACGACATCTACAATCGTGGAGAGCCTGCAGAGGATCCAACATGCTATGTCGCAGCGCCCGCTAAGACCGACAGCTCTGTCGCACCAGAAGGTGGTGAAGCACTCTACGTTCTCGTTCACACACCTTATCTTCGTCCCCATCATGATTGGACGAAGCTTTATCCGTCCTATCGTCAAAAGATTATAGAAAAACTAAAAAGCACGGCAAAACTTGAGGATATTGAAGATCGGATTGTTTTTGAACGCTATCTCACGCCTCAAGATATTCATGAACGCTATAAAGTACTGAATGGCGCAATTTACGGCCTAGCCAGTCATGGCAAATTCACTGGCGCCTTTAAGCCCGGCAACCGTAGCCGTTTCGTAAACGGTCTTTATCTCGCAGGAGGCGCGGCGCATCCCGGACCAGGAATGCCAATGGTCATGATGTCAGGGTGGATCGCCGCAGATGCTCTGGACACAGATCAAAGGAAACGACAGGCCGCATCCTGATATGTCGGAGAAACGCCAAAGCGCAAGAGAAACGATGCAAAAGCGTTTAAGAACGCGCTCTAACTTTGCTTTTCATTTCTACTACCTGATATTCAAGCGCCTTTTACATAAGCAGTTCCATGCAGTGCGTGTTGCAAACCTACCGGATGAGACTGTTTTCAAAACACCCAAACTCGTTATTTACACCAATCATCCTTCTTGGTGGGATGCTGTTACATTTCATTACATTGCCTATCGGTTTCTAGGCGCGCGTCACGTCTACTGGCCATTCGATGCCGAGATGATAAAGCGCTACGGATTCTTCTCAAAGATTGGGGCTTTTGGCGTCGAGCAAAAGCAGGCTCTGGGCTCAAGACATTTTATTGAAGCTTGCCGACTTATATTCGCTGAGCCACGTAACGCGCTTCTTTTAACCGCTCAAGGTAGATTTGTTGATTGTCGCGTACGCCCGTTGAAACTCGATAAGGGCATCGCTCATATTGGCGATCTTGCTCCAGATGCGACCTATCTGCCTCTTGCCATCGAATATACGCATTGGCTCGAGAAGCGGCCCGAACTTCTAATGAACTTTGGCAAACCACAAGATGGGAAAACCTTTGAGGGCATGTCAAGGACAGCAAGACTCCAAAAACTGGAAAGCGTCCTTACGCAAACCATGGATGAGCTTGCAGAGAAATCGATTGCCCGGGATGTATCGGGATTCCAAACATTAGCTATTGGTCATGAAGGCATCTACCCAGTTTATGATCTTTGGCGTCGTGGAAAAGCAGTTTTGACGAGGCGACCCTATTATTCCAGACATGGCGATCCTCCATGACTGGAATGCTCATAATGATTGCGTTACTTGCAATCATTCCTGCTGCTAATTCACTGATTAATCTTTTTCTTCTTCGCACGCCTGATTTGCCTCAGGATATGCCGAAGGTCTCTGTTTTAATCCCAGCGCGAAACGAAGAAAATAATATTGGCGCCTGTGTCGATGCCGTTCTCGCCAGCGTTAATGTAGAGATTGAAGTTATCGTTCTTGACGATGGCTCAATAGATCTCACCCGAAAAATCGTTGAAGCGCGCGCGGCTGGAGACTCTCGTCTACGCATTGCGGATGCGCCTGAACTTCCCCCAGGATGGATGGGGAAATCTCATGCTTGCAGCGTATTATCAGAAATGGCGAGAAGCCCATTTCTACTTTTTATCGACGCAGATGTCAGAATCGCGCCAGATGCTGCCGCGCGGCTTGTTCCGCCAAAGGGCGTTGATTTGTTAAGTGGTTTCCTTCGTCAGCGCATGACAGGGGCTCTTCAGCTTGCTGTCATACCCATGATCAGCTCACTCATATACGGCTACCTTCCCGTCGCCTTCATGCGCTGGAGCTCCCATCCGATGTTCTCAGTGGCATGCGGACAACTCATTATGGTCCGCGCAGCGGCCTATCGTGAAGCTGGAGGTCACGCTGCAATTGCGGGTTTTATGCATGATGGCATGCAATTGGCGAGATTATTTCGTCAGAAAGGTCTGATCACAAATTTGGTGGATGGGACGCATCTCGCTGAGTGTAAAATGTACGATAATGCAGAGACTCTCGTTGATGGCTTTGCAAAGAATGCAACTGAGGGCATGGCCCGCCCAATAGCACTTCCAGTTTGGACCGTTCTACTGGTTGGCGGCCATCTCATGTCGGTTCTAGCAACTGCTGGCGTCCTATGGATGGGAACATATGCGACGGCCCCAGGAATTTACGTCTTGATAGCAACATTATCTCTTGCTGTGGCGCGAACTCTCCAAGCCATAAAATGCCGCGAGCCATTGATCAGCGTCCTGCTTCATCCAGCTGGCGTTATAATAACCCTCTTAATCCAATGGCGCGCTTTATACCTAGCCGTTAGAGGTCAGCAGGTTTACTGGCGAGGAAGGCCATATGTCCCAAAACTCTAACTTAATGGCCTCTTATCAGCGACTGCGCAATGCCTGGGATATTCACGGCGAATTGAGCATAGCTGAGCGGTGTAACGCGTTAAGAGCGATCAGAGCTTGTCTTCGCGATCGCGCAGGAGACTTCGCGGATGCATTAAATAAGGACTTTCGAAGTCGATCGCATCATGAATCCCTTCTAACAGAGGTCAATCTCGTCATTGCCGCTATCGATTATACACTTCCTCGCATCAAGCATTGGGCAAAGCCCAAGAAATTTTATCTAGAATGGCCTTACTTCCCAGCTTCGGGAAAAATAACCAAACAACCGCGCGGTATTGCTGGGATCATTGGCCCAAGTAATTATCCCTTACAGCTGACCATGATGCCTTTGATTGGCTCTTTGTCTGCTGGATGTCGAACGCTTGTTAAGCCCCCAGAGGCAGCCCCGGCTGTTGCACAACTTATTCATGACTCAATCAGCGATGCTGTCGATCAGAATATTTTAACGATTATTCTTGGGGACTCAGACATCGCCAAAGAGCTTTGTAATCTACCATTGGATATTCTGCTCTTTACTGGATCCTATACTGTTGGTTTAAAAGTTGCAGAAGTAGCAGCCAAACGACTGACGCCAGTTCTACTGGAGCTTGGTGGTAAATCTCCAGCAATCGTTAACCGCAACTCAAATCTGGCTCTGAGCGCTGAAGCAATCGCACATGGAAAGCTACTTAATGCCGGACAAACCTGTGTTGCGCCAGACTATGCGCTCGTGCCGCGGGAGGATGTCAACAGCTTTACGGAGCATTTAGTATCAGCAGCGCGCAAACTATACCCAAATCCCAATTCTGGAGATTATACAGCGATACGTTCAGATGTAGAAATTGACCGTCTAGAGAGACTAGAAGCAGGTCATACAACCCAAGCTATGTTTGATATAAAACTGGATAAGCCTTTTTATGATCCAAAGATCATATTATCGCCCGCACTTAATAGCGACATCATGCGTGAGGAAATCTTTGGTCCCTTATTACCGATCATTCCCTATGACAAAATTGATGACGCCTTGTCCGTGATCAAGAGCCTGCCTTCTCCGCTTGTGATTTATTGGTTTGGAGAAACGGACTCTCATTTCCAAAAAATGATCTCCTCAACATCAAGCGGCAGCGTGTCGGTCAATGACACTGTGATCCACGCAGGAATATCTTCATTGCCGCTGGGAGGCATCGGCGCATCTGGTATTGGCCGTTATCATGGCCAGGCTGGCTTTGATTCCTTTTCTTATGAGCGCTCATATTTTTATCAGTCACGACTGAATATTACCAATATGATGCGGCCGCCTTATAAGGAGACAGCGGATCGCATACTTTCTTGGTTACTTCGTTAGTCGTATCGCGTCCTATCAACAGGTGTGAACAATTGTTACTTCTTGCAAATAGAACTGAGGGTTGATAGCTACAAAATTTTTTAAAATGTTGATGTCAATAATCTATCAGTATTAGATGCGAGAATGACCAAGCAGGAAGCTCTATAAAGACAACCTTTCTATTTACGAGATTACCCAGTCAGCAAATTGAAAAAGACCAAACATGGATCTGCTCCCAGCAGGTGATCCAGTAAAATGTTAGAAACAATGGCCATAAAACTTGACGTTTGTTATCATTGTCATATGGTCGTTATATTTGCAGAAACTTGGTTTATGCCTAAATTTGCGGCGTCTTATGGGGTTTGGTTTTAAAAGAAAATATCGCATAAGGGATAGATAGGGGATAATGAATAATGCTCGATCTACTTTACATTGGACTTAGTCTTTTCCTTTTTTTCTTAGTTGCAACCTATGCGCGTATATGTGGGCGTCTTTAAAGGATGTCAGCCTATGTTTGATCCATTATTGGGTTTATCGGTCGCCTTTTTTCTTGGCGCTTATTTAGTCTACACGCTTCTTCACCCTGAAAAATTCTAAACAAGGAGGCCTGGCATCGTCCAGGTGTTCGCTATGACAATTATTGGACTGGTGCAAATCGCCATTGTCCTCATTACTGTTATCTTGTCAGCGATACCGCTTGGCGCATATTTGGCTCAGGTTATGGCTGGAAAGCCTAGCATTCTTACGAAGCTGCTATCCCCCATTGAGCGTTTTTTCTATAAATTGTCAGGTATTAATAAAGAAAATGAGCAAAGTTGGTTCGCTTACACAATAGCGATGCTGACGTTCAGTCTTGTTGGTTTTCTATCCCTTTACGCCCTGCAAAGGCTTCAAGGCGTCCTGCCTCTCAATCCTAAAGGCTTTGGCGGAGTCGCGGCTGATTTGGCCTTCAATACTTCACTTAGCTTCATTACCAATACAAATTGGCAAAACTATTCGGGGGAAACAACCTTAAGCCACCTTACGCAACTGCTGGGCCTCACTGTGCATAATTTTGTCTCGGCAGGCAGTGGGTTAGCTATGGCCTTTGCGTTTGTGCGAGGTTTTTCTCGAACAGAGTCTCCTACAATTGGTAATTTTTGGGTCGATCTAACACGGGCCACACTGTATTTTCTGCTTCCGCTTTCGATCGTTTTTGCTCTCGTTCTTGTTGCGCTTGGCGTGCCGCAAACGCTTGACGGTTCAATAGACGCCACGACCCTGGAGGGCGTCCATCAGTCTATCTCGATAGGTCCTGTCGCCAGTCAAGAAGCCATCAAGGAATTGGGCACAAATGGCGGCGGTTTCTTTAACGTCAATTCGGCGCACCCTTTTGAAAATCCCAATGCCTTCTCTAACATGCTCGAGATCTGGGCTTTGCTTGTCGTCCCTTTTGCCACTGTTTTTGCTTTTGGCCGCACTGTTTTGGATACAAGACAAAGCCAAGCAATTGCCTCGGCAATGTCGATTGTCCTCATTGCAGGCGTTCTGGTGGCTTATTGGGCAGAAGCGTCTGGCAACCCAATATTGACTGAGATTGGCGTTGATCCATCTCCAGGCAATATGGAAGGCAAAGAAGTGCGCTTTGGCGTCGCCATGAGCGCCTTATTTGCAGCTGCCACGACTGGCACAAGCACTGGCGCTGTAAACGCCATGCATGATTCCTTCACGCCGCTTGGCGGGATTGTGCCTCTCTTCAATATTTTACTGGGCTGCATCGCGCCAGGCGGCGATGGCGCAGGTCTCTATGGTTTTCTGGTTTTGGCAATTGTCGCTGTGTTTGTCGCAGGTCTTATGGTTGGCCGCACGCCAGAGTATCTGGGCAAGAAAATCGAGACCAGAGAAATGAAGCTCGTTATGCTGGCAGTGCTCATCTATCCGCTGAGCGTGCTAGGGTTCACCGCAGCATCTATTATATTGAAATCAGGACTTGACGGTATCGCCAACCAAGGACCGCATGGTTTGTCGGAAGTGCTTTACGCCTTCGCATCGACAGTAGGTAATAATGGCTCTGCTTTTGGCGGTCTGAGCGGTAATACGCTGTGGTATAATACCACTTTGGGTGTGGCGATGTTTATTGGGCGCTTCTTTTATGTTGTGCCCGTGATGGCCTTGGCAGGATCTTTTGCCGCTAAAAAGAAAGCGCAAGCCTCGGTTGGCACATTCCCGACGCATGGTCCCCTCTTCGTTGGCTTATTGCTCGGCATTATCGTTATTCTTTATCTCCTTCAATATTTCCCGGTGCTCGCATTGGGGCCGATTGTTGAGCACTTCCTTATGGGCGCCGGCAGAACTTTCTAAGAGGAGCAAGGCCTATGTCAGCAAACGTTGCCGCTCCGGCTTTGTTTGACAGAAATATCATCAAGCGCGCTACAACAGATGCGTTCAAAAAGCTTGATCCACGTCGTATGGCGCGCAATCCAGTTATGTTTGTAACTGAAATCGTGTCCATGCTGGTCACCGTATTATTCCTACGAGACTTGCTTAATCATAATAGTGAGGCTTTTTTTTCAGCTCAAATCGCCGCATGGCTCTGGTTTACTGTAATCTTTGCTAATTTCGCTGAAGCTGTCGCAGAGGGGCGCGGTAAGGCGCAGGCTGACGGCCTAAAAAAAACAAGAAGCGACACAAGTGCAAAACTTCTAACTGGTACTGATGGCGACAGGGGTAACCAAGAACCCTATAGAGTTGTTTCCGCGCTTGAGTTGCAAGTTGGCGATGTTGTTCTCGTTGAGCCAGGCGATCTAATACCTGGCGATGGCGACGTTATTGAGGGCGTTGCTTCCGTGAACGAATCCGCCATCACAGGAGAATCGGCGCCTGTTATCCGTGAGGCTGGAGGCGATCGCTCTGCAGTCACCGGCGGCACGACGGTCTTGTCGGACTGGATCAAGGTTAAAATAACAGCTGCTCAAGGCTCGACCTTTATTGACCGCATGGTTGCGCTGGTTGAAGGCGCCCAGCGGCAAAAAACTCCAAATGAACTTGCCCTTTCAATTTTACTCTCGGGTCTAACAATTGTTTTTCTCATCGTATGCGTGACCTTATGGCCGATTGCAGTTTATTCAAAAACAAATCTTTCAATAACTGTTCTGACCGCGCTACTCGTGTGTTTGATCCCGACAACTATCGGAGGGCTCCTATCGGCAATCGGCATTGCAGGCATGGATCGTCTTATTCAGTTTAATGTCATTGCGACTTCCGGACGCGCCGTCGAGGCAGCTGGCGATGTCGATACATTATTACTTGATAAGACCGGCACGATTACTTTTGGCAATCGCATGGCTGATGAATTTGTGCCAGTACGCGGTGTTACAGAACATGCGCTTGCTGAAGCTGTGCTTATCGCCTCTCTGGCAGATGAAACTCCTGAGGGACGTTCGATTGTCGCCCTTGCCAAGAGTCGTTATGGGCTCGATGCGCCAAAGCTAGGTGCAGAGGGACGAATTGTTGCTTTCTCCGCTCACACGCGCATCTCTGGCGTTGACCTTCCTGAACGTGCGCTGCGCAAAGGCGCTGTTGACGCGATTATTGCTCAAGCCCAATCTGTTCCCGATGATTTCACACAGATTGTTGATCGTATCTCTCGTGCAGGTGGGACGCCGCTTGGCATGCTAGATAATGGCCGAATACTCGGCGTTATTCATCTGAAGGACATCATTAAGCCAGATATTAAAGAACGTTTTTCAGCTTTGCGGGCTATGGGGATTAAGACCGTGATGGTTACGGGGGATAATCCTATTACAGCTGGCGCCATCGCGGGAGAGGCGGGCGTCGATGATTTTATCGCTCAGGCGAAACCAGAAGATAAGCTCGCCTATATACGTAAAGAGCAACAGGGCGGTCGTCTGATTGCTATGTGCGGCGACGGAACAAATGACGCACCAGCGCTAGCTCAGGCGGATGTTGGTGTTGCTATGCAAACTGGGACGCAATCGGCGCGTGAGGCCGGCAACATGGTTGATCTGGACAGCGATCCAACGAAGCTCATCGAAATTGTGCAAATTGGCAAGCAATTACTCATGACCCGTGGATCTTTGACTACTTTTTCGATCGCCAATGATCTTGCTAAATATTTTGCTATTATCCCGGCACTCTTCGTTGTCACTTATCCCGAGCTTGCGGCGATAAACATTATGAAACTCTCATCGCCACAATCAGCAATATTATCTGCTGTTATTTTCAATGCTTTGATCATTATTGCCCTTATTCCGCTTGCCCTTAAGGGAGTAGAATATCGACCGGTCGGTGCGGCGGCGTTATTGAAGCGAAATCTTCTTATTTATGGGCTTGGGGGCATCATCGCACCATTCATTGGCATCAAAGTTATTGATCTGATTGTCTCTACACTCCATCTCGCTTGAAGGTGAATGTGATGTTTTCTCAACTGCGACCAGCTTTCATGATGATTGGCTTGTTCACGCTCCTAACAGGTCTCATCTATCCGTTGGCAATCACTGGTCTCGCTCAGATCATTTTTTCGCATAAAGCTAATGGGAGCATGATTGAACGCAATGGGAAAATTGTCGGCTCTGCTTTGATTGGTCAGTATTTCCAATCTGATCGCTATTTTCACGGCCGACCATCAGCAACGGTTGGTGCAGATCCCGCTAATCCTGATAAAACTATTGATATGCCATATAATGCTGCTAACTCGGCTGGTTCAAATTTGGGTCCCACGTCAAAAAAGCTTGTTGATCGCGTTAATGACGCAATCGAATCTGAATTTGCTTACGGTCGCATCGATATTGTTGCTGCCGATGCAGCTACAGCATCCGCATCTGGTCTAGACCCACATATTTCACCTCAATATGCCCTTGCCCAAGTACCGGCTGTGGCAAAAGCCCGCCATCTAAGCGAAGAGGCAATAAATTCTTTAGTAAACAAGTATGTCGAAGGGCGTTTTGTTGGGCTTATCGGAGAGCCGCGCGTCAATGTTCTCCAGCTTAATATTGCGTTGGACGAGCTCAAATAATCTGGTTTCGTTGGAGTTTTTTTAAATGGCGCAACTCGACGCCAACTTCGAGCGCCGCCCTGATCCAGATGCTTTGCTTGCGTTAAGCAATCCTGATGGGCGCGGGACGCTGCGAATCTTCCTTGGAGCCTCGCCTGGCGTTGGTAAGACCTATTCTATGCTTGCGCGTGCACAGGCAGCCAAGAAAGATCATATAAATATTGTCGTCGGTCTTGTAGAAACTCATGGCCGTCAAGAGACATTAGAATTGCTGGAAGGACTTGAAGTCCTTCCTCGCAGAAAGTGTGAGTATAAAGGCAGGGTCATCGAGGAATTTGATATCGATGCCGCCTTGGTGCGTAAGCCAGAACTCATAATTGTCGATGAGCTTGCGCATACGAATGCCCCAGATAGCCGTCATCCCAAGCGCTGGCAGGATGTGGAGGAGCTTCTCAGTGCTGGTATTAACGTATGGACAGCACTCAATATTCAACATGTTGAGAGCCTTGCAGATGTTGTTTCTCGTATTACCGGCATCACCATTCGTGAGACAGTTCCAGACAAGGTTTTACATGATGCAACAGATGTTATTCTTGTCGACGTCCCGATAGAAGAGCTGCTTCAGCGTTTGAAGGACGGTAAAATTTATTTCCAAGAGACAGCAAAACGAGCAACACAAAATTTTTTCACCCCTCGAAATCTGACCGCCCTAAGAGAACTCGCGCTACGACGGACGGCGGCTAGCGTTGATGATCAGATGGTTGACATGCTTCGACAGGGGGCGATCGAAGGACCATGGGGTTCATCTGAACGGTTGCTTGTTTGTGTTGGCAACAGAACTTCTGAAGAGCTTGTGCGGGCTGCCGCGCGTTTAGCGACAGGTCTTAATGCAACCTGGCTTGCCGTTTATGTTGATTCTGACGAACATGAGAGTCAATCGATTGAAAGCATGAAAACCGTCGATTCGGCCTTGCGGTTGGCCGTGCGTCTGGGAGCGAAAATTGAACGACTTTCTGGCGATGATCTCGTTGGAGAATTGTTGCGTTTAGCAAGGCACGAAAATATTACTCAAATTATTATCGGTCGCTCAAAGCAGGGACAGCTCGCACAGTTTTTTAGACGCTCCCTGACTCATGAGATTATTAGGCGATCACGAGATGTCGCGATTCATGTAATTGTAAAAGAAATAGAAGAGCCTAAATCTAGATGGTCTCAATGGAGACATCTTAAACCATCAGAGGCTATAAAAAATATATTATATATTTTGGCTTCTCTTTTGCCGACAGTTGCAGTGGGATTTTTAATTGAGCATTGGCTGAAAATTCGCGATATATCAGTTATCTTCTTCGTACCAGTTATTTTTTGCGCCACGAATAGAGGTTTGTGGACGGCAGTTGCTGCGGCGTTCATATCATTTTTATCCTATGACTTCTTTTTCACCGAGCCTCGTTTTGAATTTACAATACATGATCCAGAAGTATATTTAGATCTATTAATGTCACTCTTTGTCGCTATTGTAACTGGTGTTTTGACTAGTCGCATGCAGATGCGATCACAACTAAACATAAAACGCGCGAAAACAGCGCAGCTATTATTGCAATATTCGCGTAAACTTTCCGAATCTTTGACAATTAATGATATTCTCGCCATCGCAGCTGAACAAATCCAAAAAGCTTCCGAGGCTTCCTGTGCAGTATTACTTGTTGAGGACAGAGACAATTTGAAGATAGCTTCTGCTTCGCCTGCGATAGACAATCTGGATGAAAGAGAAATGGCGGCAGCGCGCTGGGCATTTGAAGGAGATGAATTTTCTGGATGGCAAACTAATACGCTCCCCAATGTGCGTTTTCAGTTTCGGCCACTGACGACGACGAGGGGAGTTGTCGCCGTCTGCGGAATTGAACCTAAGAAAAAAGAAGATCCTTTTTCTCCCCAGGTAGAAGGCGTCCTGGAAATATTAATTGAACAGGCAGCAATTGCTATCGAACGCTTGATGCTTTTGGGAGAATTGAGCCAAAGCCGCTAGTCTCAGATTAATCTGCCCCCAACAGATGGTCCAGTTAACTGTTAGTTTTCGACATGGCCCTTTGCCAGGCCACACGCGCCAGGCAGATCTAATTGGGGCGCTACGGCGTGAAGCTTACCTGGACTGGCGGCCGATCACCCAGCGATGAATGAGGCCTTTTTGTATTGTAATCCTCGCGCCAGTTTCGATGATGGTCTTTGCCTTATGCAATGAATAGGAAATTTTTCTATCTAAAATCTCACCCTCAACGTCGCATTGAAGATTTCGCACTATTGTTATTACCAAGAGCTTTTTGGCCTGCTGTAAGCCGTCCTTACAACTCTAGGCTATCCTTGAATGAATCTGAGCAATACCCATGCAGATAAGAAAATATGAGTTAATGTAACGGCAACAGATAAGCTATGCAGCAATTTAAATGAGCTTTTGTCGCCACGATCAGTTGCCCTGTTAATAGCCGGCATCAGAAGTTGACGTGTCGGCAAAGTGGTAATTGCAATTACAAGAAGAAGCGCCGCACCAATTTTATCAAATGGAAATATCAAAATTGCTGAAATCGCAGACGAAATAATAACAAATAGATAAAAAAACGGGAAGGCGCGTCTAATGATTGGTCCTGCCGCCTCAGACGGCAATACATGGAAAATGAACGCAGCAAATCCAAATGAATAGAGGACCATGCCGCCAAAGAGAATTGCTACAATAAGAAAGCCAAGGGTCAGAATTGTTGCTCTCCCTTGAGACGCGCCAGCCCCATATAAATTATCCCGGTAAATGGAACTCGCCCAAAAGTAAGGTCAAGGCGCTTGTCGAGACCAATTGGTCCAAGGCCAACGATAGGTTCAACGATTAATCCAGCTCTCTCCATAACAGCGTGTAATTCAGATGGCTTGATAAAAAGATCGGGATCATGGGTGCCTCGTGGCAGTATGCCCAAAAAATCTTCAGCAAGAGTGACGGCGGCAAAACGGGCAAGACTGGTGCGATTGATCGTATCATAGGCGAGATACCCACCTGGTCTGAGAACCCGTGCAATTTCGCTGATAACCTTATCGAGATCTGAGACATGCTCTAGAACATCTACGCAAACAACAATATCAAATGTCTGAGCTGCATAAGGTAACGACTCGCCCACGCCAACATCGTATTTTATTGAGAGCTTTTCTTTCTCTGCATGAATTCTGGCTGATTCTACTGCTTTTTGAGCAGGATCAATCCCAGTAACAGTTGCTCCACGCTTTGCAATTGCTTCGGCCATGAAGCCACCGGCGCATCCAAGATCAAGAACCTCTTTATTGCGCCAATCAAGAGCTTGATCGAACCATGCAAGCCGGCCTTGGGCAAGATTTTTTAATATACGAACCCACCGAATTTCTTCCGACCACCACTGATCGGCAATCTTATTGTATATTGTTAGATCATTACGCATCAGAGTTTCGCCTTGAAGCAAAGAGACGTGGGCATGCGTAAGGCACAGCTTCACGATAGTGACGAAAGCGTTCGCCATAGCGACTCTCAAATCTGCGTTCCTTTAATCGCGGTGCGAAAAAGCAGTAGAGTGTGTAGCAAACTGCGAGTGATAGCTGATCAGGCGTCCAGACAGGAACTGTCCATAAAGTCATGGCGAAGGCGACATAGATAGGCTGACGAATGATGCGGAATAACCCCTCAGTTGGCATATCGGGAAACACGGGGCGTATTTTCGCCATCAGCGACATCCAGCCCAATGCCCCAGACTGAACCTCTGCCCCAGCATCAAAACTTGCCTTGATGAGCAAGCACCAGCTGATCGCATAGAGTGCGCATATGCCCCAGAATACTTCTCCTTCTGCTTGCCACCAAATGATATGTGTTGGCGTCCATAACAAGAAGAGCGCAAGGAGCTGAAGGGATGCAATTATTGCGTAAGTTGTTGTGGCAAGCGTAGCGCCGTGAGGTCCAGGGATAAGTCGGCCAAGACACCGCGAGCCTGTCGCAGTGAGCAAAAAGGAATGCGTGAGCGGAAACTGAATAATCAGAACAAAATCTAATAAGCCGGCCCATGGCCATGGGACTGAGCCATAGCTTCTGCTAAGACCAAAAAACATCTCAATCATCATGGCCCCAACTGCTGCAGCAAACAGCAAGTGGCAGATGACGCCAATAGAAAGAGCAAAAAATATTCTTTTCCCACCTGGTGGCGGGCGCAGAGCTGATTGAAGCAAAGTGACAAGACGCTGGACTCGGGCGTCTGCTGCCATGGTCATTTGCAAAACCGCCCAGTAAATGCCCAATCATGACGAGATGAGCAGGTCGCCATTTTCTAACTCAATTCACGAGGACAGGAGCAAGATGGATATGAGAAGTATCTGTTATTTGCTTGACAAGAAAATCAGCAACATCTGCCCGTGAAATAAATCCGTTACGCCATTTTGAGCGCTCACAAATGACTTTGTAACGGCCTGTTCGGGGCCCGCCAGTCAAAATGCCAGGTCGTGCGATGGTCCAATCGAGATCGCTTTGACGGATCAAGTCTTCCTGGCGACTCTTATCTTGATATGCCTGACCCAGGAAGAAATTAAAGGGAAGACGCTCAAAGGCGTTTATAGCGCTGCCACAATCTCCAGAGCCAAAACCAGTCACGCAAATGAGCCGTTTAACGCCTCTTGCTTGCATGATGGGGATCAAAGCTTTGGTTGATTTTGAGAAAAGATGCACTGGACGAAATAGCTCGTTAAGCTTTACGCCAAGCGTTTGTATAACCACATCCACTCCGACAATAGCCTTTTCGAGATTATCACTCTTTGTGGCGTCGGCGGTAAATTTCTCTAATGCTGGATGAGAGAGTGGTATATTTTTGGCAGATCTTGAAAAAGCTCTAACATCGTAGCCTTTGGAGAGAGCGAGACGCACAGTCTCGAGCCCGATACCGCTACTTGCTCCAATTATTAGGACGCGTGTCATGAGCAGCCTTAAATTCTCGATGATATATCGCGCTTTGCATCTAAACTATTAAATAGTGCACGAGTTACAGGAGGCGATATGATGAGAATATATTTTTAAAGGCTCCAGGAACTTACTCTCAGTCTGCCAATTTTGACATGTATCACTCATTTTTAGCCAAGCTCGCTCATAATAATGAGAAAAATCTCCGATTACAGACACTGCAATTTTTACAAGAGCTGAAGATTAACTCGCTTAAAAGCGTCAAATTTTAGCTTGAACAAATTTAGCAAAGATCTGAGAATTATAATTTTAAGTTGATATAAAAATGCTCAGCTAAAGCACGACAACACTACTAGGTGCTGTCGTGCTCCCAATACTGAGGTTATGTTGGATAAAAATATTAATCTATTTTTATCTCAACCCTGTTGAATCTTGCTCGACGCTCAAGATTTATCAGCCGGTTCTTTTGCATCATTGAAATGTGAGGTCTGAATTTATTGATTGAAGAATGTTTATCTGTCGAGTGTAGCGGACCAAACCCTATCTCATAGTTGTTTGAGCAATTATTTGACGCCTCTCTCGCGCGTAATTCAGCACGAGCATACGAAGGGTTGTACTCCATGAGTAACTCCTGAGCTGTTTTCGTGTGTAAAAAGAGATGTAGATTAACTACGACGCAGAAATGGGTAGCTCTTATTTGGTGTTCAAGTGTCTGTCTGATGAAAAGATATCTAAAGCTCTCGTTATGTGTTTCGCAGGACTCGTCTCTCGCATATTGTTGCAGGTATTAAGAATGCGATTTTATTCACGGATACTGCGACCAATATGAAGTTGAAATTGAATATTTTCTGCCTTACATTTGTCTTACATGGAGAAATAATGTAATTTAATTTACTTTATTATCAATTACTTATGATAATAAAGTCGCGACTGAAAATCGCAGTGTCGGTGGTTCGATCCCGCCTCTAGGTACCACAAAATTTCCATGAAAATTAATAATAACAACATTTTACGAGAATCCTTCTTTGCGCGCGCATGTTTCGTTAACGCCCCTACAGCGCACAATTTTCATTCTCTCGCTCTCTAAGTCCTTGCGCGGCAGCCCGCCCCCCGACGAAGCCTTAGCTTTGCTCGAAGACTGAGTTCTCGCCTGTGACGTCAGATTATAGTCGCGGCGTTTTCGCCGACGAGCACAGATAATTTTTATGGGATATTGAGATCCTAGATTTTTGGATGAAAATAACGCCAGCAGCGACCGTATCTATAAAAAACCTTATCCGTCGCCTGCCGCGGGGTAATATTCTATCGAATGCGCCTATCGAGCGCTCCCCCATGCCATGAGACTACGCGAACGGATAGAGACATATGTCTGAGGATCGCTTAATTTTATTATCACTTAACAGCTCAGTAAAACTGAGCAAAAATTAGTTACTCAAGCTAAAAAATATCCCAAAACTCGCTTCAACCAGCTTAGATCGTTCTATCACTTGCCACATAGCCTGCGAGCTTAATTGTAAAATCATCATATAGTTGTAATTTTTGTATATCAATTGGCTGGCGTACTGCCTGAAGGATGAGCGCGTCTTGACCAGATATAAATGACGGTCCGACGCCGCAGAAAAAAAAACCAAGCGTTTTGGCAATATCTACGAGAAGCTGTAATCCAGGATCGTTCAATGGAGCATATAATTGGATCGCGCAAATGTCTTCTGTGCCAGAACCCCCAACAGCTTCATGAAGGATCTGATCAAGATCTGAACCAATGCGTCGAAACAACAGACGTTTATTTTGGCGATTATCAATACTTATTTCAATACTAGAATTTTCTGCATTGCACCTAGCTGGTTCAAGAAACTGTAATTTTATTGAGAGCTTCTCATAGATCGCAAACAAAATCTCCCTATATTGTTCAGGAACAAAAACACTGCGCGTATTAGGCGGCTGTATAAAAGAAAATGTTAAAACCACGCTTTGTCTTTGACCCATGGTTGGCGCAGGCATATTTTTTGGCAAAAGGTCTTCAGGCGAGACACCGAGCATGAGCCCACAACTAACCATTCCAGCACGCGAATCATTACGCTGTGAAAAGGTATGAATTGTCACTGGCTTAGCAAAGACGCCAATAAGATTGCGTTTCTGCGCCTCAACAGACAAAAGAGATGTCATCTGTTCAAGTAGATGGTGACCACGATATTCAGGCAGAACGACAGCTTCGCCACGCTCTGCAACGCACGCCTTGTCATCCAACTCAAGGGCAATATGTCCGATGACCTCAAGATCAGCATTACGTGTGATTAGAGGAATGAGCGAGCCTTTTTTTACTTTTTCCCAGTAAAGTGTTGCCGACGTTACCTCTGGATGAAAATAATGATGGCCATAAACTTCAAGGAAACATTTCGCAATTCCGTCAAAATCACGGTGCTCTGGTTGCGTTATCGTGAATTCAGAATTCTCAAGCACGCTACTCATCGACATTAATCTCCCAAGAGGCACAGATCTGTTTGTATCCCCTGAAATTCATACCTACATGCATAAGCGTCTATCTTTACGCCTCTTTGATAGGATTATAGGCTTCTGATTGCAATCGCATTCGATTGCTATTTATGATTCTTGCCCAAGCAGTCGGTAAAAGGGGGACGGACAAAATTAAAATCTTAACCTATGGATCGTATAGTTCTGCTAAAATAGAGTCTATCTGCTCTGCCCGACGACGCTGCTCAAACATTCCTTCAGAAAAAGGCTGAGACTTTTGTTCAACTAACGAGGCCGTGAGTTTAAGAAGTTTTTTGGCAAGATCCTGGGCTATCAGAAGCAACATTGCCGGATTATCTTTCAGAAAATTTTGATCGATTAAAAACGCATATGCTTTCACATCACCAACGGAACGACACGTCGCTGTATGAGCAACGTCTAAAATCGCAGCCATCTCTCCGATTAATGCACCTCTGTTCGTGACTGTGGCAACATTGACACCACCTTTGGAGATCTCAATTTTTCCATCCAGAAGCACATAAAAAATACTTTTTTTGTCACCTTCTTTTAAAAGGACTTTATTATGTTCAAATATTTCAAGGTTATGACCTGAACAAAAATCTAGAATTTTTTCCATTTTTTCTGCTCATAATAAATAGAGCTAATTACTAACTCTATCTGTGGCAACCAAAAAACAAGCTAACAACACAAGCAAATTAAGTAAAGCTTTCAGACTTGTTACGGACATTATACCGATTATTTTTCATTTTAAAATATGTATGTTTTCTGAACTTAAATTCTCATAGCAAAAGATTATCCCAGCAGCCGAAATTCTAAAAACAGTGATTAAAAAAATGCTATAATGAAAAAAGTTTATCATATGAACATGCCATCATAAACATAAAAAGCAAGGGGTGCCCAATCTAAACATGTATCACATTTAGCTAGCTCATAAGTTAGATTGTCCCAGCTCAGGAAAAAAACTATGACCAATGTGCTTTATCGCCACTTTGGATAAAAGATCTTTCCACATCCTATAGGGATCTCCAAAGACTTGTTGACCAAGATCTTTCTCAGCAATTGCCGCTGCAAGAAACTTTATGCCGTCAGCTATTGTCAGCCCATTCTCTAAATAAAGTAAGCGGTCACCTAATGCGTAATTTCCCACAATGGACATCGCGCAGCAATCCCAATGTTGTCGTGTCAATCTTGTCCGGGACCACAAATTCCAATGACGCAATTTTCTCAATGAGTTGAAAAACTCTCAGTTTTAAATGACGGTTTCAGAGATCTAATGCAACGGAGCTAACATGAGCTCCGCATGGAACAGAAACATTACACCCGCCTCAGTATAGAGGATAGAGAGACGATCAGCCGAGGTCTTTCGGCTAATCATTCATACGCCGAAATTGCCCGGCAGATTGGTCGACCTACGTCGACCGTCTCTCGAGAAGTTAAGAATAACTATGGCCGGTATGCCTATCGCTGCTGCTTAGCTCAGCGCAAGGCCTTCAAGCTTATGGGCCGACGACGC
>Ga0208868_1000065_pt1 | contig 25068 bp, 29 predicted proteins | sample CryBogCBE23Oct07_FD_184583 | JGI IMG/M metagenome (GOLD analysis project Ga0208868, IMG submission 184583) | Freshwater microbial communities from Crystal Bog, Wisconsin, USA - CBE23Oct07 (SPAdes) (version 2) | ecosystem: Environmental > Aquatic > Freshwater > Lake | place: Crystal Bog... | reverse complement strand
TCAAGCATCTTCGCCTCGCGCTTAATAGACATTTCTACGTAGTTGCCCCACTTCTCGGGGTGGAGCTCGGTGAATGGCATAGCAGCAATATCGTGCGGTTTGAATTCCCCCTCCTTCATTCGTTCAATCAGACGGACGTTGCCGACATACGAGCCGGTATCAATATTTGAAATGGTGCGCCGCGCACAAATCTCATATAATGTTTGAAATTCAGGATTCTCCCATACACGGCGAATGGAGCGATTCTTTGCGTCCTCAAGGGTGAAATTAAAGATACCACGCTCAAGGTCGACCTGCTCGACAGGAGAAAGAGCAGCGCAGCGGGCGCGAATTACGGCGCGAACTTTATCACGGGCAACGGACATTTGACTTTACAAAACGCCGAGCGTTTAAGCGTCATTTTTTGTTGGGTGGCAAAAATTGAATTTTACAACCTTGCCGTGCCGATTCGCACAGCCATGGGAAATAAACGTATTATTATAACAAATGGAAAGTGGCGTAAGGTATGCCAACGTACCCAAAAAGTTGTTTTGGAAACCAACTTTTGCTGGTGCGGTAATAAGCATTGCCACGAAGGATTTAGGATGAACTCTGAAAAGGCGCTCTGTAAAGTACGTCGTTTCAGAGAGAAGTTTAGCCATATAAATTATAAAAAAATTGAGTTTGATGCTGTTGAAACAGGGGATGAGTAACAAATGTTCGACTTCCATGCTTTCTTTCTAGGCTTTTGGACGATGCTATCCTTACTTACCGCCGCACTGTATATATTTGTCTATTGTTCTGAGTCCATTACAAAGTGGTTGTATAATGTGTGCGATGATGTAAACGATTATATCGACGAACAGTATTCAGCGATTGCAAAAAGACTACCTCTCGATCAACAGGTCATTATGGAGGTATAATAGTTATAGTTCATACTCTTCGGCGACAAGCTCTTCTAGAGAAAACCAGGCAGGAACCTTCTTTGAACCCTTTTTTGCTTTGACGACTTTGACAATGCGAACAGGAGGCGCTTCCTCTTCGTCGTCCTCTGGTACTTCTTCAACAACCTCTTCATCCTCTTCGACGGCAGCTTCCTCTTCGTCCTCTTCTTCCTCCTCTTCATCATCCTCCTCCTCTTCGTCGTCCTCTACATCATCAAAGCCACCATTAAGTTCATTGTAGAAATTTTTAAACATTGTGGCGTCAAAGGAGATGAGTGCGCCGCCCTGCGTAGCACAGAGAAGCGCCTCACCGAAAAGTAGGACCGTATCGTGGGGCGGTGGGAGCTCGTGCTTATTTTCGGTGCCTGCCTTACCTGTCTTGTAGCCAAATAGATACACCGTCATAGCCCCCCACTTGAACGTGCCGATAAGCTCGGGCGCGGTGGCACGACGAAGAAGGGCGCAGGCGGCATCACAGTCGAGGACTTCGGTACGATCGGCGGGCAGCGTTGCATTGCGGGTTGTACCCTTGGGCTGTAGAATAAGGCACCACATCGTTGTTTTGTCTTATTCTGCCGTGGCTTAAATGCCTTCAAATTTTACCCGTGCATTTTAAACAGGTTGTTTTATATATGATGAGCACCATAATTATCAAGTTTTTGATTACACTCTTTACAAAGAATTCGTAAAGTTGCAGTATGACGATGGTATTCCTGCCAAAGTTCCGAATATTTGTTATCTTCTTCACGGAATATTTCTTGTGCTAAGTTATTTTTACTAAACTCTGTTGGATGTACAGGATTTAGTATAAGAAAGTCATCTTTTAGTTTTTTAAATTTAATTATATGGTCAACTGTAGGATTTGTGGTTGTTCCACAGAATTCGCATGGCTTAACATTTTTACATTTGAAATCTTTAATTTGGTCTTCAATCGCTAACCTCATTGCCCAATTGAGTCGCTTTTCAACAGAGATTATTGCACCCTTTACACAGGTATTCCATGAAATAGAATCCTCAGTTCCATCATTTTTAATAATAAAGAATTGATGATCTGTAACAGCTAGAGTACCATGTGGACTTGCTTTTGGAAACCGACGAATACTAATATCATTAATAAGTGCAACTCCCTTCCTTTCCTTTTCAGGATGCCTTTGAAATAAGGATTTAAAGAATATATAAACATCTGGATGTGTCTGTTTAAGACTTATTGATAACCCAGTATTTCTTATTAGACGTATTACATAATCACGCAGTTCATCGGTTGTATCAAATTCCTCAGGATACTTCATAGTATAAATATAACAATTGTTAAATATTAACAATGTTAATCATTTTTTTACTTAAAACCTAATCGGTTTAAATACCGCACAGCGTTATTAATATAACAACCCTGCCCCCACCAAATGTCGTATTTACTGACGTATAGCGGCAAAGCAGTCCAGGAGTTTCACATAAGCCACACCAAGGCACGCCGGTATACACAGCATGTGGTCCGGTGGGGCAAACACTGGGGGTTTATTCAGCCGAGTCCAAATTGGGATACGGCATGGCAGGCAGAGCAACGCACACCGGTTGCCGACTACGAGCACGGCACCGACAAGTTTCTTCTAGAAAAAGTCACGCAGTCGCCGCTTCAAGCGCCCCCGCTCGCCATAGATGATATGTGGAGCGAAGAGGTCATCTTCGATCGGCATATCAAAGCCGGTAATTTACTCTATATTCGTGGCACAATGTCAGATATCCAGGCAACTCTCAAACAGCTAAATATCTTTACTCCGCCTTGGCTTCAGCAGGCTCATCCTCCTTCACCGATGAAAGAGCGGGAGCAAGAGCCTCCGCAATATCAGAATTCGCTGCTGCCGTCACCTCCTCAACCACGGCAGGTACATCAGCCGCGACAGCGGTTTCAACAGCAGCCACCGCAGGCGCAGCGGCAGGGACCTCCTTCGCAACCTTATTCAGGCAACCAAAGAACCACGGGAGGCATGACGTCGCACAGACCGCCTCAACCTTCTTCCCAACATCGCCCAGCGCGCCCGTCGCCTTCTTTAAGACCTCCGCCTTCACCTGTTCAATCAAACCATTTAACGCAATCACGATCGCAGGGAATGCCGCATCAACAAAACCAATCACGGCAGCCTGCTGCGCAGCGGGTACAAACTTCGCAATGAGGTGCTTGACAGCGGCGAGAATCTGCGCCTCCGCCTTATCAATTGATAGATTGCTTGTCCAGGCAACAAGGACGAACTTAGGTAGGTGCTTGATGAGGTCAGTCTGAGATAGGACCTTGCCCTCAAGTTCCTTTACGAGCGACTGAACAACTCCCGACAAATCGGCAAAAGCAGAAAATTCGGTCGCCATGGTTTTCTTTGGGCGGACAGAATTATTTTGCGTGGATTTAGCGAATCAAAATTCAGGAACACGAGTAGTAGAACATATGGCAACCCGGATACCTGTAGCGTGGGTTATTCTTGTCGTGATTGTTGGAATTTTTGCCTTTTTTGGATATCATATTGTAAAAGCCTCAAATTATCCGCGTATGCTGGATACAAAGATAGATTCTCATTTACAGGCGGTGCTTGCCCAATCGCAAGGGTTGCCTACAGTTCAGCACGTACAGCCGACACTTGAGATGACAATGCCGACGCAACCGTATACACCACCACAGGTGTATGATGAACAATCGCCTGATGGGGTGACAGGGGGTTATGAGACACCAGAAACGGCAGCTCCGGTGATGACAACACGGCAACGACCGCCGGTGGCAAAACCTATGCCGGTGCCGGTGGGAATGACGGAGGAGGATATGCGATTACCCGAGCCTTTACAACGCACACCACCGGCGATTCATTACGAGAATCCAGAGGCGACCGACCCACTAAACCGTGTAGCATTTATGGATGCGGAGTTTGGATCCAACTTACGTCATCCTGAACAGATGATAGAACATCGCCAGAAGCCAGGTGTCGGGCGTATTGTACCGTCGGGATTAGGTAGTGAGCGTTCGTCGCCGGGTCCCCATAATGCCGCTGGTTATTCGCCGGAAATGATACAAAATGGTGGTGATTTTATGCAGGGTGTAGGCGCCTTTGACGACGCGGAAATGAATAGTTCATTTTCTATGATATAGGCAACGACAGCATAGGCTGTAACAACTTCGAATGAATATGTAAATTGTTGATTCGAAGCCACTTAGAACCACTCCAAATATATGGAATACGACGGTTCCTGTCATCAACACGCCACTCTACCGTGCACTTTGTATAGTCTATTAAACTAAATTGCCAATGTACTCCATATTTTACTACACCATCACTATGAACCGGGTCGATGCCACCAATACATATACCAAGGGCAGCGGCATCAAATATACTATCGGAAAAACTGAGCGCCGAGGTATGTGCCTGCCAGGCTATAGAGGGATCGTTCCAATAAATAGGTAAAAACTGTACAACACCTGTTTCATGATTATTTTTCCAAAATGTATAAAGGGCATCCATTTCGTCTATTGTTTCTCCGCCGGCGCGAACTCGTACATTAAACGAGTCGAGTAGTTTCTTTAAACTTGTGGCATTTTTTACATATGTAACACCCCCTGACGCCCGATTTATATTATCAAATAGATATGCTATATCGGTTTTTTGTAGTGTTGGTAACCACGTAATAGGATTATCGTAGAGTAGATTATCAAGTTCGAGGAATAATACATTTGTCGCACCAGAGCTCATCATAAAGTTATGTAGAAGATAGAATCGTTCAAATGCGCGTAAAAAGAGAAATTCGCGACCTACAAGAGTTCGCATACAATATGTCAGTTTCGTGACAGATGCTAGCGCAAGAAAGTCGTGGTCGACTACATCAGAGTATGGTACGATCTCCACTCCATACTTTGAATAAAGTATAGATGTATAAGGGCTTGTAAAATCATCTAGTATGAAGAATACAGGACCGTCATAAAATAGACGTAGCTGATGCACGGTGGTAACTGCATATTCGGGCAATCGCCCAATAAATGAATAAACGACAAGCATTGTTATAGGATAAATTACTGACTTGTTTAGACTGCCTAGTCCGCGCGGTCTAAACGCCGCACAACATAATATAAATATACCCCACACATCGCAATGGACTGGGTCGCCGTCGCCGAAGAGTACGTTGGTAAGAATGGATGGGGCGCGCGCGGTAAAGTTCTTGGTATAAGCCGTATGTATTCAGATAACGGAGCCGATAAAGCCCTTGTTCGTAAAGAGAAAGTCGTCGCAAGCATTCGACCACGTGGTATCCTTTCAGGATTCCTTGCGGTTGTACCCAATCTAGGATACGCGGTGTACTTGCCACCTATTGCGGCAAAGATGGGTCCGCAGCGGTTCCGTCTTCGCCTTTCCCCCGCACTTCTTACAGACGGCGCCATTTTCTCAGTATATTTCAACCGTGTAAAGCAACTTGTCATCGAAGATGTCCTGACGTGGCAAGGCGCCCCAGTTTGGCATACGAAGCCGTTTAAAGAGCGCTGGGAGCGTATTGTTGCCGATTTCATCAACAACCATTATAAACCAATGTTAGAATTACAGGGAATCGAAATCGTTCTAGCACAGTATATGTCCGTAAATGAACTACAAGCGCAAATACAGGAGTCTGATACAAATACGGTTGTTGAGTTCGTTCTGAATGGGGCAAATTCGAAGCGGATTATTTGGATTCCGCCGAAGGTTGAACCCACTCCTGTCACTCAGACTGTGAAGGACTCAACACCAGGTGAGACGGTTTTCAAACTCAAAAAGGAAATGGGACCCGATGTTTACTCAGTGTGGCGCGGTGAGGAGCGTTTGGGCTTGGGACTTGTCAGAACTCTGGCGATTAGTAGGGCTCTACGTTTGGCGGATTTAGAGAATATCACGGTTGCTGCGATTCATAATAAACAATTCGATAAATGGGAGATTCAATCTGTCCTGACTGAGGCAAAAAAAACCATGGGGTAAGATAGAGGATGAACCGTGCGTTACGCCGTGGAATGAATAAGAAGCACGGGCTTCACGGAAGTATAAATCGCCGCCGTGGCGGAGGTTACAGCGCGCAGGGCACACTTTTTCCGGTTGATACAAAGTCTGGAGGCGATTGGCAGAACCAAACGGGATTGGGACAGTATGCGGTCACCAATCCTTACAGCGACTGCTCTTGGACGGGTCGTCCCGGCGAACAGTATAACCAGGTTACAAACGCCAGTTTAGCGTTGGCTCAGACACCGATGGCGGGCGGTCGTCGGTCTCGCCGTCGTCGTCTAGCAAAGCGCGTATGCGGCTGCGGGTGCGGTATGCCTCGTATGATGGGCGGTGGCTGCGGTTGCGGCGCCCCCTCATATACCGGCTTATCAATGCGTAACAACCAGCCTTACAGCGGCGGCAAACGCCGTAGCACCCGTAGACAGCGCGCGGGTGGCACTTATGGATTTGCGGTAGATCCGAGCCAAAGCGTTGGCGGTGCCGGTCCGAATGTTGGTGCGTATAATGTGCCGGTGCCGTGCGACGGTCGCGCGGGCGCTCCGAACCCCCTGAACCCGCCGCCAGGCTATCCCGACCCCCGTGCTCCGGCGGATCTTTACTCATTATCGCCGGCAGGAACAACAGCGGGTGTTGTAGGTGCGAGCGAGGGTCTCTTGAACAAATCGTTCATGCACGGCGGTCGTCGTACACTACGCAAAAAACAGCGCGCGGGCGGCTTATACGGTTCACCAAATGCGTATGCGGAGGAGTGCTACCGTGCTCCTGGTTCGTCGCTGCCGGTGTATAATGCGTCCTCGGCGGGCTTCACCTTCTCTCCCTCGACAGATAAGGGTGTATTTTTACCGGACGGTGTTTCGGCGTTCAACGAGGTGTGGCCGGTGGCGGCGCGTACAGGACCGGCGTTTGTTGGTGGACGCCGCAACCGCAAGAACAGCCGTAAGAATAATCGTAAGAGCCGCAAGAACGCGAAGAAGAGCAAGCGTAACAGCCGCCGGCATTAAATATTAAGTAAGAAATTCAGGAATATAAGTAGAGGATGGCAACAAACGTACGATTAGTTGCTGCGGTAGATGAGGGAATTGATAAGGATTCAGAATTGATGAAAAGCCGTAGCGAGATTTTACGGATAGCGAGTGTAGTATTACAAAAAAAAGATATTGATGCGGCAATACGACACGCAAAAGGATTGATTGAAAAACTTAAAAGAACAAATGTATCTAAGGTTGCCGATGTGCTAAAAGCGTCGAATACAGCGGCAAAGGTTGCTCGTGGAGGCACCAGACGTAAGGGACGTAAGGGAAAACGGGCAACTCGTCGCCATTAGCAAGTTCGGTAATATACGCCAAATGTAACTCCACACGCAACTCCGATAGCAACTCCAATAAATCCAATAGATGCGCCGACAACCTTTTGCGTACAGCATATCTTGGGCTCAACCGGCACAACTGGAGCCGGTGTAACGTAGTCCTGGACCGTATTAGGAACTACTAAAACAACAGGATTACCAACAACCGTCGTCATTATGCTTAAAAATAATCATAATGTGAAACACCTGATTCAACTTTTTTGCCCCGCCCTAACGTGGAAGAAACCCACCGAACGCGTATATGAAAAGAACCACAAAACCGGCACCAAACAGCATCAAACACGCCCGCACGCAACCGGATACCGACAGCAAAACCAGTTAGGTGCCGGCGCCAGCATAAACTCCTGAAAGGTAGGTCGCCTTACCTTAATAACCACGTGCCCGACAGGCACCGGCACTGTAGTCCGCACTACACTATGTTTTATTGTGTTAGAAACACAAGATAACATAAAAAATCTTCAATTTTAACACCTCACTCGTACATAATACGGGTGCTGCGAGCACGGCGACGCGTGCCACGCTGTTTCTTAGGACGCTTAGGTGAGGGCGGCGGAGAGCCCATTTTACGCGTAGTAGGTGTCGGTGATAAGTTACGTTTGGGCTTCTTATTCATAGATGTATTGAATCCGAGACCTGAGCCAGGCGGCGGTCTTGATGACCTAAGTAGCATCCACGCAGGATTTGCGATAACAACCTTTTTACCGGACGATGACATTCCCTATTTTACTCATATATTATTTGTAAATAATCGGGAAGGACAATTACGCCTTACCCGCCTCTATACCACGTAGATCGTCCCCTGTATGTTGCGTACCAATATGCCGAACGCCGTCTAACTGTAGCACTTCAACCAATTTACCTTCGTGAATACCGAAAGCAATACACATTCCGAGCACACGCTCCAATGTACCTGCTAGATGGCGTGTATCCCACTGTAGCGCTTTGAGAATTGACGGATAAACGGACTCGACAAAGCCCATCATATGAATAAAAAACCAGGTCGGCATAATGAAAGTATGCATTAGAAAAAGCGGTATACGTTCAATACTTACCAATGTATGTGATGTATTATAATACTTATTGTAAGGATTAACCAAATGTTCGGTCCACTGCGCGGGATTTAAAATATCCATTGCGACGCCAATATGATAAGGGTAAGCACCAAATATCTTATTGTCGGTGCTTTCGCGAACTTTTGTGTCAATTGCGCGCAATATATTTGCTGTGAACGACATATCATATTGACCGAATCCTATATACTTGGTTGTAATGATAGAACGATTCCAATATAGATGGAAAAATACACTATTTTGGTAAAAATTCGTCATTTGTAGCAGCGGCGAAAATACAGGTAGTTTGTATTCTTCAATATGCGCCGACGGTGGAATCCAATCGGCTTTATCTTTTATAAGTTTCTCATTTACGGCAACCCAGACAAAATACTTTGATAGTTCGTCTGATGTAAACTCGGAGGTATTCTCGCGATAAAGAGATTTATGGTATATGATATATACTTTGAACGGGGAGGACATATCTTACAGTTTATTCGCCGAATGTCTTTAGGACAAATACGCCCTAAGTGTCTATTCGTACATAATTCGTGCGCTGCCGCCGCGCAGCCGCCGGCGCGTTCGGCGTTGAGAGCTATTGGGTAGAGGCGTCTTCCCTGTGAACCAACGTCTTATTTTGTTGGCAATTCCAGGTTTATTTTTACGCGTGCGGGTGGCATTGCGTTGCGCCTGTCGCCGCTGATAATATGAGTTAGTACGCCAGAGGTTAGGGTCATTATTTGTTGTCAATTGAAGCGGCTGGGGTCCGTTATTGTAACTCATTCCTATAGTACCATGCGATTAATCATCTACAATGAGACAGCCTTCGGCATCGGCGGGCGCTTCCGTTTCGGACGAATCTGTACTTTCATCCGTAGAGAACTTCACCGTATAGCCGCAATCGCGGTAGAATTTACGACGACGCGACCATTGACCGAAACATTCGGGAAAGGCAGTATCCAGGACATCGTAAATACGAGGCTGAATTGTACGGTCTTCGGGTTTAATTCGTAATATACGACCTACAGACTGTTCGATACTACTCTTCGGAGTCGCAAGTAATACCGCATTGAGCGTAGGAATATTCATACCTTCAGATGCCATCGCAAAGGTTCCAAGAATCACCGTTTTTGTAGCGGTTATATCTAAATCTTTCTGTTTCATTCCACCGACGTAATAGCCGATTGAGTCAATACCGTGAGCCTTAAAGCCGGTTTCGAACTCTTTGAGGTGCTCGCGGCGGTCGGAAAGGACCAACAACCGTCGACCGGTTTCAGCAAGGCACGGCGCAATCCACTCAATCATTGCGGTAGTACGTGGACCGAAGTTTGCGATATTATTAATCATACAGGCGCGTATGGGTTTGCCCGCCCAATCGCATTTTACTTCGGTATACGCATCGTCGGAATCGGTATAGCGCAGACATTCTACACGAACGGTATCGTCTTTGGGTCGACGAGCAATTTGGTAGACAATGGAGCCGAGATACCAGGTAAATACTTTTGAGAGTCCGTCGTTACGCTTAGGTGTTGCGGTCAGTCCGAGCATTTTAGGACAGTGGACGCGCTGTAATGTTTGGCTGAAATGTTCGGCGGCAAGGTGATGGACTTCGTCGAAAATCGCAAACCCGAAGTGATTAAACGTGCCGGCAATAAAGTTACGAGAGCAGATGGTTTGAATCATCGCAATCGCAACATCAATGTCGGGTCCAATATCGCATTTCTCACCTTGAATACGACCAATGCGAATACCTGGTACAAGAGCCTTAAGTTCGGTGGACCACTGGTCGGCAAGGAACTCTTTATGAACAACAATGAGGAAACACTTCCCGATTTCGAGCGCGGCGGCAATGCCGGTAAACGTCTTGCCGTATCCACAGGGTAGACAAATGATTCCATTATGTCCGGTATCGCGAAACGCTTCGAGTGCTGCGACTTGATGTACGCGAAGTTCACCGTTAAACTTCAGTCCAGACGGTAACGGGTCGCCTTTGGAACGAATATCTGTCAACGCCGCTCCAAATTGTGTGAGACCCCAGGCAACGGGTAAATAGAATCGTTCGGCGGATTCAAGGTAGACTTTGAAACTGGGGAGTCCGGCAGTAAAGGCGGCAGGACCGACCGCCGATACGGTTAACTCCTTTTTGATAAGAGATACTTGGGCAGGGGTAAGTTCGGATTTTGCGACGGAGTAGCCTTTAGCGGAAAGGGCGCGAATTGGTAACATCTTAGTTTAAAACACTAATATTGTTAAAGATGCTTCATTTTTTATCGTGGGCGTGAATAGAGTGAAATGGCACGTTCGGCAATATCTCCAGTTGAGGTAGGCTTAACGGTGGTTGTTTTGGCGTTGACAACTGCTATTGCCACAAAGATGTTTACATTATCGAATAAGGTGACGTCATCGCCGGTAACAGCGGTGGTATTGGTTGTATTGGCGATCGCGTTATTTAGCACCTACCCGGCGGTGGGTATTTCGCTATTACTCCTGACGGCGGTGCTAATGTTTAATCGCAATGTACGTAAAGCGCTAAAGGGACTTGATACATATCAGAATGTTCGAGCCCAACCTGTATCAGATGATATGTTTCAGGGACAGATGAACGGACCGTCGCACCCTGACCGTACTGTAGCAAATGCGCCGTCGGCTAACGAATCTGCTTCGACGGTGATGTATGCGAATCGCCCACCTATCCCGATGCCGTCAGGTCCGCCGGTGCCTGCGTCCGCAAGCCGTGGTACCTATGGCGCTGATAGTATTATGACAGAGAAGGTCGGTGATGCGGTGGGAGCATCAGAGAATGGATTTCTTTCGGCGCCTCGTCCGTTAGATGAATTCAAGGAAACGGACCCGAACAATCCTATGCTGGGACCGGTGAAAATCCAAGAGGGGTTCGAGCCGGCACCCTTTGGCGCAGAGGAGGGTGATGTACCGTATGGAAGTTTTCCAAGGGACGCACAGCGCGCGTGGTCGACTGGCGAACTCCGTGGCTACGATTACCGTCCCGAAGCAGATACGGGGTCGAATGAGTTCAAACGTTTTGGTCCGAATCTAGACGAAAAAAGTGATTCGTTCAAGTACTATACAAATTAACCTCAGTCCTTTAAAACTCTACACGAAATGGTAATTCATAATTACGATTTCACGCACATGAAGATGATTCGTTTCCATAATACGCTAACAACGATTAGTTCCGCCCCTACTTACAACCTTGTCTTTCATTTGGGTACAAATAAAGACATACCTCTTCTAAGTTGTGAAATGGAGAAAAAGGATGGCATTTACCATGTATACCTCCCAGATGTACCAACATCTACATCAATGTGGACGTCTACGATTAAGAAGCAGTTTTCTATGATGCTACAAATCGCACAGACATATAGTAGCGATTATATGACAATTGTTATTGGTGGGACGGCTGAGAAAGAGGTGGCGGCGATTGCCCTTCATCAAGCGCTTCGTGAGGTTATTGGTGCGATGTATATGATTGAGTTCTGTGTAGGTGAAGATAAAGACATTCGCGAGATTTATGAGCGTACAATTAGCCCAATTTACAGATCGTAAATATGAAAACATTCATATTAATTAGAAATGGCAAAAGAGCTAACAACGTTACTCATTGTTGCCGTAGTTATGATTGTGTTGTTAACGGGCGTTCTTTATTTTTTACCGTGTGGTACAACGATTGAGAAATTTGCGGCGCCAATGCCTGTCCCGGCTTCGGCAAACGAGATTAAAATTGCAAATGCTGTAGCTGCGTATTTTAATACAGTGGGCATTAAAGGAATAGGTACACCGGCTAAAACTGCTGCTTTATTACAGGATTTGAAAGCTAAAAAGGTAGTTCTGGCATCAACAACAGCAGCTCAGCTCACACAACAACTAAATAAACCTGTAGTGCTTAATGCTGTTCTTTCGAAACTGAATCCTACTCAGTTAGCTGCGTATAAGGCTCAAGTGGCGGCAAATCTCAAGAAAAAGGTAGTAGCGAAGAAACCGCTGGCAAAGTCTGTGACATTAGTACACGCGCCTGTACATATTGCCGCATTGAATGTTGCAAATGCAAAAAATTCTACACCGGCGGCAATCGCAAAGGTAAAGGCAGAAGCAGCAAAAATTGTAGCCAACCCGAAGGCAACACCGGCAGCCAAAACCGCCGCGCAGGCGCTAATTTCCGCAAAAACGCCGGTTCAGATACAAGCCGCTGCGGCAAACCTTGCGGCGGCAACTATCTCTAAGAATGCGCAGCCAGCGGTGAAGGCTGCGGCAGGAAATCTTGCGGCGGCGACAACACCCGCCCAGCGGCTTGCTGCCGCTAAGAAACTTAAGGCGGCGAAGGCAAATGCTGCGGTGAAACCTGCCGTAAAAGTAGCGGCGAAGAAGGTTGCAAAGGCAAATACTCCTGTGAAAGCCGCCACCGCAGCGGCAAAAGCAGCGAAGGTGATAAAGACTACGCCGAAGACAAAGGCGGCGGTAACTGCTGCTGCGAAGAAGCTTGCAACGGCATCGTCTCATATAGAGGCGAAGGTCGCTGCCTCCCATCTTGTAGCGGCAAGCGCGGCGGTGGCGGCTGATACACCAGCGATTAAGGCGGCAACAGCAGCGCTCGCGGCGGCAACCACGCCAGCACAAGCGAAGGCAGCGATCACGAAGCTTGTTGCCGCAACATCACCTGCGGTAGCAAGTAAGCCGGCGGTCAAGGCGGCGATTGCGAAACTCGCGGCGGCAAAGACGCCGGCTCAGGTAAAGGTTGCGGCAACACAGCTTGCGGCAGCGACAACGGGAGCAAAAGCGAAGGCGGCGGCAAACCCCTCCTCTGTATATGGCATGAACGGTGTACTCACCGCCGAGCAGTGCTCGACACTGTGCCCGGTTGATTTTACAGAGAATTCGTTGACGGGAATACCGGTTGGCGCTATCCAGCGCACCGTTGCGACGATACACTCGGCGTCGAAAAATTCTCCATTGGCTAACGCAGGCACGTTAGAAAAGGCGTATGTAACTGCGGGCTTCCAGGACTATATCGCGCACGATATCGAAGAGGATTTTGAGGATGAGGATTTTGAGGATGAGGAGGGCTTCTCTGACATGAGCGATATTGACGAAGATTTTGAGGATATGGAGGGCTTTGCAAACATGAGCGACGATGACGACGACGATGATGAGAATTTTGAGGATTACGATGAGGAGGATTTCGAGAATGAGACTGAGGGATTTGACAATGAGAGTGTCTTAGAGGAAGAGGAGGAGGTCAACGCGGGACCCGTTTTACAATTATAACCAAAAACCAAAAAAAAATCTAGTATCTAAAAATTGAACTCTGATATAGACGTAAAACGCCAGTATCAGAGCCATGGACGGACAGGATTGGGAACCAGTCGTTGTTCGAAATCGTAAGACGCCTTCAACTACAGACATTCATAAACTGCAGGTAAGCGCGGCAGTTACGGCGGCACGACAATTAGAGGATGACGCGCCAAAGAAGCCTAAGTCACTCACACACGAAAGTAAACAGGGCATTATTACCGCCCGTGTAGCCAAGGGTTGGAATCAGGCGCAACTGAATACGCAATGTGCCTTTCCGCAACATACGATTCGAGATATTGAAAATGGAAAACTCACGCCGACTCCGCAGCAATTGAATGTGCTGTCACGGGTGTTGAAACTGGTGTTGAAGTTTGCCTAGGTATATACTGTTGTGCGCTCTCTACACTGTGGACATGTATCATTCCCTTGAATCCATTTTTGAATAGCATCTTTGTCGAAAAAATGGAAACAGGAGGTGATGGCAAGATTTTCGGCAGTTAATGGCTCCATTAAAATAGAGCATTCATCACCTTTGGCAATTACATCGGCAAGAATAATATCACGAATACGCTTGGGAAGTGTTATTGGACGCGGTGGTGGGTCATCCGCTTCATCATCGCTTTCCGTAATAAATTCATGTGCACGCCGTACATCCTGAGAAAAAGTATTAAGATCTACGATTAATCGACTTATATATTCGTGTATATCAACTGCTGTATTTTCGTAATTAAAGCTATGATATTTATATATTATTATAAGTTCACTGAGAAGAACAAATTTGCTAGGAGTATTATATTCTCGAGTATTCCAGCTAATCCAAGCACCTCTATGTATATCGCCAGTATCTCTCGAAATTCTATTTAATATTGTTATAAATGTCTTTTTACGATTTGTATAAGGGGATCTGTCAAATATATCAACTAAATCGCATAATTGCGATACACGTTCACTAGGATAACCAGTTTCATATTCTTGTCTCCAAAATATATAATCGGGCAACCAGTCCTCATCTTCATCGCCGTATGTTTCTTGAAATCCGTGAATAATATCAGACGTTCCTACTACAACGGTTTGTGTAGTAAGGTCTGGCGGATTAGGCGCTGGCGCATCTTCGTCTACAAATAATGGAACGGAATTATTGACAATTAGGAGAGTTTCTGGAGGATAATTTATAAATGCGCTTCCTTGGGTGTTACGTTCGGCAAAAAAGGTACAACCACGACTATGAGGAAAACTTACAGCAGTTGTAAATTTTATATAACTATCTGCTACAGAACTTTTTGGCAATATAGTAATTTTCTTAGAATTGAAATAAATCCAGGTACGTTGTTGGAGTAAAATAACTTTTATCCAATCATCTTCATTTATATCGGAATTAATTCCGTATAGACTGGGACATTTGGATAATAATTCACGCGAGACATAGCGTGGTGTATAATTATTATGATTTCCGTGGAGATGTACTTTGAGGGAATCTGGTCGAATAATTTGGTCTCTATCAGCTAGACCCCAATCGTACATATTGAATTGATTTCGTCGTATCCAAATATCTTGGTGTTCTATAATAACGGGAATCCAGCCTTCTATTCCAAGAGGACCTGCATTATTACGATAACGATAATAAGTATCACTATCTTGTATAGGACAACGACCCCATTGTAGTAGACCGTCCCGTTTCTTTTCCCAGAATTCTTGATTTTTCTTTGCACTATAGACAATATCGGCAGCGATTTTAATGATTTCATTATCCATTATATTTGTGCGGCTATGTCTATAGGCAATCATAGATATAAGTGGCTCTGGTAGTTTGAACCGCAGGGTAGAATTAGATAGCAGTATAGCTGCAATGGCATGTGTCGTCTCTTCGCTTGTGTAATAGAGTATTGGATTCGATGTATAGAGAATAATATCGGCTAACGCACTTATATGGGCGCCGGCTACATCATATGTGCGCGTGGTGTCAAGGGGGTCTATGTTGGTCGATTTATCAAAATACGCACGTAGTAAATGTACTATAGATTGGCGAATTTCCTCGTCCGTCATCCGCGGGTCTATCCTTCGCCGGGATTTTTCGCCGGCGCCCAGCCCGCGCAAAAAACGCCGATTTATACTATATTATATAGTATAAATCGCTCATCAGCCCATTTTTACGACGACCCTGCCTCCGCCCCAAGGGAGATGGTCGTGGCATCGTCTGACGTATTAGATAATTCAAAGGTTTCAGGAATATCAAAGGTGAGTTCTGACTCTTGAACGATGTCTAAGATAGCTGTGACAATATCACCATTACACCGTTCTAGAGCACCCCGCGCAACATCGAGTGTAACCGATGTTTGCGTTGATACAAGATGCGCATCATTCTCTCGAGTCTGTTCGGGCGTTAAAGGCGCGCGAGGTACGGACGCTCCGCGCGACATATTGTCAAATACATAGATGTCTGGTCTATCTACCCAATCCCTATTCATATAACTAGTGATAAAGGAAGAGAATGAATCAGTGATTGGGGCAGATAGGGCAGATGGAGCCTCCTTTTCGGTGGGCGCACTACGGAATTCAGGACAGGAGGGATTTTTCTGAAACCAAGTGGAAATACAGCCGAGATGGTAGGTATGGGAGCAGGCAAGCTGGACGCAACCGGTGGTAGCAACGACGATTTCATCTAGACAAATACAACACTCGTCTGGCATTGTATGTTATAAAGATGGTTAAAAAAAAGCAGCGTTTCAATTTTTGACCCATTCCCTCACATAATACCGTCCCAATAATATTCTAGTACGGTGGCTTGGTGGGCTACTACTGGCGGAGCGTCAGCTAGCGGGGTACAATGTGTGAAGATGTCACAATTGGCGGTCAGGGCTTGTAGACCACCACGCGCACAGATATCCGCGCCAACCTTTTTACATACCACTTCGTCCATAAAGGTTTCATAGATCTTTTTGAGAGCATTGTGATTGAACTGTCCGTACTCGGCACTAAGTGCCATAGCCTGCGTAAATTCAAACCGCTCATCAATACGCGCACACATTTCCGTGTAGGACGGGAAGGGGTGTGAGTTAATCCACGCACGGAAATTGATGCCTGAGGAACAGTCTTCACAATTACAGTGGGCGGGCATCTTTTGCGTTCTTGTTAAAAATCGAACATAATTTCAATTTTTTGAACGACGACGGCGACGCGTGGATCGACGGCGAGCACGACGACGCGAGCCACCGGCAGCAGGCGCGGCAGCACCAGGATGGGGCGGATTCAATCGGTCAATAGCGGCTTGAATAAGCGCGCGATTTTCCGCAGTTAATCCATGCACAAGCAACATTTTTCGCATTTCTGTTGTTGTGCTAAATATTAACAGATCTTTACGTTCACTTTCAGGTAATCCTAACATGTAGTCGAGCACGTTTATTCCTGCGCGTCGTTCATTTAAAAAACTAGTAACGTATTCATTGATTCCACCGTGGATTTTTATACCTTTGGCTAACAGGTAGTCCATCCATTCTTCGCGACGACCAAGTTCTATCATACGGTCAAGCGCGGCTTCAATAATAGGATAAAAAAGCCGGATGTCTATCTATAATCACTAACTGTACAGGTGAATAGCGTTCAACGAAATTATGTATAAGAAAACCGAGCGGGTCATCGGTCGTTTCAGCGGTTTCAACGAGTTGTTGAATAGCAGGGTTTGGGTTGTTTGCCATCCTCTGTTATGGGACGTGAGAATTTAACGGATGCCATCAGTAGAGGTTTCAAACGCATCAGAATCAAATACAGTTATATCATCAATCCATAGATGGATGAGGGTCATTAAGGATATGCTCGTTGCGTGATTAAATGAAAGAGTTGACCACCAGTCGGTAGATGCATTATCAAACGCAGTCCACTGCCAATGGTTGCGTAAATTTTGTAATCGTTCTCTTTCCGTCGCTGTAATCATTGGATTGTTATATTCATTTTCAAAAAAATCGAGTGATATTCTAAAACAGGCTTGGCGTACATTTTTATTCAGTGAATACAAAAATGTGCGAAACTTGTATATGTTCTTTTGGGCGGTAATCTGTCGCTTTATTTCAGCAAGGCGTGCGTCATACAGCGATGACATATTAATGGATAATATTCTTACGCAATGTTTAGGTAAGACTCTAGGATGAAACGAGCGTTGTCTTCTGACTCCTTGGTGAGGGTTTCTAGAGCGGTTAACGTGGAATCCAGGGCGGAGAGGCGAGCAACAACCAAATTTTGAGTTTCTAGTGAAGGGACATTGAGAAGAAATTGTGCAAACTCTTTTTGGTTCAATCCCTTTTGACAACTACCGGTTGCTAGTTTGAAGATTTCAGAACTACGGAAATATAATTGCCAATGGAAATATTTCTCAAGAAATTTACTATTTGTAAGTTTGAGAGTCCACCCGTGATGATTGAGGAAGAAACGAGACCGTACAAGTTGTACACAACTTTCTGACATGCCATCTTTATTGATAACACAAGTTGGCTCTCTGTTAAATTTATTGATATAGTATGATGCAGTGCCACCACCATATACAGGATAGTCTCCTTCTGTCTCATTTTTCTTTGTAATATAATCACCACCTTCAATAGTTGCACTATCACAGAGATTAATTGTTTCACATCTGGTATTGTAGGAAGCTTGAACAACCGCCGCCATCTGCGCCTTCACACGCGCAGCATGCGCCATTGTATCGCGTGCCAAACGAATAGCCTCTACAACCTCCTCTAATAGACCTCCCATTGGATCCTTGAGAACCAAGTCCATTGCACAGTCTGTGAGTTTGAGCGTATCTGCAAGGTCGGTTGTGCCAGGAGCGAAGATGCGTTCAAGCGTAGTGACAATTTGGTCTTGGATAGAAATAGGAGGAAGATGAATATCTAGTTTTATCGCATCAACCCAATAGAAATTTGTTGTAGGACCAGGGCGTTGTAATTTGTATAATTTTTCATTACCCAATGACAAATAATAGTATAAATACCGGATATTACATTTGTCAGTCAATTTATTGACTAGCGTCATTGATCCAAGCGACCAGTAGCGGGTATCATTCCAACGTACATATCCAGCGTATGATCCGAATTTACTAATACTGATGGTATTTGCTTCTCGGTTATACTTATAATATGTTTTGGATGGATTTCTTCCACCGCTAACTACTGGATAAGGACCAGGATTTTCATCTTGTTCTGTAGGACTTAGATTTTGTCCAGGCAAAGCATCTACAATATCCCCCAACTTAATAATCGGATATTCAGAAGGACTTGTCATCACTGTTTCCACATTCGCCGTTCCCTTAATGTCCAGCTTCCAACCAGCTTCACGTATCTGGTCCATAGTAAGAGTACGAATGACCTTGTCCTCATCGCCGAGCATAACAATAGAGATAGTCGTTGTAGGCTTACCTTTTGTGGCAATGAACGAGAAGGTTTCAATGCCCGTGCCTTGTTCCTTAAATGTTCCTGCCGGATTGATAATAATCATATCCAAAGAGCACAAATTTAGAAACCATTCCATCATTCCAGTATAGCTATCATTGAGAATTGTAGCACTCATAACAACGCCCATTTTAGCACCATCTTTAAGTACAGATGGTATAAGTTGGAAGAAGAGAATCGCACTTTCACCCACATCAGGAAATGGAATAGGATTCTTTACCGCAGGATTTACGATCAATTTCTTAACCATCTTTTTCCCTTTCTGTTCAAGGACGGTTGTGTAATAGAATTCTTTAAAGCTCACAACGGTAGCACCAAAAGGCGGATTGGCAACGCACCCATCATACTTTACAGTAGTTGCAAGAAGCACAAGGAAAGCATCCTCCTCACGGATATGTGTTTCCATATTAGGAATAATGCCAAAGTTAGTGAAGATATTCATCACACCTTCTGTATAAATATCTCGCTCAACCTCAATGCCATAGAGATTGGCAAATGCAGTATGTTTATCCACCTTCTCCTCTCGCATAATATGGGTAGCAGTTTCTTGTACAAAGGAGCATGAACCGCAGTTTGTATCAATAATCATTTGACCTACTTTTGGGTTTACCTGTTTTACCACGGATTTGAGAACAGTGCTCGGTGTATAGAATTGACCGAACGTCTTCGCAGTGCCTTTATTGAGGTCCTTCTTGAAATAAGTATATCCAGCATTTGAATCATAATCTGCCAGCACTACAGAATTCATATCTTCAAATAAACCAACGAGAAGTTTGTAATATTTTGCGGCTTTCTTCTCATCCTTCTCAATCGAGAACATAGCAAACTCCCGTGCAGTAAATAGAGCACCGACAATGGATGTCTGAAGTGCGCGCCATAGCCTACGAAAGATATTACTCATAGTTTGAGGGTCATTCTTCAGAGTAAGCAATGCGGCATAACTTATAGTAGTAAGTTTTCCTCCACTAATCTCATCACAATCTAGTGTCATCTGACCGTTGTTAAGAAGGCGAGGCAGGTGATAGATGAATAGTAGATCTTGATAGATTTGGTCGCATAGACTTTGTTTATTCCAACTCTGAAGTCCATAGGCACGACATGTATTGCGTAACTTTAAGAGAAGGGTTTCCAACTTAGTTGTTGCAACTGGAGAAACTTCGGCAGATGCTGTTACAGGCGCTGAAGGTGCGGTCGGCGTTGTATTTTTCTTACCACGAGGCATTTTGTGTATCAAACAAAAATAAAGATCTGGCGTCAATTTTTAAATCGGTGCTTCATAATTAGCCCAGAACGAGTCCCCCCATATGTCACGTGGCATACCTGGCAGTTTTGGGTATTTGCTATGAAGATCAGTCCATCGGCGGTCAAAGTCCACCTCATCATCTATACACTCCTTTTGAAGAAGTTTGTACATAGCATCAGGGTATTTACCATATGATTTAATATTAATAGTAGAACCAGAACGGACAATTTCTGCCAAATCATAGACAGACATCTTCCATTTTGCCTTAGGATTTGTAGGCATTTTCCGCGTAAGACGAGTTTCTACAACTGTACGCAATGTTGTACGAGTATGATCAAACACATTAATATGCTCCGCCTTCATCAGGTCTAACAACTCACCAGGCTGACATTCCTGCCACTCCTCACGATTTGTAAACAGCCCAATATAATCGCGCCAATTAATCCAACCCACCTCCTTATATACATCTGATGGATCGTGAGGAATACCCTTAGGAAGCACATGGCTTTCACGATATTGATTCCAGGCAGTTTTAGTTTGACTTTCATTTGTAAATCGTGCCCAATTCAACCGCTTTGCCAGCTCGTGCATCCATAACCGAGCCTTAAAGAATGAATCCTTTGCTAAGTCCGCAGTAGGACATGACCCTAGAATAGACTGGTCGTGGAGGCGAGCGTTTTCATCTGGAATCCATACGCGTTCAGTCTCATCTATCTCGCTATCAGCAGTCTCATCGCTATCGGAGTCAGTTCCATCCCCATCGGCAACCGCTTTTGGTTTAGGAACCCACACCGTCTGTGAAATTGCCTGGTTAGGATCATGGGATAGAATAATATTCTTAATAGTATAGCGCACATTGCGATAGTCATTTGTAGTACGAATAGTTGAGAGTGTCTCATCCTCTTCAATCTCATACGCAAGAAACGGAATAAGAACACGGTGACATTTCAACGGATTCTTAGGGTCAAGCCGGTTACCGCGACCTACAATCTGCTTACAATCAATAGGACTGAACTTGTTATCAACAAATACAGTTGTATTAATAGCCGGCTCGTCGAAGCCCTCAATAAGAGTGCGGATATTACATAGGATACGAATTGTTGGACCTTCCATTGCCCTAAATGCATCCTTTACAGTTGTATTTACTCTACTTGATTGTCCTGAATGAACGGTGTCACAACTCATTGTAATCCCATCCATTTCCACCATTTTCCATACAAGTTTGAAGACTACCTTAAAGAGGCTGGCACGACGCTTGGTTGTGTGATACGTTACAATCCGGTTGCTCCCAAAACGACGGATAGATTGAATAATCAAATCCGCAACAATAGCGTACCATAGAATAACATCAGGCGAGATAATGACATCGTCTTCGTCGTCACTGTCAATGGTCTCGGTCTCAATCGCATTTGTTAACGAGCGTGTAAGTCCATTCTCCCATTTTTTCAACTCACGTAGAAAGTGGGTAAAAGTGTTTTCGGCTAGATTCAAATGCCGGCGCAACTCGACAATTAGTCGGCGAATCATAGGTCCGGTAGATTTGATACACACCACCTCAAACGGAGCAAGATATCTATTATCGCGCCCAAAGATGTAATTGCGTTCAGCAAGGCAAGTCCCGTAGAGATGCTCTTGGTGCGACATACCGGTGTGAACGGTCCTATCATTTTCAATAAGTGGAGTATTTTTAGGAGATGCCGTAATTGCAAGACGCCAACATGAACGAATATTCTCATCGGCTAGACCAAAGAGATTGCCTGATAGATCCACCTTTTTAGCAGATGGAACAAGGTGATGCCCCTCGTCAAATATAGTAAGGTCTACTACAGCATCCTCCATCTTCACAAGGGAGTCGTATGTGGAAATACAAATCCACTGTCCACTTGTTGGAAGTTCAGAAAACCGATTCACGCGCACAATATTTCGGAATTCGTTAGAAATGGTGCCACAGCAAACAAAGAGTTGCGCACTAGGATATTTCCACGCAATGAAGTTTGTGAGCGTTTGTTCAATAAGTGTAACGCGTGGCACTACAAAGAATGTTTTATTTGCTGACAACTCAAGAATAAGTTCAAATGCCATGACAGTCTTTCCAAGCCCGCATTCAATTGACCAGTATCCACGTGATGCGCCCTCGACTAGAAATGCTTGCTTTGTACTCTGAATATCCTCAATTTGATAAGGACGAAGAGTCAGTCCTGAACGACTTTTAACTACAGGTGGGGCTGGTATATTACGACGGCGATATTCACGGAGAACTCCGTTAATTTCGTCGTTTGTGCGATATGAGGCGATGAAGAGATCCGTCTGTTTACGTTCTACAAGAACCTTCATAATATTTTCTAGAAACTGGGATTTGTTTGTGAAACGTATGCCTTCCTGTGTAGACGCATGGTTGAGATCAGTATCATCCTCTTCAGTCGATTCAACCTGTTCAAACTTCCCAAGCCAAGCCTTTTCAAGGGCTTCAACTGACTTTAAGGTAGTAGTATTTAGTTCAACCAGGAACCGAAAGCGAAATTGGTTATCACGCTGAGCGGCTGTGCCATAGTTTTTAAGGCGTTTGTAGGGATCGTCTGTCTGTCCACCTTTTGCAACACCACGTTCATAATCATTGTCGGTAGCCACAACATATAAGAAGGGCATCTTTGAGGTTTAAAAGATACTCTAAATGGATTTCAATTTTTAAGCAGCCTAAACCGTCCTCGCAAACTAACTATAATCTATGGACGATGATTCGGATTTCAACCTTGCTTACGATATAGAAGAGGAAATACAACCCTCTGAAGATGATCCAGAGTTTAATATAGCATATGATGTAATGCTCGCACTACCAAATAATAATCGTGCGGATAAAACACTATATTTTTTCCAAACAAAGGCAACAAATCCAAATGGACCAACAAACAAAGGATGCTCTACACGATTTTTAGATTCAATAGGGATTAAAAGATTTAAGAATACTGTTAAATGTACACATATTGTTAAAAAATATTTAGCAGATCCAAGAATTAATGTAAATAAGTGTAAACCTTACCGCGGTCAAACCGAAATAGGATTAGGTTGCCCGTCGGTATACCCATTCTTATTGTCTATATATAAAGGTAATATTGAAATAATAAAAGCATTGTTAGCAGCACCAGGACTCAATTTGGATATATCGGATGAATATGGTATAACCCCTTTAGGAGTGGCATTGACTTGCCAAAACGATAATTATCCTAGAGACAAAATTGTCAATCTCTTAATGAATACCGAGGGTATTTCAAAGACATTTACATTTTTAGTAGAAAAATCTAGGTTTTGTCGACGTCCTCCAGAAATCGCAGGAGGAGTGGTAGATATAGAAACAAAATCGTATGTTGATGGCAAAGAAGTTCATTATATACGAGGTGCCGAACTGTTCCAGTCTGTCCAACAGCAAAATATACAAAATATTGTAACTCTTCTACAAGAGCCGATGATTGATATAAATTGCATTGTTACCGATCGCATCGGATTAGGAACATTTCCTCTAGCAGAAGCGGTTAGGACTGATAATATAGAAATTGTTAAATTACTCCTAGCACATCCACGAATTGATGTAAATAATAAACTAGCGTGCGAAACGGATTGGAATTATTTTCATGATTTGCAGTTTAATGTACCAACTGGTGAGACCGCACTCTATACAGCTGTAGAACAAGGAAACTTAAGAATGGTCTCCCTTCTTCTGACCCATCCAGATATAAATGTAAATCAAGCAAATGTTAAGGTAAAACACACTCCGCTTATGCGAGCGTGTATGCATAACAATATAGATATTGTCAGATGTCTATTATCGGCACCGACTATTAATATTAATCAAAAAGATTATAGAGGTAGAAGCGCCTTGACGCTAACAGGGTGTTACGATTTAGAACATATTACAGAACATATTAAAACAGTTGAAGATATTCAGACTATTTTATTATCACATCCAACAATGGAGCGTTCGGCAAGCCGTCAATTTCTATCAAGCAAATGGTTACAACAAGGACCGAATGCAACTATGATTAAAGTAATAAATCCAAACTTTATAAAGTGCATTCTTCAATTAGAAACAGACAATCCTAGAAAGTTAAAAACTGCACTACACAAGGCATTATTATTTGCGATGGAGCATTCACCCCAGCATATTGCTCCGCTTATGGATGCTAGATTCAAAATCTATAGACTGCTAAGAATGGCAATTCAGAGCCATAAAAATATTGCTGTAAAGTTTTTAATCAAGACTATGTCTATCAAGAGTCTGAAAAAGACACTTGACTGGATATATACAAAAAAATATGCAGGTAAGGAGAAATTTAATTTTACAGCGGCAGAGATTCTTGAAAAACGAATACAGTTGTTGGTTGAATTTCGGTCTATCACCGAGATAGAGTTATTTTCTACTCATTTGCGAGTATTGCCGGTAGATGTTCAAAAAATTATAGCAAAAATGTTATTAAGGGATTAAATATTACTGTTTAACCACCTCTACCTCCTTCCCCCTCACTAACTCCTCCTTCAGCCGCTTAATCTCCCGCTTGAGCGCTCGTATTCCCATTACATCCACAGGGTTCGACTGGCTGTAGCGGGACTCTAGCCGCAATAGCATCTTCTCTAACTCCTCAATTCGTTTTTCAATATCCATGTCTACTGAATATTGAAAAAGATATACTAACCCTCAATTTTTCTTATAAAAAAAATGAAGACCCTTGCCTTAAAGTACATCCACTACCACA
>Ga0208868_1000063_pt1 | contig 25514 bp, 24 predicted proteins | sample CryBogCBE23Oct07_FD_184583 | JGI IMG/M metagenome (GOLD analysis project Ga0208868, IMG submission 184583) | Freshwater microbial communities from Crystal Bog, Wisconsin, USA - CBE23Oct07 (SPAdes) (version 2) | ecosystem: Environmental > Aquatic > Freshwater > Lake | place: Crystal Bog... | reverse complement strand
AATCAGCAAGCAATTCTGCAATAGCCGCTTAAATCATTAGCAAAAGTAAATAAGCTCGAGCCTTGTATCTGCGGCATTGGCCGGATGCTTACGATTAAGCCTTGGTGGAGAGCCGATGGAAACGGAAACTTTCTTCTCACCCTTAAATCCTGTCTTAAGGTCGTAGAGTTCGAGAAGGGTAAGGCTGCGATCTCTGTAGGGCCTCAAGAGAAGCTGAAGAGAGTTCTGGATACGTTGATAGCTGCTACGAGGGCCGGGAAGTTAGATCGGTTGCTCGAGCCTGCTAGCGGCTTGGAGCAACAGGTGGCACAAAGGTAAAGAAAATCACCTAAGCCTGATCCATTTGAAACGAATAGCCCCGATGGATATTCTATCGGATTTTTATATCACTGAGGTTGTAATTAAGTCATAGTGAATTCGAATTAAAAAAAGGACTACTTAAATATAAACCTTGAAAAAATTTCCGCCACAGCCGTCCGTAGAAATGCTCACGTACTGTCCAGTCTAGTGTCCAATAAACGAACAACGTAGGTAGTTGGTTGTAGTGAAGTCTAATAGCGGCTAAACCAACCTGCTTTAAAGCCCAGCTCAAAAGGCTGGGCTTTTTGCTATCCAACTACACACAAACAAGCGTCTTCTGAGACTTCAATATTACGCTGCGTCATTGCTATTGGGATATGCTGAAAAAGACTGATGTCTGAAACAAAAAAAGACCGCTGAAAACCAGCGGTCCGAAGTCTTGGGAGGAAACGCCAAGGAGGCGTGAGTAATAGATGATCCTCGCTACAGGCTAAATTGTGGCAAATCCTTGCATGGCGATCAAAATCATAAGCCTGTTGTAATAATACAACAATTTTCATTTGGTAAGTTGATTGCTTCATTTTTGAATTAAATTAAAAGATTATACTTCAAAACACATCTAATATTTGAGTAATAGTCCCGGCAAAATATCTGTCGGAGTTACACAATTATTTTCTAAATTTATTTAAAAAAACGACGTCTCCGTAATTCTCCAACCTAAATAAATATATCTAAACCCGTAAAAGAACTTGGCACTGTCAAATATTTCGGTGCTCTGTATGGTCTGTTGTGAGATCCAATATAGAAGGTTCGACGGAAACCAACTAAAAGCCACTACCCTCTGATGGAGGATGAGGAGGAGCCGGAAACGGCCTGACCTTTGGCGTTAGAAAAAACAATTACATCATTAAAAGCATTTAGATTGAAAGCATTTAAGAATAAGAGTTCGATGAATAATTCACCAGGAGCAGGCAATGTGATCAACGACAACCTGTAGCAGTTCAAAAGTTCGTTTAGCTGGATTGTAGAGTAGCAGCGTTATTAAGGCTGAGAGTAAAAGGAGACAGCGTAACAGCCCTTACCTTCTTGGCTGCCCAAGCCACAGTATCTGATAGGTCCTAGGCGCTACTCTTCGTCATGCCTTTAATATCTGTGGTGCATCAGGAATGACCGCTAACGCTCCGATAGGAATGTTAACAATTAACGCTATTGGATGCTTAAATTATAGGAAATTCATGAACAATCATTGTCATTTGTTTTGTCTGTATGGTTGTAAAAAGCTTTTTTGATAAGAACATATACAGACTATGATTGTATTGTCCTAATTTGAAAGTGTGTTTCCGCGCACTTGTTAACAACAGACTTAGCTATTGTTTCCCTCTTGCTAATCCTTGTGTTTCCTGAGCAGTCAGTCCTCACATTGGCGGCTTTTTGGTTTATAATGTGTTCAATATGTCACACTCTGCAAAATAATGAGAAGCAATATATTTTCTAGATTGAGGACACTGAACTATGCTCCGTAATATTCATCTGTATGAGATTCCAAATCGAGCAGCGTCATGAATACGATTAAAGTCGTGATATCTGTATTTTGTTTAAGTAGCATTACAGCTTTTGCTGCCGATCTTCCATCTTCAAAGGCAGCGCCTGCTGCTGCGCTTGCGCCAGTTTGGGCTGGCTTTTATGCCGGTCTTAACGCCGGTGGCATTTGGGGAAACGCAAACTCAGTCAATGTTTCAACAATGCCAATTTCGGGTTCTGAAGCATCCGACCCAACTTTGAATTTCACAAAAACTGCTCTAGGTGGAGCAGCTAATACAGGCCAGATATACACTGGAACACAGAGAGGTTTTGTTGGGGGCGGCCAACTCGGCTACAACCATGTAATTGCAGCTGGACCGCACAAATTCCTAGTTGGAATGGAGCTCGACCTTCAAGGTATTGCTGGCAATGGCGGCAATAATCAAGGCTATGTCGCATATTTGCCTGCCATTGGGTTATCATACGATAGCGTCTCTGTTCATAATTCAATTAGCTATATAGGCACAGTAAGAAGCCGCGTTGGCTATTTGCTTACTCCAACTATAATGGTATTTGGGACAGGCGGACTGGCTTATGGAAGGGTCAATACTTCTTTTGCCAGATGGACCCTTGATTATCCTACTAATGACGGAGCATGGGGTGAAGGCCTGAACAGCTATGCCGCCGTAAAAACTGGTTGGATTGCTGGTGGTGGGGGCGAATGGATGTTCTTACCAAACTGGTCAGTTAAAGCAGAATATCTTTATTATGATTTAGGTAATTTAAGTTCCAACGCCAGCACGATACGCTACAATTTCAAAGACGATTTTGTGCGAATTACTCATGTGTCTACTTATGCTCCGCGTTATAACGGCAACATCATCCGCACTGGCGTGAATTATCACTTCAACATTTTTTAGGCGCCAGTTGTTGCCAAAAACTAATAAAGGCTGATTTACTTCTGCTATGTTGTGGGCAGGATATTAGCTGAATAGAAATAACCGCCAGAAGCCAAGTCAGAAATGATTGGGCTTTTTCATTATCAAACAAACAAAAACATCGAGAAGATTTGCGTTTCGATTTATCAAAATAGTTATAATTAGAGCTGCTATTCTATTCAGAACAGATAGGCAGAATGGCAGGATTTAATAAGGAATTATTCATGGAAGATAAATTTGACACATTAAGTAAATTTATAACAAATATGACGATATTGGTTGGGCGAGCTCAAAAAGAGTCAGAGATTATTGCTGATGGTAAGACGCTGCTAGAATCACTTGTTTCAGACATTCGTTGGCTACCACACGAATTTTCTTGTTATAAATTCAAATCATACAGCCAGCATCTAATTTATTTGGACCCCAATGAGCGGTTTTCCATTGTGTGTTTTGTCTGGGGAGCAGGCCAAGAAACATCCGTTCATAATCATACAGTCTGGGGATTGGTTGGAGTAATTAAAGGAGAAGAGCTCTGTGATGAATTTGAGATCATAGATGGCTTTCCCATCTACACAGGAAGAAGTCATAAAATGACAGCAGGCCAAGTTGAAGCAGTATCACCAACAATTGGTGATTGGCATCGGGTGAGTAATCCAACAAATGATGTATCAATAAGTATCCATGTATATGGAGCAAATATTGGCACGATTGTTAGAAAACAAATTGACAATAATCAGTCGATTGAAGAGTTTATATCTGGTTATTCTAGCGAAAGACTCTTTATCTTTTAGTGCGAGATTTAATTGCTTTGATTAAAGAAACTGGACTATTTGTAATGGAGCCTGCTCGCGGCTTGGAGCAGCAATTGGCTTCAAAGTATATGAAGGTCGCTTAGCTAACCATTCCATTAGGAAGGTTAGGAGGTGGCGGGAATAAAGCTTCCTGCTATTTATATATTATCTAGGCCATCCCCATGTTTTTACTTTATGTTATTTGCAAAACTTCGCCTGCTTTTTGATATCAAGACGCCCCTAATTAGCCAAAAATAAATCACTGTCCGTAAAGATTTAATTTGCGGAGCCATTGAATGTTCTGCAAGTGGTGGAATTTCAGCCTAGAGTTTTTTGAACTAAGCCGTTTCCCTCTAGTTCCCGGAAAGAACTTTAAGCGCAGTGCTAATTTCCGCAGGGAGCTGCGTTGATGTGCAAGTAGACAAAACTTAAGTTGCTGCATTATTAACATGGTTAGTCTCTTTTTCATACTAAGCCATTATCATTATTCTGCTTTATAGAAATCTATTAGCATGGTAAATCATGTAAAATTCTAGCGCGATAGTAGACTTAATATGGAATAGAGAGAATTTACTATGTCATCTAATAAGGTTTTAGTTTTGAATGCTACTGGTAAGGTTGGCTGGAATACGTGTCGGGCGTTAAAAGAGTCGGGCTTTGAAGTTCACGGTACTACGCGATCTAATAATAACAAATTAAACGAAATAGGCGTGAAACCCGTCATCTGTAATTACACAGTAAAAAAAGATCTTGATCGTGCTATCGCCGAAACAGGCGTAGATAAAATATTTTCAATAACTGACTACTTTGGAGCGGCAAAATCAAATGCTGATGTTGAGATTCAACATGGAATAAACGCCATTAATGCGGCCAAAGATGCCACTATCGATCATTTTATCTTTGTGAGTGTTGCCGACGCCGAGTATTTTAATGAGCATGTTCGTCACATCAAAACAAAAATGATTTTAGAAGACTACCTTCAAAAATCAAAGATCCCGTACTCGATTTTGCGTCCCACAGCGTTCTTTGAAAATTTCGATGATTCAAAAAACTGGAACCCTCTTAAAAAAGGAACGATAAAGTTTTTATCCACGAAGCGCATAAAATATTGCTCTACATATGACATCGGTCGAGCAGCAGGGATAATGTTTCAAAATAAGGAGGCATGGCTTGGAAGGTCTCTGGATGTTATTGGCTGGGAAGGTGATCTATCGCAAGTAGCGTCAGCACTTGAAAAGGTTAGTGGTGTTCCTGTTAAATATAGTCTCATAATGCCTATCATATTAAGAAAATTATTCCTCAAGGATCTTCACAATATGTTTCTTTATTTTGAAGATGGTGGGCCCAAAGGAAGCGCGGAAGAATTTAAAAAAATAATTCCTGAGGCATTATCTGCTGAAGACTGGTTTCGCTTCCATGAAACTTATTCAAATGGAGAAAAAATAGTAAGGAATCCTTCTTAACAAGCAACACAGATGAGGGGCTGGTTATGAATAATGATAGTGAGGTAATGAACAAGAAAGATCCTTTGATCAAAATTGATTTCATATCTCATGGCACTTTGATGGCCAAAAACCTGGTGGAAACCCGGCGTTTCTATGAAGAGGTATTGGGTTTCGAAGTTGCTCATCTATCTCCGATGGCTATGTGGGTGAGATGTAACGGAAAACATGTCTATGTAGTCGTGGAAACTGGTAAAGAGCAGGAAATGTCTCAATTGAATCATAACGGTCTCGACGTAAGTTCAAATGAGGCAGTCGATCAGGCTCATGGCATCATCCTGTCTATCAAAGAAAATTACGGTATCAAAAGAATTAAAAAACCACATCATCAGCACGGAGTTTATAGCTTCTATTTCCAAGATCTGGATGGAAATTGGTGGGAAATCGTATCGAATCCTTCTGGTGGCTACTCATCCATGTTTGATGAAATGATACAAGATAGGGCTTTCATGAGAGAAAATGAGGATAGATTTCAAAAAGACTAATCACTAGAGTTTTAGGTCATGTAAATAAACATGACATTTTATTTAAAATCAAAGGTCATCATGTCTACGTCTGTTACCTTTCTTTTATTCACTATATAATAGGGTTGAAAATTGTTATTTCATGTAGTTCTGGGCGATGTAAAATTTATTTGACGATACTTTCAGTGTGCCTGAAAACGGAGTGCCAAACATCAATATCAAATATAGGCTTGTAGCAATCAAAAGCGATACAAGGCCAGTCATAAATAAATGCAGCCTAATATTTTCAATCGTAAAAAAAAATGTAAAAATAATCGTGATTGAAGATGCTAGTATCAGAACAATCCATTCAGCTTCAGGTATTCCATAGTTTGAGGCTGTTGTCCTGTCTCTTCTATCTTCCCACATTGACCCTATTTGCTGTATCAGCAGTGGAAATATAGCTTTTTGGTTCTCCGTTTCTGGTTCAATATGCTGGATAGTTAACGTCAAATTGTATGCTATATCGGTAGCTTTCTTGCTAACCTGGTCAAATTCCATCATGGGCAACTCTTCTTCAATAACCGTATTGATATATTGTCTTGAAAGCTCATGAATAATATTTGCCTGATCCGGAAAATTCGTTGCGGACGAATAGACGTTCATCATATCTGAAGCTTCTTCTCCTAGGGTTTTCTCAGCTGACTGGAATTTTGTCATGGCGTCCACCAAGACGAGGCCGAGGAGAACAGCTGTGAATGTGCCAACGATAGCAAGATAATGACCGCTAACATCGTGGCAGGATCGAATCGCTTCTTTGCCTAATATTCTTCTTGTTAATGTTTGGAGAGCTAAGACGCAGAATATGAATAGCAGAATAGCTGGAACTCCAATGTTTAATTGATTTAATGCCAACCATGTAGGCATGTTGATCTCTCCTCGATTAATTGCTGACAGAGGATTAAACTGTCTATAATTTGCCATTCATCAGGAAGTTAATTAAAAATAATTTAATGAACAATAGTTATATCCAAAACAATAAAAATTGACGGGTGTGTTCAATTTGCAAGCGTTATATGCTAGTATATATGTGTTTGGAAGGGTACATATTTCTAAAATTTATTCCAAAACCAATAAGCTCGTAATTACCGTCTAAATAAAAATATGAAAACCGGTAAAGCCTCCGGGAAGTCTATTATTTTGGTGCTCTGTATGGTCTGTTATGAGGTCCAATATATTTATTCTTTGGCAATCAACCAGATAATAGCACTCTCTGATAGAGTGTAGGCCGTAATCGGCGTTGCTTTTGTCATTAGAAAAAAATTAAATGATTATAAGAATTGCTAATGAAAATATTAAAAAAATTCAAAGTTACGCCTAAATAGTCAATATGATCAAAAATAAACTCTTTAGCCTATTCTCAAGTTCATTTGGCTGGATGGTAGAGTCTCAGAAATATTAAAGTTATGGTTGAAAGAAAGAAGTCTGGCTTCTATTAGCTTCATGGTTTCATGAGAAAAATATTGAATGAGTTATATATGCTATTAGCTTTAATGATTTTACTCAAAAGGATAAAAGATTGGCCGTCAATCTATGCCTCTAATATTATTAGATTAGAATAACACCAAATAATCAAACTGCTTAAGGTAATTTTATTCATTAGTTAATATGGTTGAATAGAGATAGAAGCTACGAGAGAGCTAGTTTTTCAGGAGCTCAAAGAGATCATTATGAATTATTTAATTGTTTATCTGGGCGGTGGATTAGGCGCTACCCTTCGTTACGCCTTTAATGTCTTGGGTGCCTCAGTAATGATCACTAATGCACCAATAGCAACACTGACAATTAATGTTATTGGATGTTTATTGATGGGATTTATTGCGGGTTACTTTGCATTTAGAGGTAATATATCTCAGAATTTTCGACTATTCATAATGACTGGTATTATGGGCGGCTTTACAACCTATTCAGCTTTTTCACTTGAAGTTGTCTCAATGTTTATAAGAGGGCAGTATTATTCCGCCTCGCTATATGCTCTGATTACGCTAATCATCTCTATCGGAGCCACATTCATTGGTATAAATCTTATTAGAGTATTTTCGAGATGATTCGCATATATAATTTTCTTTACAAATCCTATTGATTTATGGAGATTAATGAGGCACCCTAGAGGTATAATGTAAAAATTGAAATAATACATATGTAGCAATTATTTTAGGTATAAAAAAATTGGAAATGTTCACATAAGTAAAGAATTAACATCGGGTTATTCAAATGAAAAATATTTGTTTAAACGTGAGATTTAAAATATTTCGCTAGAACTAATACTAACAAAAATATGTTTTAATCAGTATAATGTGTGTATCTTATTTAAGTGGAGATAATGTAGAAATGCTACCTTCAATTCTTAAAAACGGAATGAATGGATCTGAATGGATGGAATCAAATGATTGGTAGAAGTATTCTAATTGATGATTTACGTCCCACACAGCTAACGCTTGGTCTTGAGGATGTAGCGAGGCGGGCGCAGAAGATGGCGCTTCTTGACGTTGAAGAAATAAATAAATTACTTGAAAGAAAATCAATTCCTTATGTTATTGGTCCTAAAAAAGAGATTTATATCGTTGATCACCATCATTTATGTAGAGCTTTGTGGTCGATTGGTAAAAAGAGAGCTTTGCTAGGAACGGAATTAGCAGATTGGTCTGATTTAAATAATAAAGAATTTTGGAAAAAAATGGACACCAATGGATATTGTTGGGCAATCGATTCGCAGGGTCACAGAAGGCCGTATTCAGCTATACCGCAGCATATAAGAGAATTGACGGACAATGTTTGGCGTTCTTTGGCACGGGCTGTAAGAGGGCGGGCATTTACAAACCAAGACACTCCGTTCCAGGAATTTATATGGGGAGATTATTTTAGAACATTTATGAGTGAGCGATTAATCGAACAAGATTTTGAGTTGGCAAAAAAAGTGGCAACAAGTATTTCTCACCTTAAAGAAGCAGAAGATCTTCCTGGATATAAATTATGAATGTAGATAGTTTTTTACATTCAATTCATTCAGGAAAAGATTATATTATAATATTATACCACACGTCTTTTTACGTTATCATTGGACTAATAGTTTACAATATTTTGAAAGGGATCTTTAATGGTAAGAAATTATGGGAAGATTCATACTATGGCGTGACAGTGGTTGGGACCGTTTTATCACTCAATGCTGTTCTGCTGACTTTTACATTAATCCAATGTATCAAAACGAATGAGGAGATTTCCGGCTATGTTTCCAGGGAACTGCAGTCCTTATATAATCTTGAGACAGAGATGCTGCCGCTTCACTCCACTTCTATAAAACAAATTAAGCCATATTTTAAAGATTACATTGTATCGGTCATTGAAAATGAATGGCCGTTGATGGATTCGGGGAAGCGAGATCAACTTACCGAGAGAAAATTTCATGATTTAATATTAGCTGCAAGAACTTTCTCGCTTCATAATAAATCAGAGGAAAGCGCAAAGCAGAGAATTACAGAAACTATACCAGATGTTATTAAGTATCGTTATGATCGCATTAAGACACGAGGAAAAAATATATCTCAAACTTATTTTAATGTGATTTATTTTTTAGAACTTTTGCTTGTTCTTCAATTTTTTCTACTTACTCGCAAGACAGCGCTTTCTCAAACAATATTAGCAATCCATCTCTCAATATTGGGGGTAATGCTGGCTCTAATCGTAGTATATAACCATCCCTATGAAGGTGAAACCAGTAATAGCTCTAAAGAGTTTCAGCCTATGCTTGAGCGCCTAGACGATATGCAGGGTTCAGAATTTAGATAACATATACGGTATGTTTATACTAAGTTTATTGTCTTTTTGATAAATTTTACTTAATTTCAGTTTCTGTGTAACTATCAGCAAATTGTGCATAATTATTTAATAATTATGCGTTTAGAAGTCTAAGATATAGACAGCCTAAAAAGATATTTTTGGATTACGTTTTTAAGCCGAACGCAGAATGTTTTTGGATTTTGTAATGTCTCTAAATTTCAGATGTTTTTCCACTAAATTATTTTATTTATTTTTTCAATTTGAAAACAGCTTTTAAATTGGGAAACTTAAGATTTTCTATTCTTAGTATTGTACAAAATTAAGCGAAACAAAATATTTATTTTGGAATTAACCCTGAATTGACGTCGTCTATTTTAGAATGGGCAGAGCTTTTCTATCTCAGGAGATGTCTGCGAAGTTATATATTGATGTCTTTTATAATAATCCTGCTTGATACAGAATTACCGTTCACAGAACCGCCTTTTTCAACAATGACGTGGTTAAACTTCCAAAGCCCCTCAACGCATCCACTACCATAAACAGTCAGAATTTTATCAACATTCATTTGATAGCCAACTTTTCCATAAATTTCTGCTTCAGCGACTGATATGACGCCATTTACCCTGCCAGTTTTACCAACGACTAAAAAACCACAGCTTATTTGACCACATAGTTCGCCATCTACAACGAGAACGCCGGAAATTTTTAAATTTCCTTCAATAACGTCACCTTGAGCAATATAAGTCGCATTTGCTAACGACCGATTGTTATTAATCATTTTATGACCCCAAGCCTATTGATTCAATCAAGTTTTTATCAGGGCAAAACATTTGATAAATACCTCATAGAATCAGCGCTCTCTTATCTTGGAAAGGTTAGAGTCTCATCAAAAAATTATTTTTAGTATAGTCAGCGAATGTGCCTATCTTTATTCTGTAACACTTTTTAATAATGAGCGAGGCATCATCGAAAGCTAGACAAAACTGACCAGTAAATAGGGAAAAATTTAATCAGAAACTTGTTGTTCAAATACATTAGGGTCCTTAGACCAATAAAAATCGAGGAGCATCCTAAAAGCCTCCGGCTGAATAGCATTTGGTCCCATAAAAGGATGATTGTACATCAAGAGCAAGAAAAAAACTACAGCAAGTCCGCTGGCAAGTAAGCTAATAAGAATAATATGAATGCGCATAGTCCTCATTTCAAATAAACATGAAATCAATACAAAAAGAAACGCGCTCGATTCAAGGGCGAGCCAAATGGACGGATCCAAGATTGCCTTTGCGTTGTGGACCCTATCTCTTCGCAATTCACGATAATTTGCAAGAAGATTAAGCATTTCCTGGTGAGCAGCAAGCTCAGCAAAGTCACTTGGCTTAAATGATACAATGAGATCGTAAAATAAGGTAAGTTTTTTGTATGCAATAGGATCAAATTTATCTCTTGAGAGTAGTGGCCATTCCTTTTCAATAACTTCTTGAACATAATCTTCCAAAATTTCTTTTCCTTTTTCGGCAGTATTAGCTGGATAGGCTTCTATCGTTCTATACATGTTATGAATGGCATTAGCCTCTTTAGAGACCGTATTGTTTAAATCATTATAACTTTCCCATACAGATACAGCTATAAAACCAATAATGAAGCCAAAGATCATCGCTAGAGAGTTTGTAAATATATCACCATATTCTACATGCTTATCTATGATTAGTATTCTTAAATATTTTTGCGTAATAAATAACAAGGTAAGCGAAATTATTATAAAGATACTTATGAGTATAAGAAGTAAGGCGGGTGCCGAAAGGGCAAGAAAATAATTAATCATGATCTCACGAAGCGCCTTTTATTTTGCATAAGCCATTAATCTTGGAATTTATATTTGCTCTTTATATACTATTGTGGCCGCAAGGCTTTTAGTTAGATATATAATTATATGTGATTGAGAAGTGAAACCTGTTTTCAAAATATCTCAGCATAGGGTTTCGTTCTATAGATTTATTTCTATTTATTTTAAATGCTCTTTTACTTCTTCTTGGAAGATCTGCCAATTTCCAGGATGATATTCGATCAGTCCAGGAATAAAAAAGACGATAACTAATACAATAAGTATTGTCGTGAGATAAGCAAACATATCCCGCTTAACTATTCTCATTTTGTGTCAACTCAGAAATTTATTGGAACTAGGGTTGGGAGGTGAAAACAAAAATCGGCTTTAGAGAATTAGGACTAACCATCTCACCGATCTGAAGATCTTTTGTGAGAACAATGCCATCAATAGGAGCGATGATCTGGGATTCCTCAGCTTTTCTGCGGACATCTTCTCCTGATTTTTCTAAAAGTTTTATCTTATTTTTTTCACTTGCAAGTCGCATTCTTGTAGCATCTATTTGCAGCTTTAATTGTTTAGCGCGGCTAGATGTTTTTGTTCGTATTTGTTCAAGTATTGCTTGGGAAGTTAAGAGCGATGCTTCTTCGTGTTGAAGATATTCCTGACTTGCAATCAAAGCTTTCTGAGCTACGGAAAGGTTAAGTTCTAAATCTGCGACCTCAATGATAGCGCATATTTGTCCTTTTTTCACCACTGCTCCAATCTCACATGAGATTGAGCGTATTATACCCGAAACCTTAGGTCGGGTTTCAATTTTAATGCGCTCTTGATGAATGTCTGCATGTTCTTTTTGTGACATGTTTGGCATACTAGAAGATGATGACATGTGCGTCATCATCGGCATATTGAGATTCATATTATACATGATCCAGAGCGTTCCGCCGATGACCAGCGTTACAATGAGTGTACCGAAGGCAAGCGCTATAGTATTATTAACATTGTCCTGACCTGTAGTAAGGTGAAGAAAGAACGCCAGATGCACGCCAATCTGTGCAACAGCTAGCACAGAAAGTGCAACGGGTATGCCTGGCTCCCAAAGCCATTTCGATTGAACAAAATAAAATGCTGCTCCTGTAAGTAGTGCAGATAGGACAAGGCCAATAAAATATGTTCGAACACTTTGCCAGGGACGCATGTGTGGGTTGTCATCAAGTCCTGGAGCAAGACCGACATCAATCGACGGTTCATGTGGCGTGTTCATCGCGCGCCTCCAACGAGATAGACAAGCGTAAAAACTGCGATCCAGACAATGTCGAGCATATGCCAGAACAAATTGAAACACAGAAGGCGGCGCTGAATATCATCGCGGAAACCTTTGACATAGAGCTGGGCCATCATTGTTCCAAGCCAGAGTAGGCCTACGCTCACATGTAGTCCATGACAGCCTACAAGGGCGAAAAACGAGGATAAGAATGCGCTACGTTCCGGCCCTGCGCCAGTTGAGATCATTTCACTAAATTCGCGGACTTCCAAAAAGATAAAGGTAAAACCTAATAGTCCAGTAGATAAAAGTGCAGCCTGCGCCCAGATCATTCGGCGTGCTTCAACGCTGATGGCGATCAATCCGCAGGTAAAGCTCGATAAAAGCAGACAGGCTGTCTCAATTCCTACATTACGTAGGGACAGCAGATCGCTTCCCTTGGGACCGCCATCCGTCGCTGTTTGCAAAACGGCATGCGCAGCGAAAAAAGCTGAGAACATAACAATGTCGCTGAGCAAAAAGATCCAGAAGCCGTAACCGACGATTACAAGCTTAGTAGCAGGCCCGCCCTCGCCATGTCCGCGGGACTCATTGCTGGCTTTAAAGCTAGTATGTGTATGAGTTATGCTTTGACTGGTCATCATACCGCCTCGCTTAGATCAATCCCGCTCGCAATCCATTCCTCGCGCGCGCGGCGTCTTTCGCTATCCAGTCGTTCAACCTCGCTTGCGGGGACCGTGAATTCATCCTTGTCACGCCACGCAAACCAAACAAACCCTGCATAGGCGGCAATTAGACTGGCGCCTACCAGCCACCAAATATGCCAGATAAGACCAAAACCTGCGATCGTTGCAAAAAACGCAGTAATGAATCCAGTTGCACTGTTTCTTGGCATTTCAATTGGCTCGTAAGCTCCTATAGCGGCGAGGTGCTGCGTTTCGATTGCGCGCTTTTTGATGGCCCAATAAGGCTCCTCTCCCTTAACTTCTGGCAAGAAGGCGAAATTAAAAACTGGAGGTGGAGAGGATGTGGCCCACTCAAGCGAACGCCCATTCCACGCATCGCCAGTTTTGTCGCGTAGCTGGTCTCGATGACGAATGCTGACAATAAGCTGTATTATTTGGCAGATCATTGCAGCAGCTGAGATTGCAACCCCGAAAGCAGCGGCAATCACCCAAGGACGCCATTCTGCCACCTCATAATGTTGTAAGCGGCGCGTCATACCTAGCAGCCCGGCCACATAGAGCGGCATGAATGTTACATAAAATCCGATAAGTGTTAACCAAAACACGGCCTTGCCCCAGGCTTCATCGAGCTTGAACCCAAACGCCTTCGGGAACCAAAAGGTGATGCCAGCAAAGAGTGCAAAAACAACGCCACCAATGATGACATTATGAAAATGAGCGATAACAAAAACACTATTGTGTAGTGCAAAATCAGCAGGGGGTACAGCTAGAAGCACGCCTGTCATGCCGCCAATAACAAAGGTAACAAGAAAACCTAGTGACCACAACATTGGAGTTTGATAGCGAATGCGTCCACCATACATTGTAAAAAGCCAATTAAAAATCTTTACGCCTGTGACGACGGCAATCACGCTGGTGGCGATTCCAAATACAGCATTTACCGACCCACCGGCCCCCATAGTAAAGAAGTGATGTAGCCAGACGATAAAGGAAATGACACAGATTCCAAGCGTAGCGATGACCATAGAGCGATAGCCAAAAAGCGGCTTGCCAGAGAAGGTCGAAATAATTTCAGAGAAAATTCCAAAAGAAGGAAGCACTAGTATATAGACTTCCGGATGACCCCACGCCCAAATCAAATTCATGAACATGGCCATATTGCCGCCGCCATCGTTCGTGAAAAAGTGGAAACCAAGATATCGATCAAGAGCGAGCATGATTAATGTTGCAGTTAAAATAGGGAATGCCGCAACAATCAACATGTTTGAAGCTAGAGTCGTCCAGCAAAACATGGACATGCGCATGTAGCTCATGCCAGGTGCGCGCATCTTTAGGATAGTCGTAACAAAATTTATTCCAGTCATAAGCGTGCCGACGCCAGAGATGAGAAGCGCCCAAAGGTAATAATCAACACCAACACCCGGAGAGTAAGGGAGTTCAGAAAGTGGTGGGTAAGGAAGCCATCCCGCGCCTGAGAATTCTCCAATAACCAGCGAAATATTGACTAAAAGTGCGCCGCTTGCTGTGAGCCAGAAGCCAGTAGAATTGAGCGTTGGAAAAGCAACATCGCGCACGCCGAGTTGTAGAGGCGCCACGAAATTCATGAGGCCAATGATGATAGGCATAGCTGCAAAGAAAATCATAATCGTGCCGTGGGCAGAGAAAATCTGATCGTAATGATGGGGCGGAAGGTATCCTGGGCTATGAAAAGCAACGGCTTGATGTGTTCGCATCATAATCGCGTCGACAAAACCCCGAAGAAGCATTATGACGCCAAGCAGAACATACATGACGCCGATGCGTTTATGATCGACACTCGTGATCCACTCTTGCCAGAGATAAGGTAAATAGCCCTTTAGTGCGACCCAGGCGAAAAGAGCGAGTAATAAGGCAACCATAACAGCGCCAGCAATCAGAGGAATTGGCTGGTCCCATGGAATGGCGTTTATCGTGAGCTTGCCGAACATCTTCACTCCGTCTTTGGCGAATTCTGTTTTGGATCTTGCAGATCATTGCCTTCAGTAATGAGTTCTCTCATCGCGATCTTGTCGAAAAGATCGCGAGTTATTGATCCATAAGAGCGAACTGATGACGCAGCTTTATTTCGTGCAAGCGCAAGGTAGCTGGCTTCGTCAAGCTTTTGACCGGTTTGTTTCACATAAGCAAGCCATTTTGAATAATCTTCCATCGTCAGCGCTCGTACTGTGAAATGCATGTCAGAAAAACCGCTTCCGCTAAACTGGGAAGACTGTCCGTAATAATCTCCGATTTGATCGGCTTTTAAGTTAAGTTGTGTCACCATACCGTTCATTGTCGCGATCATGCTGCCAAGTTGAGGCACAAAAAACATATTCATAACAGTGCCGGAGGTCAGCGAAAAATGGACAGGCGTGTTGGCAGGCACAGCAAGCTCATTGATGCTCGCTACTTCCTGGTCAGGGTAGATGAATAGCCATTTCCAATCCAGGGAAACCACCTGGATCTCGATGGGTTTTCCACCTTGCGCAATTGGCTGAGCGGGATCAAGCTCGTGCGAGCCGATCCAAATTACGCCGCTTAGAAAAAGAACTACGAGAAGCGGAATACCCCAAACAATGAGCTCTAAGTGTCCAGAATGAGCCCAGTTGGGAAGGTATATCGCTTTTTTGTTGGAAGATCGAAACCACCATCCGAAAGCGAGCGTCGCAAGTATCGTTGGGATAACAATCACAAGCATAATCCCAACGGAATTGATCAGTATTTGCGCATTTCCTGCGGCAATTGGTCCCTGAGGATCTAACACCCCGCCTGCAACCGATAGAACTTCTTGCATGTATCCTGGCGTCTCCGCAATCATAGTATGAGATTATGACGCTGGCATAGAGCTTCCATGCGTCAGCGCTCAAAATCATTGTTAAACTATGGCATTAAAGTCTCATGTTGGGAACAGTGTATGATGTCAACCCGTGTCCCCAGCCCTTAGCGCCGCGTTATATGCGCAGGCTTGGAACTGGTAATAAGTTTATCAGTATATTTTATAGGACCAAATTGAACTTTTAATGACTAAGAACAAGTATGAATGATTGGGAACGCCGACCAGGGTAAATTTGGCGCATTTAAAAATAAAATCCATTCAGCCTAGTATCGATTGGGTAAACTCCTTGTAAGTAATTATGATCTAAATCTAAGATGATTCAATTATAATCTGTAAGAGAAGAATTTGAAATACTACTCGCCTTTACTTGGGGCCTCATAATAATTCAGACTTGAAAGTCATAGGAGTTTTAATCGATGAATTTCAATTTCGTATCACGTTCAGCTGAAGAATTTGGTCCCTATGCGCTTGCGGCGCTTCGTATCGTAACAGCACTGATATTTTTCTTACATGGCTCCCAAAAAATATGGGGATTTCCCGCGCTGCCGGCATTTGGTTTGCCGGAGGCATATTCTCTCTTATGGGTCGGTGGCATTCTTGAAGTGATTGGCGGCGGAATGATATTTTTTGGTTTATTTACCCGACTAACAGCTTTTATTCTATCGGGTGAAATGGCAGTAGCCTATTGGATGTTTCATGCTTCGAAGAGTTTCTATCCGACGCAAAATGGCGGGGAGGGAGCAATCTTATACTGCTTTATTTTCCTTCTTATTTCTTGCTTTGGTCCAGGAAAAATCAGCCTGGACGCCGTCATAAGGGCGCGTGTTCTGAAGAGCGTATCAAAAGAGCAGGAAGTAAGCAGTATGCCTGATGCGTAAAACCTTCAGAGTGCATGATGACAACTTCTTTTTAGTATTTGCTATATTAGTGATCGTATATGATTATAAAATAAGGTCTGAAAGATATATTTTTTAATACGTTTTATATGTGCGTGAGGAGGCGTGGCTCGAAGAAAAACATAAACTCATGCAATGCATAATTATTAAGATGCGCGTCAAGACAGTATCAGTGGTAAGGAACTTGTGGGACGGTATTTAGTAGAAACGACGGGGGCTTTGCCCGTGCATTCTCATCAATTCTTCATTGAATGGATACAAATCTTTGTGCTAGAGCTTTCTGAATAGTTCTGTAGATATCCAAAGACATTTCACCTTGTTTTTGAAATGTTTTCTAGATTATTTTGAACTTATTATTGCCTGATAGGGCTGAGGTCTGGTTTTTGAGTATTGTTGATAAGCCGAGTTTATGCGTCGACATAGGTTTATTGCCTATTTATGGAATGATACGCTGGCTTGCTGTCTGAGCTCATTAGGGCAAATTTGTAAATTTTCCTATCTCAATGCTTGCCCTCTCTAGGATTGGTTTTGTGACATTTGAGCGATGACTCGGGTCTTAAGGACATAAATAAAGACGCTTCTTTCACGCGGGGCAAAAAAAGGAAAATGTTCGTCGATTTGCACCGAGTAAGAACTCTGCTCGCCAATATTATTCTTTGTGCGCTAGCTTTATTTCAGGTCGGTTGCCTCGTTGGTCCAGATTTCAAAACACCTGGCGCGCCTATTGCTACAAAATGGCTTGGCGCGGATGGTATGAGCCAGCATGGACAGCGCAATGAGCTTCGTCAATGGTGGGTTTTTTATAACGATCCGGTTCTCACCAAGTTAATTGAGTTAGCCTATGCTCAAAATTTGTCACTCTTGAGTGCTGGCACAAGAGTGCTGCAGGCAAGAGCTTTTCTTGGCATTGCCTCAAACGAATTATACCCTCAGTCGCAATATGGCTCGGGGTTTATAAAAAATGATCGATTAAGCCAGGCGATTCCTCTTGGCGCTGGCGGCACAGCCAATCTTGGAAATTATTGGTTGGACGCGTTAGCGACCCAAGCGACCTGGGAGCTTGATATTTGGGGGAAGATTCGTCGCGGCATTGAATATGCGGACGCGTCATATCTTGAATCAATAGCTACCTATGATGATGTCCTTGTCTCTCTTTTGGGAGATGTTGCGACGACGTACATAGACATTAGAGTTTTAGAGCGACGCATCCAAATTGCTGAAGCAAATATTATTCGTCAACGCGACGTGGTTCGTATTGCGCGTGAAAGAAATCAGGGGGGCGTAGCCACGCAATTGGACGTTCACCAGGCTCAGAATATTCTTTCAAACACAGAGGCTAGCGTTCCTCGTTTGCAAATAGAACTAAATAAAGGCCTCAACGCGCTAAGGGTGCTTTTGGGGATGGCGCCGGAGCCTCTTGGGTTCTTGTTAGCGCGTTCGACCGCACGTATCCCGCTTCAAAAGTCCAAATTGATGATCGGCATTCCTGCTGATCTCTTGAGACGTCGACCAGATATTCGGGCGGCTGAATTGCGCGCAGAAGCTCAGAGCGCGCGGATTGGCGTCGCCTTTGCCGAAATATTGCCCGCCATCAGCATTGTTGGAAGTTTTGGCGGGATAGCGAGCGATACAAATGGCCATTATCTTGGACAAGTTGTTCATCCCATCGGTCAGGCGCTTTCAGTAGGACCCTCCTTCAAATGGAATATTTTAACCTATGGTCGCATTATCAGCGATGTGCGTCTTCAAGACGCCAAATTGCAGCAAAATCTGATCGATTATCAAAATGCTGTTTTAAAAGCGCAGCAGGAGGTTGAAAACGGCATTTATACAACAAGACTTTCTCAGTCCGAGGCGGCTTATCTTAAAACAAGCGTAGAAGAAGCTAAAAAGGCCATAACGATTGGTTTACTAGAATATAATGAAGGAACAAGAGATTTTACAACAGTACTAAATACTGAACAATATCTTTATAATTCTGAGAACAGCTACGCTGTAGCCTTAGGCAATATCTCCAAGGGATCTGTCGCAATCTACCGCGCGCTTGGTGGCGGATGGCAAATTCGTGATGGAAAGGGTTTTGTTAATGCTGCGACAGCGCGAGAAATGCGTGCACGCACTAATTGGGGTGATGTCTTGCCACCAAATGATCAACCCATGCCAGATGATCCAGGTTTGCCGGGACCTGAAAATATCGGACCGCTCTTGCGACTGCCAGAATGGTGATCCTTATTGTAATAAGGAAGTTATAAAGTCGATGAATTGGATGCTAAAAATGCAACTTCTTTTTTTTCTGGCTATGAGACGTCATGTCAAATTGTTGGCGTCACTTTTTGTATTGACGATCATTTTATTTGTTTCAACCAATCTTGGGCATGCGGCAGACAAGACAGCCTCTTTCTTTGACAGTTTCAGCGTCGGCATAAATAACCCGGAATTCCGTCAGTTGGGCCAAAAACCTCCATCAAAGGCAAATATTTCAGCGGTTGTTGCTCAAAATATGGACCCGGCTGTTAGGGTGGCTTTTCCAAAAAAACAAAGAGTTGAAGAATATGTTGAGTTGACAGGCAACGCAACGCCGATCAATCACGTTGAGCTTGTTGCCCGCGTTGAAGGATATTTGGAACAGATTCATTTCAAAGATGGTCAGATCGTAAAGAAAGGCGACTTACTTTTCACAATCCAGCAGGATCAATACAAGGCGCAGTTAATACAAGCGGAAGCACAGGTTGCTGCGTCAAAAGCAGCGCTTGAATTTGCCTCAACTGAAATCGAGCGTTACTCAAAATTGCAAAAGAAGGGCGCTGCAGCGCAGGTTATCGTCGATAAATGGATATATGATGCGAAAAAAGCTGAAGCGAACTTATCGTCAGCAAAGGCGCAAGTTGATTTAGCGCGCCTTAATCTTGATTATACGTCTGTCAGGGCTCCATTTGACGGCCAGATGAGTCGAACGCTTTTATATCCTGGCGCCACTGTTGGCGGAGCTGGACAACGCGTGGTTCTGGCGGAAATTCTTCAACTCAATCCGATTTATGCTGTTGTGAACTTAAGTGAACAGGAAGTAATCAATATACGCAAGAACCTTGGTGCTATTACCTATTCAAAATTAGTTAGCATTCCAGTCGATGTCAGCATCATGGATAGCGGACGTTATCGATATCATGGTCATATACAATATGTCGCGCCGGCTGTTGATACAAAAGAGGGCACCTTGCTTGTCAGGGCTGTTTTAGAAAATGATGACCATGAGATTATGCCGGGTTTCTTTCTGCGAATGCGTATTCCAAAAGGAAAAGTGCATCAAGGTGCGCTTCTTGTTCCTGAGCGTGCGCTTTTATCCGATCAGGAGGGTCGTTACGTCCTGATTATTGGCGACAATGACATTGTTGAGAAACGTTCAGTGAAATTGGGAGATTCTGTCGATAATATGCGAATAATCAGCTCTGGGTTAAAGGAGACAGATAGAGTTGTGGTCCAGGATCTGTGGCTGGCTTCTCCAGGCATTAAAGTTACGCCAAAATTAATCTCAATCGAGAATTAAAAGGCGCATAGATGATATCTCAATTTTTTATTGAACGCCCTGTTCTTGCAAACGTTCTCTCTATTGTCCTGATGGTGATAGGCGTCGTCGCCGTTTATGTCCTGCCCATTGCTCAATATCCAAATGTTGTTCCGCCGACAGTGATGGTGTCAGCGCGATACCCTGGCGCTAGCCCTCAGACTATGATTGACACGGTTGCATTGCCAATTGAGCTACAAGTCAATGGCGTAGACGGCATGCTTTACATGCAGTCGACAAGCGCCGCTGACGGTACGTACCAACTATTTGTCACGTTTAAAATCGGAACTGATCCAGACGCTGCCCAAGTTCGTGTTCAAAACCGTGTTTCCAACGCCCTTGCCTCTCTCCCGACGCCTGTTCAGGCGCAGGGCGTGACCGTTTTGAAGAGATCGACAGCAATACTTGAAGTAATTACAATTGAGTCTCCAGGCGGCTCCTATGACTCGTCATTTCTTAGCAATTACGCAACAATTAATTTAGTAAACGAGCTTGCCCGCCTGCCAGGCGTCGCGAACGTTGTTGTTTCAGGCGCGTCCAAATATGCGATGCGCGTATGGTTGGATCCTCAAAAACTTTATTCTTTTGGGCTCGTGCCGGAAGACGTCATCAAGGCGATCAAACAACAAAGCCAACTAGTTGCTGCTGGACAGGCAGGTATGCCGCCTGCGCCGATTAGTCAGGATTTCCAATATACGGTTGATATTCTCTCAAGATTTGATGAACCAGAACAATTTTCTAATATTATCATAAAAGCACAAAACTCTCAGGGTGGTCGTCTTGTTAGGGTAAAAGACGTTGGCCGCGTTGAGCTTGGCTCACAAAATTATTCCCAACAGTGTCAATTAAACAAGCGTCCTGCTGGGTGTATATTAATATATCAAACGCCCGACGCAAATTCTCTTCAAGTTGCCAAAGAGGTCGATGAGAAGATGGCGGAATTATCTCGCCGTTTTCCAAAAGATATGAAGCACCGTATTCCTTTTAACACAACTATCTTTATCAAGGATTCTATTAGTGAGGTTTATTCGACTCTTTATGAGGCGGGTTTTCTTGTTCTAGTTGTTATTCTTATTTTTTTACAAAATTTTCGCGCAACACTTGTTCCAGCGACGACAGTTCCTGTAACAATTATTGGCACGTTTGCGGGCATGTATGCCTTCGGCTACACAGTCAATCTATCAACATTATTCGGAATAATACTCGCCATTGGCATCGTAGTAGATGATGCAATTGTGATTGTTGAAGCTGTTAGCAAATACATTGAAGAAGGTATGAGCCCGCATGATGCCGCAGTGCATGCTATGGATGAATTATTTGGGCCCATTATTGGCATTACCCTTGTCCTCATGGCCGTATTTCTTCCAGCGGCTTTTTTACCTGGTCTTACAGGAAAAATGCTTGCCCAATTTGCTGTTGTTATCGCAACAACAGCCTTTATTAGCGCGTTAAATGCCGCAACTCTAAAACCAACGCAATGTGCGCTCTGGCTGAAAAAGACAGAAAAGACCCAAGATAATGCATTTTATAGATCGTTTAATAATGTCTACAATAGGCTTGAAAAATCTTATTTACAGATTGTGGAATGGCTAATAGCTCGCTCATCGAGGGTTGTTGCTGTTGGCATTGCAATTTCTGTAATTGGAATTTTTGGAATTGGCCGTCTGCCGACAGCTTTTATACCGCTTGAAGATCAAGGCTATGCGATCACTGCTATTGAGCTTCCTGAAGGCTCGGCGCTTGGTCGCACCATACAAACGCTCAATGCGGCTGCTGATATTTCTCTTAATACTTCCGGCGTCAAGGATGTTGTCACGATCGCAGGTGTGTCTGTTCTTGAGAATAACGCTGACAAAGCAAATACTGGCGTCAACTATGTGATATTTGACGAATGGAGCGAAAGATCAAAACAAAAGGACGGCGATCTGAAGAGCTTGATCACGAACCTTCAATCAAAAATGCGTAATCTAACAGATGGAAGTGCATTGATGCTTGTTCCGCCGCCCATTCAGGGAATAGGCAATGCCGGCGGCTTCCAGATGCAAGCAAATCTGTTGGGAGGAAGTTTCGATTATTCAAAATTGGGACGCGCCGTTGATGACGCCATAGCAGAGGCGAAGCGTGATCAAACTCTTCAACGCGTCGCAACGACCTTTAGACCGAATTCTCCGCATATTAACTTGTCAATTGACCGTGTTCAGGCTGAAACCTTAAAGGTGCCGGTCGGTGATGTTTTTTCAGCGCTTACATCCTACGTTGGATCAACTTATGTGAACCAATTCAGTAAGTTTGGGCAGGTGTTGCAGGTCTACGTGCAGGCTGATTCACAATTTCGCCTTCAGCCTGAAAGTCTGATGGATTTATATGCGCGAAGCCAAGAGGGGAAAATGGTTCCTCTCTATACATTGGCGAATATAGAGCCTTCTGCTGCCCCAGCGCTCATATCTTTGTATAATTTATATCCATCAGCAACGATTGTTGGTGGGCCTGCAAAAGGGTTTAGTTCCGGCGAGGCTATTGATCATATGGCGGAAATCGCTAGCAAAAAATTTCCAGATGGCGTTGGTTATGAATGGACTGCGATGTCTTATCAGGAAAAGATTACAGGTAATTTACTCTATTATGCTTTCGCTTTGTCTGTTCTGCTTGTTTATTTGGTGCTGGCTGGCCAATATGAAAGCTGGATCTTGCCTTTGGCGGTTATCTCAGCAGTGCCGCTGGGATTAGTTGGGCCTGCTTTGACGCTGACTGCTGTCGGCGTTGATAACAATTTATATGTACAAATTGGTTTGATGCTTCTGATCGCGTTATCAGCGAAAAATGGCATCTTAATTGTAGAAGTTGCACGTGAACTGCGCATGATCCAAGGCAAAAGCATTGTTGATGCGGCAAAACAAGCAGCAGTGATGAGATTTCGTCCTATTTTGATGACGTCAATCGCATTTATATTAGGTGTGCTGCCTCTGGTTATTGCCACAGGAGCAGGAGCGAATGCCCGGCGTTCTCTTGGCATGAGCGTCTTCACTGGAATGATTTCGTCGACATGCTTAGCTGTTCTTCTTGTTCCAGCGTTCTTTATTGTCCTTCAAAAATTTGATGAAGCAAGAAAAGCAAAGAAAACTGAAATTCAGAAGGCTCGTGATTGACTAAAAGAAGCTCGACTGCAGATCAGGTATTTATGCATTTTTAAAATTCAAATACTTTTTAAAGATATCGCGCTTCAATTGCTGTATTCGCGCCTTAACCCAATGTGCGTTAGCGCACATTGGACCCGCGCCATTATGGCTAGGCTAATTCTGTTGCAAGAGCGGTCATGGGGGGAACATGAAGTTTCTGGCGCGCAAATGGATCCTAGTCTGGTTTGATTTGACGATATTTCTTGCTTTAGGCGTGGCGATGGCAAAGTCTGATTTAGCCGTTTCTGCGGATGATGGCCAAGGCCTAACGGTCATTCATTGGCTTCATGGCGACGCCAATGTCGGTCGTTCCTAATTGGATGACATGTAATAAGCACTCAATCGTGGGGTGTAATAATAGTGTTATGAAATGTAATATAAAATTTTACAAATTCAATCTAGGCTATGAAAATGCACGATAAACGGACGGAAATCTCTGTTGGTCTCATCTACACGCATGCAAGGACGCTTTCTAACCATTGACTCCCTTCACAAACAGTGTTTTTTTCACTAAAATTCAATACTGAGAATTGAGTTAGGGCTGCTTGTTTCATTGCAGCGCATGTTTAAGTATCTAACGCAATGGGAGGCTTTGTTGCCATTTCGATTGGGACCATATTTGGCTGAGACTACTGTTGGAATGGGTGTTCTTGGCGCGATCATTAGTGGCACTAATGCGGTTGCAAAGAATGCAGAGCGTGTTCGTCTGGGAACCATCACGCCTGCCGATGCCGCGATCGATGTTGGTAAAGAAGCATTGAAGAACGGTGTTGTGACAGCTGCCACATTTGTAGCTGTGGCAAGTTTGGGTGGAGAGTTAGCTGTCTCTGTTGGACTGACGCTTGTTATTGGATCGACCCTTAAATATGCATGGGATCGTGGATATGAAGCAGTGGATGAAACGCTGAAAATTGAGAACTCGGCAACTAGAGCGGATACACTTGGCGCCGATCTACCTTTGTCAACAAAGATATCATAAATTTATCACGCCAAGACTTTTTACAGAGGAGTCCAGCCCTAACATGATTTTAAGGGGCGGGACTCTGCAAATTATGTAACTGTGACTTTATATCGATTTCGTAATGTTTGTGAGAGAAAATTTAAACGGCTTGCTTGCGCGAGCGCAGATGGCGCGTGGATCGGCTCAAGAAAAATCTTTATATCCCTGATCAATTAAGATACAGGCGCGACAAGCCTCTTCTGCTTCATCCTGGCTTGAGACAAAACCGTGCGAGGGCTCGCAAGACTGCTGTGTAAAAACACTCCAAAACCATTTTCCATCAAACGGCCCCCCGATGATGTGATAATATTGAGCGATATTCAGCCCCCAACCAAATGGACCGACGCATTGGCGTTCCTGCGTAATATCTACGCCAATAAAATTGTCTCCCACGAGTATGGACATCGGATCCTCCTCCAGGTGGTCTATAAAAATTTATAATTCCGTCAACATGCCGTTCAATTATACCGCGTTGAGCTAAAGCTTTGTTGTTAGTTAGACAAAGCAATCAATAAAAACGGGAAGGCATTGTTTCCCTCAAATAGGTAAGTCGCCAAAATATCTCGTAAAATAAATAGTATAGATTTCCTTAATAGCACAAATCTCTTTGTTTGTCAACAATAAAGTATTAGAACACCACATTGAAATTACTGTCAGTAGCTATGTGCGAATTTAAAACCTGCACAAACGTTTGCAAAACACCACATCATTAAAATATGCGTCATTCATGCGTTAGGAGAGCATAAATCATCATAGAAAAATTTAACGCTGCACGCATTTACATCGATAATATTAGTTTTAAAAAATTAAAAATATAATGGAAGGCGGTTTCAGAGATCTAATGCAACGGAGCTAACATGAGCTCCGCATGGAACAGAAACATTACACACGCCTCAGTATCGAGGATAGAGAGACGATCAGC
>Ga0208868_1000061_pt1 | contig 26554 bp, 19 predicted proteins | sample CryBogCBE23Oct07_FD_184583 | JGI IMG/M metagenome (GOLD analysis project Ga0208868, IMG submission 184583) | Freshwater microbial communities from Crystal Bog, Wisconsin, USA - CBE23Oct07 (SPAdes) (version 2) | ecosystem: Environmental > Aquatic > Freshwater > Lake | place: Crystal Bog... | reverse complement strand
AACCTCTTTTAGTTGTGCTTTTACTTCTGAATGATTAAAATAATCACTCACCAACCCTATGTATGAATTTAATTCATCTACAGTACCATAGGTATCAATACGAATATGACTTTTAGGGACTTTGGTGCCCCCTATTAAAGATGTTTTACCTAGATCGCCTGTTTTGGTGTAAATTTTTAAAGACATATTTGATAGATAATTTAAAATGAAATTATCCCAACAAAATTTGTATAGAATAGTTCAAAACTTAAATCAATGATTCACTTATTAGAATCATAAAAGGGTTAGTTTAATTGAAAATAAATCTAGTTTCAAATTTTTAGTTTTCCTATACATCAGTATACAATTATCACCTAACTTTTTTCTTTATAACATCATAGCTATGAAATAGAAATAAGAGTAACGCTATAAAACAGAATATCTTGTACAAATAATCGCCATGTAAAACATAAAAAGTAATTTCACTTGTAACTGGTATATTATATTTAATGGCACAAGGTTCATTCCAAGGTTTAGAAACTACCATATTTCCACGTGTATCTATAACCGAACTAATACCCATGTTAGCACTACGTGCTACCCAACGCCTAGTTTCAATGGCTCTTAATCTTGCATATTCTTTGTGTTGTTGGTGGCCAGGGGTATTGCCCCACCAACCATCGTTGGTAATAATAGTAATTAGGTTAGCACCTCGTTTTATATAACTAGAAACATATTCACCATAAATACTTTCATAACAAATAATGGGTGCCGAATGGTAAATATTGTTATTGTAACTAAAAACCATACTACTATCATTGCGCCCATAACCACCGGTTGTACCTCCAAACTTCTCGAATATAGGTGCAAGAAAATTTAAAAAAGTAGGCATACTCTCAACACCAGGCACTAGTTTACTTTTATTATAAAGTATAAAAGGTTGGTTTGCCTTTAAATAAATAGCCGAGTTAAAGGCATCGCCATAACTTCCATCATCTAACTTTCTAGCTGTTTCTGTGGCTTTATATACGCCATAGTGCTTATATGTTTCAATACCTGCCAATAAGGTAACGTTTGGGTGTTTTTCTAAAAAAGTATAAATGGGTTGATAATTGCTATTAGTCATTATTTGGTCTTGCCAAGCGGGTAAACTTAAAGCGGTTTCTGGCCAAACAACTAGGTTTGTATTGCTATCAATTGCACCCTCACTTAAAGCAATCATCCTATTAATGCCTTGTGTAGCAGTACTTAAATCAAACTTTTCGTATGGGTTAATGTTCCCTTGTACAATCACCACATTCTTAGCAACAGGAGTTTCTATTACTTTTTTAGTATTTATCAAATAACTAGTAATACCAGGAATAATAATTACTAATAACAAGGTAACTAACAAATTGGTAGCTTCTTTTTTATGACTCGCCCATTTATTTAATACTTGTTTTAATAAGATGTTACTTAACAAAATCCACAAGGTACCCCCACCCACACCTGTATATTCGTACCATTGCACCCATGCAGGGTTACTAGCAAATACATTACCTAATGTTAACCACGGCCAACTCAATTGCCAGTTTAGGTGTATATATTCAAACAACATCCAATAACCTATTAGTGAGGCATAGCCAATGGGTTGACCATGCTTTTTTAACATTAAATGATATCCCCACCACGGTATACACATTAAAATTGTGTTTGCAACTATGGCGGCAATACTTCCTACATCGGTACTATTCCATATCCACCAGGTGGTTGAGGCATTAAAAAGCAAGAGCGATAAAAAACTATAGCCAAAAAAGGATAAACGTTTTGATGTTTTATCGGCAATTATTAAAAGTGGGATAAATGAAAAGAAAATTAAAAAGGTAAAGGGAGATTCGGGCCAGGAACCAAAAAGCAGCAATCCTGTAGCTATACTTAAAACAAATAAAGTAATTCTTTTCATCAATCAAAAATAAGAGAAAGCGTAAGTATTTGTTATACTTGGCTCAAGAGTAGTAGGTTTTATGTTTATTTTTCAATTAATGTTCCTTTAATCTTAACAGTTTATCTATAATTGCGTATTAAGGTGTAAATAAGTTTTTTAGCTTAGCCATCATGTTGTATAGCTATTTAGGTGAGGCCATTTATTGCTGTTCCTTTACAACAAAACTATTTAAGAAGTAAACTAATTGTATTGATACCACTAGAACATAAAGTTTAATAACACTTGTTTCAGATTCTTTATTCACTCATTAACATTGTAATAGAAAATAAAAGGTACTCCCAAACCCTACTTTACTTTCTATGTTTATGGAACCTCCCTGAGCTTCTATAAATTCTTTGCTAATTGCAAGTCCTAAACCCGTACCAGTTTTTACGGTACCGGGTATCTTAAAGTATCTATCAAATACTTTGCTTATATACTTTGCTTCTATACCACTTCCAAAATCTTGTACACTAAAACAAATTTCTTCTCCCTTTTTATTAATTTGAATATTAATAACAGTTTTTGGGTTGGAGTGTCTGATAGCATTTGTAAGAAGATTGATTAATACCCAAGCTGTTTTTTCTTTATCTGCTTTAACTTTAGGTAACCCTTCCTCAATTTGAATATTGAGGTTGTTTTGATGTTGATCTGCTTGAACCTTTATCGCATCAAGCGCATAATTTAAAATATCCGTAGGTCTACAGAGTTGAATATTCAATTGGATATTGCCCGTTTCTACTTGCGACATGTTTAATAATTCGCCAGTAATTTTAAGCAATCTATTGCTATCATCTTCTATGCTTTCAACCAAATGAGTTTGATCTTCATTTAATAACCCTGTAATGTTATTTCTTAATAATTTCAAACTCATTTTAATGGAAGCAATTGGCGTTTTTAATTCATGAGAAACGGTTGCAATAAAGTTGGTCTTTGCTTCATTCAATTCATGAAAAGGGGTAATATTTCGTAAAACAATTACTTCGCCAATTAACTTGCCATCATTACTCACTTTTAGTACTTCTTTATTAAAATAACTCTCCTTATTATCGGCATATATCTTTAGTTCGTGTTGGTCTTCATTTTGTAATAATCGCCTCATTAAATCATTTTTCAGCGCAACGTCTGCTCCGTATTGGCCAATAATCTCCTTTTCTTTTAATGCCAACATCTTCTCGGAAACAACATTTAAGAATAAAATATTTCGATGTTCATCAAATCCAATGATGCCATCTCGCATTTGGTTAATAATCGTTTCAATCCTTCTTTTCTCAAAACTAATCTTTGCAATATTGCTGTGTTCATATTCATCTAGCTTATCCGCCATGGTATTGATGGCATCTGCCAATTCCTTAAATTCATCTTCTTTATCTAAGTTGATTCTATTATTATAATTCTTGTTGGCTATTTCTTTTATCCCAACTGCCAAAGCCTTTATGGGTGTTGAAATTACATCGGGAAAGTTGATGGTGAGGGTAAACGAAATAATGGTGAGTACAGAAAATATGATGGTAAGCCAGAAGATAGCACTACTTGCAGTTTTCTTTGCAGTTTCATGCTTTCGAAGGATGGCATTTTGGTTAAGCGTATTAATTTGTTGTATAGCTTGTCTCATTTGGCGATAACTACTACTATCGTTTGGTTTCTTTTTGAATCCTTCAAAGCCGTCTCTTAATTGTTTAGTGGCGTCTCCCTCACCAAACTCAGTTATGTTATTTTCTTGTTTTATTAAGTTCGCTTCAAAGTCTGTAAAGGCTAGTTTGTCTGCTGCCAAATCATCTAAATCTTTCAACATATTGTTATCATACACCAAGGTTTCATAGTTGTTTTTTAAAATATTGTCTGCGTCATTGCTTAACCTATTGATAGAAACAATACCAAGTATACCAAATACCAAGATAACTATGAATAGGAAGCCTATCCCAACCATCAATTTTGCCTTTAACTTCATTACGATAGAATTAATATGTCTATTTCGGATGCAGACAATTTATTTAATAACTGATTAAAAACAGCCGTACTTAATATCACATTCCAAAGCGAAAGGTGTGGTTTGCCAATACAAATAGTGGTGATACCTTTTTGTTCCGAAGCCTCAAAAATACCCCTTGCAATGTTTTTATTTTTCAATCTAATAACTTCTCCACCTAATTCGGAAGCCATTTTAAAATTATTAATTAAATGACGTTGCTCTGCAAGCCCAATATTGTCTCCGCTTTCTTTTGGCGTTTGTACATACAATAAGAACCATTTGCTGTTATAATAAGAAGCCATCCTTGCAGTTTTACGAATAACTTTTTTGGCAACGTCGTGGTTACTACTTATACAAGCCATGTAACGTTCTGGTTTTAGTTTGGCATTTCTTGGTATTTCTATTTCTATTTTACGTTCCACCTGACTAGCCACTTCCTTTAATGCAAGTTCTCGCAATTGAAGTATCTTATCACTTTTAAAGAAATTATTGAGTGAAACCTGAATCTTATCAGGGGTGTAAATCTTACCTTCTTTCAGTCTTGCAATCAATTCATCGGCAGTTAAATCGATGTTTACTACTTCATCTGCCTTTTGCAAAACACTATCAGGAATCCTTTCCGAAACACTGATGCCGGTAATGTTTTTTACATCATTGTGCAAACCTTCTAAATGTTGGATGTTTACAGCACTAATTACATTAATACCCGCATCCAAAATATCCATAACATCTTTCCAACGCTTATCATTTTTACTCCCTTCAATATTTGTATGCGCCAATTCATCAACAATCACTACTTCTGGGTGCAGGTTTAATACCGCTTGTAAGTCGAACTCTTCCAATTCCTTCCCTTTATAAAACAATTTCCTTCGGGGAACTAATGGCAAACCATCCAACAAATCGTGTGTTTCTTTTCGGTTGTGTGTTTCTATATAGCCAATCTTTATATCCACACCATTACGCAACAAAGTATGCGCTTCCTGAAGCATTCGGTAGGTTTTACCTACGCCAGCACTCATTCCAATATAAATTTTAAACTTCCCCCGCCTGCTTTTGCGGATGAGGTCTAAAAAGTGTTCTGCATTATTTCTTACTTCTTCTGGCATTGCATTTTGTGTTGTGATTAAGCCGATTTAATTGAAATATGTACTATAAATAATCGAATTTCTAAGTAAAAACAACCATAAAAGCCTAAGCTTTCATCATAAATGCTAAAGCTTCCGTCGTAAAAGCCTAAGCTTCCGTCGTAAAAGCCTAAGCTTCCATCGCAAAGGCTTAAGCTTCCATCGCAAAAGCTTAAGCTTCCATCGCAAAAGCCTAAGCTTCCATCGCAAAGGCTTAAGCTTCCATCGCAAAAGCTTAAGCTTCCATCTCAAAGGCTTAAGCTTCCGTCGTAAAAGCTTAAGCTTCTATTGTATAAGTCACACCCAAAATGACTTTTACTTACAACTTACGACTTATTCTTTTTGACTAATTTTTCAACGCATCCAAAGCAATGTTAAGCTTTAAAACATTAATTTTTTCAGGACCGAATAAGCCCAACAAAGGTTTTTCAATATGTGCATTAACTAAAGTAAGCAACTGATCTGGGGCAAGATTGCGAACTTTAGCAACTCTTTTTACCTGAATCAATGCACCTTGCACACTAATATTTGGGTCTAAACCACTTCCGGAGGCAGTAACTAAATCGGAAGGTATTTCTTCTTTTTTTACTGTTGGGTTATGTACCAAGAAACTATCGATAGAAGCCTCAACACCTTTTAGATACGCACTATCACTAGGCCCTTTATTACTGCCACCCGAACCAGCTGCATTGTAACCAACAGCCGAAGGACGGCTCCAGAAATATTTATCTGCAGTAAACTTCTGGCCTTCATTAGCATAACCCACTACTTTGCCATTTACCATTAAGGTTTCTCCTTTGCCCCCTTCAGGCGCAAACTTAGAAATACCAGCAATTAACAAAGGATATAGGCCTCCACAGATAACTATAAAAACTAACGAGATCATCAAGGAAGGAAATAAGTGTTTTTTCATTTTATATGTTTTAAATTTGACGAAAATAAAATTGTATGAATGCCGTAATTAAAATTAAGCCCGAAGAGTTGACTGATACTTTCTTCAAGCAATTGCAAGCCTTTTCATCTAGTGCGAAACTGATTGAAATAAGGGTTGCAGATAATGATTCAGATTTGATAAATAATTTATCTGAAGATGAAATAGAGGAACGTTTACAACTGTTTGGAGAGAAAAAAAGCATTTCCTTTTCTATGGAGGAATTTGAACAATATGTACATAAACTAGCCATATAATGAGAAAAGTAAGTTTTCTCGAAAAATCTCTCTCTGAATTGAATGAATATAAATATGATGGGTTGCCAAAACTTGCTTTCAGGGCTCTTGAATTGATTCAAGACATTGAAAAAACACCTTTCACTGGTTTGGGCAAACCCGAAGGTCTTAAAGGAAACTTGCAAGGCTGGTGGTCTAGAAGAATCTCTGACGAACATCGGCTTATATATAAAGTGACGGATGATGAAATAGAAATTTTGTCTTGCAAGTCCCATAATTATTCCAGATTTTAAAACCAAATACCCACTATCATATCCAATAACTTAATTCCGATAAATGGCGCAATAACACCACCTACACCATAAATCAAAAGGTTTCTTCTTAACAAGGCACTCGCACCAATTGGTTTATAAGCCACCCCCTTTAAAGCCAGTGGAATTAGAATTGGGATGATAATTGCATTAAATATTACGGCTGATAGTATAGCGCTTTCGGCACTCTTCAAATACATAATATTCAATGCTTGTAACCCTGGTATAGATACAATAAACAAGGCAGGGACAATGGCAAAATACTTAGCCACATCATTGGCTATGGAGAAAGTGGTTAATGTACCCCTTGTCATTAATAATTGCTTCCCTATTTCTACTATTTCAATGAGCTTGGTAGGATCGTTATCCAAATCCACCATATTTCCTGCTTCTTTTGCTGCTGCGGTACCACTATTCATTGCAACTCCTACATCTGCTTGCGCCAAAGCTGGGGCATCATTTGTACCATCACCCATCATCGCAACTAGTTTACCACCTTGTTGCTCTTGCTTAATATAGTTCATCTTATCCTCAGGTTTCGCTTCCGCAATAAAGTCATCTACACCAGCTTTCTCAGCAATAAACTTAGCGGTTAAAGGATTATCACCAGTCACCATTACTGTTTTTACGCCCATCTTTCTCAAACGTTCGAACCTCTCTTGAATGCCTGGTTTGATAATATCTTGTAATTCAATTACGCCCAATATCTGTTCGTTCTGAGAAACCACAAGTGGCGTACCTCCATTGGAAGAAATCTTTTTAACTTGTTCCAATGTTTCTTCTGGATAAGGATTACCCGCCCTTTCGGCAATTTTTCTTATAGAATCAGAAGCTCCTTTCCTAATACGTAAGCCAGTTATTAAATCAATCCCACTACACCTGGTTTCTGCGGTAAACTCAATGAAACGTGCACCTTCAATATTAAAAGTGTCTTTATTCAAGTTTGCCAGTTCTATAATAGACTTTCCTTCTGGGGTTTCATCCGCCAAGGAAGAGAGTACACAGGCATCAATGAAAGCCTTCGGGTCTACACCATTTGCAGGCCAAAAGTTGGTAGCTTTTCTATTACCAATGGTAATTGTACCTGTTTTATCAAGCAATAAAGTATCTAAATCACCAGCAGTTTCTACTGCCTTACCACTCTTGGTGATAACGTTAGCACGCAATGCCCTGTCCATGCCTGCAATACCAATGGCACTTAATAAACCACCAATTGTTGTGGGAATTAAACAAACATATAAAGATACCAATGCAGATACCGTTATTGGGGTATTGGCATAATCTGCAAAAGGCTTTAAGGTTACGCAAACAATTAAAAAGATTAAGGTGAAGCTTGCTAATAAGATGGTCAGCGCAATTTCATTGGGCGTCTTTTGTCTAGAAGCACCTTCTACTAAAGCTATCATCTTATCTAAAAAGCTTTCACCAGGTTCTGTAGTCACTTTAACCTTAATTCTATCGGATAATACTTTTGTACCACCTGTTACAGAGCTTTTATCACCGCCCGATTCCCTAATTACTGGAGCAGATTCACCTGTAATAGCACTCTCATCAATGGTGGCTATTCCTTCTACAATCTCTCCATCCATTGGAATCATATCACCAGATTCACAAACAAAGAGGTCTCCTTTTTTAAGAAGGGCACTACTAACCACTTCTATTTTACCATCAACCATTTTTTTGGCTGGGGTTTCTTCTCTCGTTTTTCTTAAACTATCAGCTTGTGCTTTACCCCTAGCTTCTGCAATTGCTTCAGCAAAATTGGCGAACAATACAGTAAGGAACAACACTAGGAAGATAGAGAAATTGTAAATAAAACTACCCTGTGCCTTTTCTCCTGTTGCAATCCAGATACATACACCAAGCATTATTGCTGTACCAATTTCCACTGTAAACATTACAGGGTTGCGCAACATAATCTTTGGATTTAATTTTACAAATGATTGTTTCAACGCCTCTCTTACAAGTGTAGGCTCGAACAATTTATTTGATTTTTCCGTTGACATAATTTTCTATTTTTAACAATGATTAAATGATTTGAATGAAAAAAATGATTTATTTTCCAGATTAACAAAAAGGTTCATCTTTTTATATTAACAAATTATAGTTCCTGCATCATTCGCTACTCTAAAAATCCCTTGAGGGCATTTAAGGCTTCATACTTAAATATTCAGCAATTGGTCCTAATACCAATGGAGGGAAATAAGATAATGCTGTAAGAATAAGTATTACCCCAAAAGTCATTGCACCAAATGTGATGGAATCTACCTTTAAGGTACCAGCAGAATCTGGAACATATTTCTTTTTGGCCATCAATCCTACTATTGCTATCGGTCCGATTATAGGAAGATACCTTCCCAGAAGTATTGCGGTGCCTAGCAATACATTCCAGAATATGTTATTACCTGTCAACCCCGCAAATGCACTACCATTATTGGCATTGGCAGAAGTAACGGCATACATCATTTCAGAAAAACCATGGAAGCCTGAATTGTTCAGCCATCCCGAAGGTTTGAAGGCCCAGTCTGCATTGGAATAATGTAACAAGGTATAACAAGCTATTGCCAATCCACCCTTAATAATAAAGGCAGATAACAAGGTAACTAAGGCTGCAATCTTTACTTCCCTTGCTTCTACTTTATGACCCATAAACTCTGGCGTTCTGCCTACCATCAATCCTGATATGAAGACTGCGATGATTATGTATATAAAATAATTCAACATACCAACCCCACAACCCCCATAAAATCCATTTACTAACATTCCCAACAATTGCATTAGTCCAGATAATGCCATAGAACTATCGTGCATTGAGTTTACGGATCCAGTAGAAATGATGGTGGTTACAATACTCCAATAACCCGAAGCCGCAGGTCCAAACCTTACTTCTTTTCCTTCCATCGCACCTGTTGATTGTGCAATGCCCAATCTTGCTATTTCGGGATTTCCATGGATTTCAGATATGATAGTCGGAATTACTAGACAAAGCATCCCTAGCGTCATAATGCCAAAAATTACATTAGCAAACTTTCTGCGTTTTATATAAAATCCCATAGCAAAAAGCAAAGACATTGGGATAAGCACTTGTGCAATAACTTCCATCATATTGGTGAAGTAATTTGGATTTTCTAATGGATGGGCCGAATTGGCATTATACCATCCACCACCATTTGTTCCTAAATGCTTAATGGCAACCATGCCCGCAGCAGGACCACGTGAAACTTGTACAGTATCACCTTGTAAACTTATAAAGGAGTCTTTACCATCATAACTAGCGGGTGTTCCATTAAAAGCTAGTAAAACAGCAATGACAATACTTATTGGTAATAATATTCTTGTAACTGTTACAATTAATATTTGCCAGAAATTACCTAAATTGTTAGTTGTCTTTTCTTTAAACCCGTTAAACATTGCTACCAAACAGGCTATTCCTGTAGCAGCACTTACAAATTGCAAGAAGGTTATCACAAAAAGTTGAGTAAAATAAGTAACACCTGTTTCACCGGAATAATTCTGCCAGTTGGTATTGGTAATGAAGCTAATGGCTGAATTAAAACTTAAGTCAGGTGTCATATCTGGATTGCCATCCGGATTTAATGGCAAATGACTCTGGAATAAAAACATAAAAAAGGCATACACAAACCATAATAGATTAATGGTTAGCATCGCCTTCAAAAATTGTTTCCAATCCATACCCTCTTTAGGATTTACACCCGCAATACGATAAATAAAACCTTCAAACGGTTTCATAAAATCCAGTATGGTTCTATCTCCACTGTACACTTTTGCGATGTACCTGCCCAGTGGATAAGCAAGCAACACAGTTAATAAAAACGTAGCGACAACGCCTAATAATTCTGAATTCATATTATTTGTTTTGAGGTTAAAAATTTTCTGGTTTAATTAAAACATACAAGAGGTAGCCGAATGCCACGATAGAAAGAATAAATAGTAATAGAAACATGTCATTAAATTTTAAGTGATGATTGTTTTAAATTTTTTCGAAAACATCAATTGCTTTGAAAAAGAGAGCAAAGCCTACTAGCCCCGCAATAACTAAAATGATTGTTAGCATAACTGTTTTTTTATTGTTTAAAAAAAATATTAAAATCGTTTGTATGAGTTGATAACAGCCTATTTATATTCATAAAAACTAGAAAAAGCCGCCACCTTTCATATCAAATTTTTGATAGCTACTTTGGCAGCGACTCGCCCCCTGCAATTGGAAACAATTTCTCCTAGTGTTGATTTAAAAACTACTTTGAGTGTTAGCATACTTTTATTACTTGTTAAATAGAAATTTTATTTTTAATACCATTTTGAAGAGTAATGAAAATGAAACAAGCCAAATAAAATACACCACAAAGGCATCGATTATTGACTGTTTATTAAGTTTCATTTCTTTTCCATTCTACATTGTAATTGCCAAATGGAATGCCGTACTTATTAAGTGAGTAGTGTAATTAGTTAGAATGCAATGCTGTATTAAGTTTTGGTTTAATTTAATTAATAAATTGCCTTCTATTTATTGTAAAATAGTCTTCCAAAATGGTATGTTCATTTCCAAAATGGAAGACTATTACTTAGTGGACAATAGGTTTTTAATAGATAATGTCTTGTTGATTATATAAAACTTCCCAATTACCCGTTCTTATCCAATCTTATATTCTTCAATCTTTCTATACAAGGTAGTTAGGCCAATATTTAGCAGTTTGGCAGCTTCGGTTTTATTTCCTTTACAATGGTTTAATACTCTTTGTATGTGCAACTTCTCTACGCTTGCTAATTCAAATGCGGACATTTGTTTATTGGAATGTTCAATAGTAGCCGCCAATTGTACATCTAAAGGAAGATTCTGTATGGTAAGTTCCTCATCATCACATAATATAACAGCTCGTTCCATTACGTTTTTAAGTTCACGAATATTTCCTTTCCAATCGTGTTTACTTAGGTTAGCCAAAAACTCATCACTCATTCTGCTAACTTTTTGGTTAATCTTCGAAGAGTAAATTTTTAAAAAATGATCGGCTAATACTGGAATATCTTTTTTTCTATCCCGAAGGGGAGGTAAAGTAATTGTAAAAACATTCAATCTGTAATACAAATCCTCACGAAATTTACTGTCTTTCACTTCCTGTTGTAGATCTCTATTGGTGGCGGTAATAATTCTAACACTTACTTTGGTAGGCTTTGTATCGCCCACTTTAATAAACTCGCTTGTTTCCAAAACCCTTAGCAATTTACTTTGTAATTCAATGTGCATTTCACCAATTTCATCCAAAAAAAGGGTACCTGTACTAGCTTCTTCAATTAACCCCTTCTTGTCTTTTATTGCTCCAGTAAATGCACCTGCTTTGTGACCAAAAATTTCACTTTCCAATAATTCTTTACCAAAAGCACTACAGTTTAATGCCAAAAAAGGCTTCTCCCGCCTATTACTATTATTGTGAATTGCTTGAGCAAAAACTTCTTTACCTGTACCTGTCTCCCCCAATAATAAAACGGTAGCTTCGGTAGGGGCAACCCGTTTTGCCAAGTTAATAGATTCGATAATTGCGTCAGAATTACCCAATATACTATCAAAATTGTATTTCTTGCTTACGAGTACTTGCAGTTGTTCTACTCTTTTTTGTAAGCTAACTTTTTCGAAAGCTTTATATATTAAAGGAATTATTTTATCATTATCATCACCTTTCGTAATGTAGTCAAAAGCACCATTTTTCATGGCTTGTACACCATCTGCAACATTACCATAAGCTGTTAAAAGTATGGTTTCAATTAAAGGATAGAGTCTTTTTGTATTTAAAACAAAGTCAACCCCATTGCCATCTGGAAGTTTTACATCACAAAGCAAAACGTCTATTTGCTTTAATGATAATAGTTTTTCACCTTCTTTTAAAGTGCCCGCTTCAAATACTTCAAACCCTTCATTCTTTATAATTCTACCTAATAGGCTTCTTAGTTTTTCTTCGTCATCAATAATTAAAATATTATTCAATTGTATTTATTATTTAATAGTGGTATGTAAAAAATAAGTTTAAACTAAAGTACAAATTTGCTTTAAGCTTTTATTGTGCGAAGTAAACTGTTTTACAATCATTCTACTAATTATAGCATTAGTAGAACTAAGCTTTTAAGTATTTTCTTGTTTTATTTCCTTTTCTTAAAAATTAAAGGAATAAGCCCCAACTTTTAAAGGGTAATGTCATTAGGTTGAGGAATCATTGTAAGGTTTTGCCTTGGGAATTTAGGTTATATTTAAGTTATTTGCTGCTTATCATGTAAGGCTTACCACCTAATTTTTAAAGATAGTAATGCCGTATACTTTAGAACAAGTAAAGATACCTTGAGTTTTTCTTATGGGTTTATAGGTTTATATGGTTCTAGTGCAAGGTATTATTCAAGAAAGTAGTTGATTTACACCTGATTAATCTCAAATTGTTGTTTAACACTAGTGCTTTGCTGCCAAAAGCAACTTTATATAGTTTTGTGTAACCACAGTTATAAAAACGATTCTACATTCTACTAATTGGTTATTCAAAGTAATTAACCGTTAATACCAACCATTTATCCTTCATAGTTGTGATTTAAAACTATAGCTACTTACTTTTGACACTTTATTACACCTAATTATTTTTCTATGAATCTATTTCGATTCTTAATCTGCTACACTCTAATTTTTATAATAATTTCTTGCAAGCAAAAAACTTTAAATGTTCAGCCCACTCCTACCCCACAAAGCGTAGTAGATGTAATGATTGCAAACAAGCAAATTATTGATAATACTATTGAATTAAATGGTACTGTAGTTGCCAACAATTTTGCAGAATTACATCCCGAAATAAGCGGCAGGCTTACATTCTTAAATATTCCCGAAGGAACTGTAGTACAAAAAGGAACATTAATTGCAAAAATTAATGATGCCGACTTAGAGGCTCAATTAAATAAAACCAAAGTATTGCTTTCCTTAGCTATAACAACAGAGCGAAGGGATAAAAATTTATTACAGGACAATGGTATTAATCAAGCAGATTATGATGCAGCCCTAAATGCAGTAAATGGTTACAAGGCAGATATGGCTTACACACAATCTTTAATAGATAAAACAGTTGTAAAAGCCCCTTTTACAGGTACCATTGGTTTAAGACAAATAAGTTTGGGTGCTTACGTAACGCCTGCAACACTGATAGCCAACATACAACAATTGGATGAACTAAAACTAGATTTTAATGTGCCAGAATCTTACAGCAACCTAATACGTAAAGGCAATACAATAACTGTTTTACTAGGAACCGAAAATACCAAACTTAAAAAAGCTATCATTACAGCAATTGAACCTGAGGTAAATACAATAACTAGAAACCTTAAAGTAAGGGCATTACTAGAAAATAATACAAAAGCTAGCCCGGGGGTTTACGCTAAAGTATATGTTAAAGCGAATGATGACAATAAAGGCATATTAATACCTACCAATTGCCTTATAGCAAATGATAGAAAAAACCAAGTGATAGTAGTTAAAAATGGTAAAGCTAAATTTATTGATGTAGAAACAGGCTTTAGACAATCAAATTTGGTTGAAATAACTAAAGGGATTTCAATTGGCGATAGTGTTGTGGTAACAGGTGTATTACTTGCACGACCAAATAGTGTTGTTAGCATAAAGAGTGTAAAACAATTTAACGAGGTTAACCAATAATCTAATTTTATTAGAATATTATAGTATTTACCCTTACAAATAATTAAATGAATATTTCTGAATTATCGTTAAAAAGACCCGTATTAGCAACGGTAATGAACCTTGCTATTATTCTTTTTGGTATTGTTGGCTTCTCATATCTTGCTGTAAGAGATTATCCTGCTATTGACCCACCAGTAATTACGGTTACCACTAACTATACAGGTGCTAATGCCGATATAATTACCAACCAGATTACCGAACCTTTAGAAAAACAAATTAATGGCATACCTGGTGTACGCACTATTACATCTTCGAGTACTTTGGGTACAAGCAATATTTCGGTTGAATTTAACTTAAATGTTGATTTAGAAACTGCAGCTAGCGATGTACGTGATAAAGTAGCACAAGCTACCCGGAACTTACCTCAAGATATTGACGCCCCCCCCGTTGTAACTAAATCGGATGCAAGTGGCGACTTTATTATTATACTAGCAATACAAAGCAGAACAAAAAATTTATTACAACTAAGCGATTATGCCGAGAATGTTTTACAACAACAAATACAAACCATTAACAATGTAAGTGCGGTAAACATATTTGGTCAAAACCGCTATTCCATGCGTTTGTGGTTGAATCCCGATAAAATGAACGCATACAATATTGCATTTAATGATATACAAACTGCACTTTCTACCGAAAATATCGATTTGCCCCCAGGCAAGATATATGGGAACAATACTGAATTAACCATTAGAACATTAGGAAGATTAACTTCTGAAAAAGACTTTAAAGACTTAATTCTAAAAGAAAACAGTAATGGCATTGTGCGATTGAGCGATGTGGCTAAGGTTGAATTAGGCCCTGAAACCTTAGAGCAATCTTGGAAATTAAATGGTGTAAACGCTATCGGCTTAGCTATTGTACCTCAACCTGGGGCTAACAATGTACAGATATCAGATGAATTTTATAAAAGGCTTGAACAAATAAAGAAAAGTAATAAATCGGACATTGAGTTTAAAGTATTGATAGACAATACCTCTAATATTAAAAAGTCGTTAGAGGAGGTAAAAGAAACATTAATTATCTCATTTTCACTTGTTGTTCTTGTTATTTTCTTTTTCTTTAGAAATTGGTTAATAGCCGTTCGTCCTTTAATAGACATTCCAATTTCGTTAGTGGCCACTTTTTTTATCATGTACTTGGCTGGTTTTTCTGTTAATATCTTAACCCTCTTGGGCATTGTACTAGCAACAGGACTCGTGGTGGATGATGGCATAGTAGTTACAGAGAATATTTTTAGAAAGCTTGAAGAAGGTATGCCAATAAAAAAAGCGGCATTAGAAGGAAGTAAAGAAATATTTTTTGCAGTTATTTCTACCTCTATAACACTAGCGGTTGTGTTTTTACCAGTTATATTCTTAGAGGGCTTTATTGGACGATTATTTAGAGAATTTGGGGTAACACTTGCAGCAGCAGTACTTATATCTGCGTTTGTATCGCTAACAATTACCCCCGTTTTAAATGTGTATTTAAATAAAAAGAATGGTGGACATGGATGGTTATACATTAAAACAGAGCCATTTTTTGCTGGAATGGAAAATGGGTATAAATACTTGTTGCAAAGTTTTATGAAGGTACGATGGGTGGCTTGGGTCATCATTGGGGTTTGTGTACTCTCTATCTTTTATATTTTTCAAAATTTACAAAGTGAAATTGCTCCTTTAGAAGATAGGAGTAGCGTTCGCTTAACCACAGTTGGTTCTGAAGGTATTAGCTATAGCAAGATGGAAAAGCTTTCGGATAAGCTAGGTAACTACCTGTATGATTCGGTTCCTGAAAGAGATTTTGTATTTTGTAGGCTACCTGGTAATGGAGGATTAAATTCTATACTTTCTAGAATTGCATTAATTGATCCTGATAAAAGAAATAGATCGCAAGCGGAAATAGCAAGTGATTTACAAAAGAAATTAACACGCTTTAATGATGCAAGAATTTTTGCTATTCAAGAGCAAACTATTTCGGTAGGTATTGCTTCTAAGGGGGCTTTACCAATACAGTTTGTATTGCAGAACCAAAACTTGAATAAGTTAAAAGACATTATTCCTAAGTTTTTAGAAGAAGTAAGAAAAGATAAAACCTTTGCAAATGCGGATGTAAACCTGAAGTTTAATAAGCCTGAGGTACAGTTAACGCTTGATAGAGCGAAAGTTAAAGATTTAGGATTATCGAGTAAAGACGTTGTATCGGCTATACAAAGTTCTTTTAGTGGGGGTAGGCTTGCTTATTTTTTAATGTATGGTTATCAATATCAAGTTATTTCTCAAGTAGAAAGAGAGGATAGAAACCAACCAACTGATATTAGCAAATTGTATGTACGTAATAATGTTGGTGAAAATATACCCTTAAGTGCTGTGGTGCATTTAGAAACAAGTAGTAATCCTGCTACGCTTTATAATTTTAACCGTTATAAGGCTGCAACCATATCGGCCTCATTGGCAGATGGTAAAACTATTGGCGATGGTATTAAAGCGATGGAGGCAATTTCTAAAAGGCTATTAGATGAATCTTTTCAAACTGCTTTAAACGGTACATCAAGAGATTATGCTGAGAGCAATTCTAATATATTATTTGCTTTTGCATTGGCATTGGTATTTATTTATCTTGTTTTAGCTGCTCAGTTCGAGAGTTTTAAAGACCCATTTACTATTATGCTTACTGTTCCTTTGGCCTTAAGTGGGGCATTAATAAGTTTGTATTTGTTTAACCAAACCATTAATATATTCTCGGAAATAGGTATGATAATGCTGATTGGTCTAGTTACTAAAAATGGAATTTTAATTGTTGAATTTGCCAACCAAAAGAGAAACATTGGACACGAGAAGGTTAAGGCAGTGGTGGAAGCTGCACAACAACGACTACGCCCTATATTAATGACAAGTTTAGCAACTACTTTAGGGGCATTACCTATTGCCTTGAGTTTAGGGGCATCGTCTACAAGTAGAATACCTTTAGGTATTGTGATAGTGGGAGGTATTATGTTTTCGTTAATACTTACTCTTTTTGTGATACCTGCGGTATACACCTATATAAGTGGTAAACACGACGCAAAAGCAAGTGAGATAACGGAGTAAGTGGAATACTTTAATACTTAAATGATTTGAAAGAAAGGATAAAGAGCAATTTGACTAGGGTATAGCACCAAAAAGGCAATGTGATTGAGTTAAGGTTTTTTATTTTTGCTACTTGATGGAAATCAGGGTGTTAACAACTTGTTGAAGGCGTTTAATAGAATAATGAACCTTAATGTAACCCGGTTTCGACAAGCTCAACCTGACAGTCATTCCTTAATTTAATGATATTGACCAAAAGGGATAGACAGGTAAAATACCTTTAGACACTTAATAATAAGCAAAAAAACACCAATCAATTGGCAGGGTCTGTTCAATATTTTACTTCAATCTGACCTCCACTACTATCAATCTGCTTACAATTAGTATCGACCTGTCCTATAACTTGTATCAATTTGCATACAAAGTTCATCAACCTGTCATACATTGGTGTAAGGTTCAGCATACAACTTATATCGATTTGCATACAAAGTTCATCGACCTGTCATACATCGATGTAAGGTTCAGCATACAACTTGTATCGATTTGCATACAAAGTTCATCGATCTGTCCTACATCGGTGTAAGGTTCAGCATACAACTTGTATCGATTTGCATACAAAGTTCATCGACCTGTCATACATCGGTGTAAGGTTCAGCATACAACTTGTATCGATTTGACCTACAAGTTGCATCGGTCTACCACAATATTTATCAGTTTTTGCTTAACATAAAAGTTACCTATTTACCGTCTTTTAATCGATTAAGTTAAAATTTTGTGATACAGGATTAATCAGCTTAAACCTTCGTTTCATTAATAGGTCATTGGCATCATTATTATAAATAAAGAACTTTACAATGAAAAAAAATAAGCTATTCAATTTATCAGTTATATTAATGGTGGTGGGTGTATTTATGTTATCATCCTATAAAATAAATGATGCACAAGAAAATATACATTCATTAAAATTTCCTTTTAAAAAGGCTGGATTAACTGAGCGACAAGCGGCTGCACATTTATTAAATAGGTTTACCTACGGTGCCACCCCCAAACAAATTGATGAAGTTGTGAATATTGGAATAGAAAATTGGTTTTTACAACAGTTAGAGGCAAAACAACCTGATGATTCATTAAATGCTGCGCTTGCATCGTATGAAACTTTATCACTTAATAATAATCAAATATTCAATACCTACGTAGACAACGGACAGGTAAGGCGTTTGGCCATAAAAGAAGGGGTTTTAAAAGAAGATTCAGCTAGAAATTTTGACTATAAAACATATAAAAATCAGCTAGATTCTTTTATGAAAGCAAAAGGATTAAAACAAGAAGGTGAATTAATTAGACAGCTTATTAACCAAAAAATACTTAGGGCGGCTTATACTAATAACCAATTACAAGAAGTTATGACTAGCTTTTGGTTTAATCATTTTAATGTTTCGCTAACTAAAAATGATTGTATACGTTTTGTTACATGCTATGAAAAAGATGTAATTCGCCCCAATGCATTAGGAAAATTTAGCGATTTATTGCTAGGTACAGCTCAATCGCCAGCTATGTTGACTTATTTAGACAATTTTAGAAGTGTTGCGGGTAATAACAACAACAACAGTGAGGCAGGTGCTAAAAGATTAAGAGAACTTTATAAACAACAACAAGCTTTAAAAAATGGGGATACGACTAGTTTAGCCAAAGATGTGAACCAAAAAATAAAAAAATTCAAGGCCTCGCAAGGTTTAAATGAAAACTACGCTAGAGAAATTATGGAGTTGCACACCTTAGGTGTTGATGGTGGTTATACGCAAACTGATGTAACCAATGCAGCAAAAGTATTAACAGGTTGGACCATTTACCCTATGGAGGAAAATGGTTTGAGACAGATAAATAAAATGATTGATAATGTGGGTATGGACAAACTAAAAGCACAAGGCTTTAAGCATGAGGGTGATTTTTTGTTTGCAGTAAATAAACATGATAAAAGCGAGGTTACGATTCTTAATACCAACTTTACTGGAACTGAGGGTTATGATGAAGGAACTAAATTGATTTATTTATTGGCACACCATAATTCTACTGCTCATTTCATCTGCAAAAAATTGGCTGTTAGATTTGTAAGCGATAATCCTCCCAAAAGTTTAATAGATAAAATGGCCAAAACATTTTTAGACAAGGATGGAGATATTAAACAAGTACTAATAACGATGGTTAGTGCTCCGGAGTTTTGGAATAAAGAAGCCTTACGCACAAAAATTAAATCTCCCTTTGAGCTTACCATGAGTACTGTAAGGGCTTTTGGTGCAAAAATTACTCAGCCGTATCAGTTGTTTAATTGGGTGAATAAAATGGGTGAAAAAATGTATTACTACCAAGCGCCTACTGGTTTTCCTGATAAAGCACAGTATTGGATTAACACAGGTTCGTTATTAAATAGAATGAATTTTGGACTAGCTATTGCCTCTCAAAGAATAGCTGGTGTAAACTTTAATCTCTTATCACTAAATGATAACCATGAACCCGAAAGTGCAGAAGCTGCCTTAACAACTTATTGTAAGCTATTGATGCCCGAAAGAAATCTGGATGAAACAATAAAGCGATTGATTCCACTGATAAATGACCCTGAAATTCATAAGAAAATTGATGACGCAGCTGGTAAATCAACACCTGCTTCTACTACAATGGTTACTACCGAAACAATGAATAATGATGAGATGATGATGACTGGAGGAAATAAAAAGATATTAAAAGAAAAAATAGGCAAAAAGAAGGTACAAGACTATACTATTCAACAATTACAAGTTAATGCTGGCAACAAAAGCATGTTAGCACAAGTAACAGGCATTATTGTTGGTTCGCCAGAGTTTCAAAGGAGGTGAGGTGGAGGTAAAGAGTTTTAAGTTATGGAGTGCACATTTTATGGTTACTGGTTACTGGTTGTAGGTATGAAATATGTTAAATTGGGATATTAGTAGTTTAATATATTTTGTTATCTCATTAAGATTTATTCAAATTAACAATTATTAATTAACAAATTAAAATAATATCATGTCAACTAGAAGAGGATTTATAAAATCGGGAGCTTTAGCACTTTTTGCTACAGGTGTAGGGGGGGTGCCTACTTTTATTGCTCGTGCGGCTGGTAGTAATAAAATTATTTCTCCTTACAAGAAGAAAAAGAAATTGGTTTGTATATTTCAAAGAGGTGCTATGGATGGCCTAATGGCAGTAACACCTTTTACGGATGATAATCTTAAAGCTGCTCGTCCTAATCTGTTTATGACTGCTGCAAAGAACTCGGGTACAACGCCTTTAATTGATTTGGATGGGCGTTTTGGTTTACATCCCTCCATGAGTTCGTTTGAACCCTTTTTTAGAGATAAGCGCCTTGGTATTGTTCATGCAGTAGGTTCACCAAACGCTACACGGTCACACTTTGATGCACAAGATTATATGGAATCTGGCACACCTTTTAATAAAGGAACAAATAGTGGATGGTTAAATAGAGCTACGGGTTTATTGGGACATGATGCAGTATCTCCTTTTAGGGCAGTTAGCATTACTAGCTCCTTACCTAAATCTTTTTATGGCGACAATGCGATGCTTGCCATCAACAATCTTCAAGATTTTGCCATTCAAATGAAAGGCAACCCTTTTGCTGCTAACCTTGCTGCTAAAAGTTTTGAAGAATTGTACGATCAAACCTCTTCAAGCCTATTAAATAAAACAGGAAAAGAAAGCTTTGAAGCAGTAAAAATGTTACAGACCACAGATATTAAGAACTATAAACCTGCCAATGGTGTTAGTTATCCCGATTCACAAGTTGGTAATTCTTTAAAGCAAATAGCTCAATTAATTAAAATGGATATTGGGCTTGAAGTTGCTTTTACTGAGTGTGGCGGTTGGGATACACATTATAATCAAGGAGTTGAAACTGGACAATTTGCAAGAAATGTTGGTGATTTAAGTAGTGCCATTACTGCTTTTTGGAATGATTTGAGTGCTTATCAGGATGAAGTTACGTTAATGACTATGACAGAATTTGGAAGAACGGTAAAGCAAAATGGCACAGGTGGTACTGATCATGGACGAGGAAGCTGTTTATTTATTTTGGGTAACGATGTAAATGGAGGAATTGTACATGGTAATTTGCCTTTATTGGCGAAAGAAAATTTGGAAGATGGTAGAGATGTACCTGTTACTACCGATTTTAGAAGTGTATTTAGTGAAGTGGCAGATACACATTTAAGAATAAATAATGATTCAATATTATTTCCAGAATGGGATGGAAGTAAGATTGGAGTAATGAGAAAAGGATAGATAATAAGAGCGCCTTTATATTATAAGTTTATAAGGCGCTCTTGTTTTAGGCTTGTGCAGTTGGTCCACCAAAATGTAATGGAATTTCAACTTGCTCAAGGTCTTGAATAGTTCCATTCGCTTGTTCAAAACGCTCAATATTTTCTTTTAAAGCCTTCATAAAACGCTTTGCATGCATGGGCGTAAATATGATTCTACTCTTAACCTTACTTTTAGGTGTACTTGGCATTACACTTACAAAATCTAAAATAAACTCAGCATGGCTATGTGTTATCACCGCTAGATTGGCATAGGTACCTTCGGCCATTTCTTCGGAAATCTCAATGTTTAATTGATTTTGTGGTTGCTCTTGATCAGACATAAATTATAATTATTTGTGCAAAGTAATGGATTAGCCTATTCACAAGAAAATAAATATATAAAGGAATATTTATTAAAATGATTCTCCAATATCTAGATAAATACCTTGTTTACCATCACTTGTAAAGGCAGCATCTAACCGAACATTTAAACGATTGTTTTTGCTAATACCATATCTTAAACCTCCACCAGCACTATATTTTATAGATGGTATATTATAGTTGCTAAAATCATTTGCTATATCACCTAAGCCGCTAAAAGCTACCATACCTATTTGTTTATAGATTGGAACTCGGTATTCTGATTGCAAAAAGTAGGCTTGCTTGCCTCTATATCTTCCTTTATAAAAACCCCTGATACTGTTAGAACCCCCAAATAGTGCTAAACTTCTTAAGGGTATATCTGCTCCAAAACTTCCAACAAATTGCATTTGAAGCGCAAGAACTTTGTTTGATTTTATGGCACAAAACTGTCTAACATCTAACAATATGCTATTAAAATTAAAATCAGAATAAATCATTTTATCAAAATGTGTATACTGAAATTGCATAAAACTTCCTTTGGTACTTGCAAAAGCATCGTTGCGTGTATCGTAAGTAACACTAATACCAGCACCAACTGTTTTATAAGGCTTTTTTCCATGAGTGATTTGTTGATCTATTAATCCACCACCTATGAAATCAATTTTATTTATGTCTTGAATTTGCGATTTAATACCTAAGTAGAAATCTTTTTTTAGTTGCATCATAGCATGAAGCAATAAAAGCTTTTGTTGGTACTTATAAATTTCTACATTGCTTTCATTTGTACTGTTACCAACTCCCCAAAACTTTTCAGGATAATTTCTACAAGATAACTCACCTTCTATAACGTAATTGTTTTGGGAAAATAAACCTTTGCTGTTAATCCTGCATAAAATTGATTTTTAGTTGTATTAATGGTTGCTAATAAAAATTGTGATTCCTTTGTTATCTGTTGCGATTTGGAAAGATTAAAAGTAGCCATTCCGCCAAAGCCATAAGCAAAACCTGTTTCCTTTGCGTTTGCGAATACTGGTAAAGCAAAAATTTGCTTGTTGTGCATTGTATCTTTTTGTGCAAATAGGTGTAAGCACTCTAGCAAGCATAAAGGAAATATTATATAAAATTTCATTATTGGGTAAGCTATTAAACCAGATAAATCAAATTGAAATATCCTAATTAAAGATGAATTAATTTTTTAAAGTAGCATGAAGGTCTCAAACATTTACCTTTTCAACAATAAATACCCTTTAAAAAAGTAATAAACTTTTTATCAAATTTGATAGGTGCTTTTTAAAACCTTTTGTATTGTTGGGTTAATCATATACTTCTAAAAGCTTTAAATCTTCTTTCTTTTTTTATATCTAGCTACAATATCAACCACTTGATAATTTTGTAGAATAGATGGGTTTAGCCCAATAAATTTCTTTACAAGTTTTGGGCTTTTCTCCATCCCCAATTCTAGTTGTACTAACCCCTCTTTAGATTGTCCATTTAAAAATAATGAAGCACTGTAATAGAATAAAAATATGGGTTTAGTTTGGGTAGCATTCAAGGCACTTTTACTTTCTTCAACTGCTTCTTCATACATTTCAACTTCTATTAAGCAACGAATAAGCGCTTCCCATCCAGCTATTTTTTTAGGGCGCATTCGTACTACATTACTAAAATATTGAATGGCTTCTTTTATCCTATTTAATTGTAGCATACATTCCCCAATTGCCAAATTATAATCAGGAACATTCTTAGCTATACGCATTGCAGTTTCAAGATGCTTTATGGCAGATGTCCAGTTTTTTTCAAGCATATAAGTTACTGCTACCTTATATTGTAACTTACTATCATCCGGATTTATGTGGGTTGCCTTTTTATAGTAAGATCTTGCTTGTGGGTATTTGCCTAATTTATGATAGCAATGTCCTATTGCTTCAAAAATAACTTCTTCGGGTCGGCTTAATTCTAACACCCTTTCTAATGCTTCAATTGCTTCCTTATATTTCCTTAATCGTAAAAGAGCATCACCCATATTGCGATAAGCATAATCAAACTTATCATCAATTGCAATAGCGTATTGATAAGCATCAATTGATTTCTCGTAAAGTTTTAAACCTTGATAGGCAACGGCAAGATTAAACCATGCAATTTCATTGTAAGGAAACTCATCAATAATAGACTCGTGTAAACGTATACTTTCTTCATTACGACCAGTAAAGTCTGTCCAGAAACATATTTTATACAATGCTTCTTCGTTGTTTGGTTCTTGTTCAAGAATCAATTTTAAACATTCAAATACTTTATCAAATTCTTCATAGTCATCATATACGTCTGTTAGTTCAAACAATAAATCAAGCCTATCTTCCCCTTGAAAATGAAATAAAGCAAGTTCTAATATTTCGGCAGCTTTTTGTGGCATATCAAGTGCCATTAGTGCATCGGTCTTTAATATATATAAATCAATGTTTGCATTATCATACAGCTCAGCTACTTCTAATAAATCAATGGCTTCTTGATATTTACGAAGCGCAATTAAGAGGTCTGCTTTTCTATACATTAATTGACTAGAATATGGAAACTGTTCCAAGCCAATTTCGGCGGCAACCAATGCTTCGGGAAAATCATCTTTCTCATCATAGTGGTCGATGATTCTATCAAAGTCATCTTCTTCAATAAAAGAATGGCTTCTCCCCGTTTTAAGGTTTTGATATTGCTTAAGCAACTCGTTTATTTCTTCCTTGTCTTCGTGATATGAATGTTCCCTCATAATAAAAGGTTTTTTAAATGTAGGGTAAAAAGTTTATTTGAAATCAATTGTAACAAAATACTTTTATTAACGTTTGTTAATAAGCAGATAATGTAGGTATTAATGGCAATGATTTACTTATGTAATATGCTATTTAACGATATGGACGAAAATATTTAACGTTTACCGATAATAATTAGCTTTTATTTAAGAAATCCTTTTACATTTGCACAGATGAATAATCAAAAAAATATCAAATTTTCGGTTGCGCTTATCCTAATTCTTGGGATTCACATTGCTTATGCATCTATATCATTTACAGGATCAACAGATTATAAATTAAAGACAAGTAAATACACGCTTAAAAACTTTAGCACTTTACGCCAAACTTTCTCCATTAACAACCTTAAAAGTAGGCTTCGATACAATAATTCGGATATTTTTGGATTACAACATCCTTCATCAAATAATATTCAAATTAACTCGATGATGTGTTATGAAAGAGGAAATACTACTTACATAATGCCTTATAAATACAAAGTAAGAATACCTAAGTTTAAAACACCAACACCAAATTATTAATTTTTTACTATTAATAATACCCTTCTCTAGTAGTTTTCTTCTATATCTACATTTATAGCTTTTAATGCATCTGCTGCTGATAGACTAGCTTGTGTCATAAGTAATACAGTATAAATTTTGGTAGAGGCAAAGGTTATATTAGACTTTGTTAACAGGTTATCGGTAGTTGTAAATAAAGTAAGAGTATATAGACCTGCAGTAATTGTTTTAAAAGTAGTATAAGTATCAAAGCTTTGGTGATCTAAAAAGTTTCTATTAGAATAATCTAAGGTTAAATTTCCTGGGCTAAAAAATCTTGCCCCAATATAATCAAAGTATGCTTGTGATCTAAAATCTAACAACCTAACTTTAGAACTTCCAGAAGCGGGTTTAGTTAAATCATCAGAAACTACGGACAATTTCCAATCATACCCTACACGGTAAACAAAGCAAGAGTAGTTTTTTCCAGCAATTAAATCAACATTCTCACTAATAATAGTGCTTCCATTAAAAACAACTACTATACTATTGGTACCTATTACCCCTGTTTTGTATCCTGTGGGATAGTATTGAGCTAGTGCACCTAGGCTTTTACTATTAAATGTAGGATATACATTGCCATAATCCATTACATTAAAAAACTTAATAGTTGGTGGAGAAGTTATGGTTGTAGTACCCCCACTATTTGTTGTAGTATCTGTTGAAGAAGTAATAGTGTCAGCTTGTTTTGTACAAGACGAAAAAAGAAACACTACTAATATTATGTAAAAAAATTGCTTCATAATTACTTTCTATTTAGCGGGTATAGTTACTTGCGTATATGTTGTACCTGTACAACCCGCATCTGACTTAGAAGTTAGTTGAACTGTGTATGTAACAGGAGTGGTAAGTTGTGTAAAAGTATGAGGTGAGGTAGAAAGGACACTAGTAATTTTATCTCCAAAATTCCAAACATCAGAAACTATTTTACCATTTGTTACCGTAGAAGTACTTTGAAAAATGAATTGATTAACCGTATTAGTAACTGGTTGATAATAAATATTGGCTGTTGGGGTAACATCTTGACCAACGGCTTTAATACTTTGTGTAGATTGAGCAACCTGACTGCCGCACGCAATAACATTCATGTTAACGGTGTATGTTCCCCCGGAAGCATAGCTATAAACTATAGGATTTCCTGTTCTTCTATTACCATCACCTAAGTCCCACGAATAAATAGCATTAGAGGAAACATTAGTTGTTGTACCTGTAAAAGTGA
>Ga0208868_1000060_pt1 | contig 26647 bp, 27 predicted proteins | sample CryBogCBE23Oct07_FD_184583 | JGI IMG/M metagenome (GOLD analysis project Ga0208868, IMG submission 184583) | Freshwater microbial communities from Crystal Bog, Wisconsin, USA - CBE23Oct07 (SPAdes) (version 2) | ecosystem: Environmental > Aquatic > Freshwater > Lake | place: Crystal Bog... | reverse complement strand
CCAGGCATATAAGAACCCGTTCCGCGATCCCAGATCTGAGCTGTGCCTGCCAGAGGAACAACGCTTGATACGAGTGCGCGAACCTGGAAGGGATGAAAGTCGTCTTCGATTACAGGTGGCGCTTTTTTGGTGGCGAGATCAGCGGCAGAAGCGGAGAGCGCTGAAGCGCCCATCGCGATGGCGGCGACTGTGCCGCGAACAAAATGTTTCATTGGAACCCCCTAGAGTGAATTTAAAATTCGTTCCGAACGACGACGCTCTGTCGCGCCGGGTCGAGATGAAATTGATACAAATTTGAAATAGTGCAATTGATATTTATCAAATAATAAGCTGTGGATAGCGCATTCTCTTCAGCTGTGACCGATCCGCCACAGCAACTGTGACCAATAGGCAACATTTTTGGCCATTGCACTGCTTGAAGAGGAGGGTTAAGCGACACTGACCCCTCTGTCTGATGGTAAAAAGAGGCTTTCCTGTCGTTCCGATAAACGGAAATATCGATAAATTTTTTCGGGAATTGATGAATTGACCCCCCGCGCGTCCACCAAAGAACCAGAAATCACACCAGAGCTCGTCGCTGCTCATGGTCTCAAGCCAGATGAATATGACCGCATCCTGAAACTGATAGGCAGGGCCCCGAGTTTCACGGAACTCGGCATCTTCTCGGCAATGTGGAACGAACATTGTTCCTACAAATCTTCACGCATTCATTTACGAAAATTACCCACCAAGGCGCCTTGGGTTATTCGGGGACCTGGAGAAAATGCAGGCGTGATCGATATTGGCGATGGCGACGCCTGCATCTTCAAGATGGAAAGCCATAACCATCCATCGTTCATCGAGCCCTATCAGGGCGCGGCGACAGGCGTTGGCGGCATATTGCGCGATGTCTTTACGATGGGCGCGCGTCCTATCGCTTGTTTAAATCTGCTGCGTTTTGGTCAGGCCTCACATCCAAAAACACGCCATCTCGTCTCCGGGGTTGTTGCTGGCGTTGGCGGTTACGGCAATAGTTTTGGCGTTCCAACAGTTGGCGGTTCAACGGAATTTGACGCCTCTTATGACGGCAATATTCTCGTCAATGCGATGGCTGTTGGTTTAGCTTCCGTTGATTCAATTTTTTACTCTGCCGCAGCGGGTGTTGGAAATCCGATCGTTTATCTTGGATCAAAAACAGGACGCGATGGCATTCATGGCGCAACAATGGCGTCAGCGTCATTTGAAGCAGATGCAGAAGAAAAACGCCCAACCGTTCAGGTCGGCGATCCTTTTTCAGAAAAACTCTTGCTTGAAGATTGCCTGGAGTTAATGCGCTCTGGCGCCGTGATCGCCATTCAAGATATGGGCGCCGCTGGTTTAACCTCCTCCGCCGTAGAGATGGGCGCAAAGGGTAATCTTGGCATTGAGCTTGATCTCGACGCTGTGCCTTGCCGTGAAGAAGGCATGAGCGCCTATGAAATGATGTTGTCGGAAAGCCAGGAGCGTATGCTCATGGTTCTCAAGCCTGAGTTAGAAAAACAGGCTGAGGCAATTTTTAAAAAATGGGATCTGGATTTCGCAATAATTGGCAAGACAACCGATACGCTTCGTTTCGTTATCAAGCATGAAGGCGTCATTAAAGCAGACTTGCCGATTAAAGAGCTTGGCGATGAAGCCCCGCTTTATGAACGGCCCTACACGCTGACGCCAAAGCCTGCAGTATTGGAGGCGACTAAAATTACGCCGCCTTGTGCTGATCGCGACGCCTTATTGAAATTACTTGCAACGCCAAATCTATGCTCCAAGCGTTGGGTGTGGGAGCAATATGATCATCTCATTCTTGGCAACAGCATCCGTCAGCCAGGTGGTGACGCCGCTGTCATTCGCATCAAGGATGGGCCTAAGGGTTTGGCATTAACAACAGATGTCACGGCGCGTTATTGCGCCGCTGATCCAGTGGAAGGCGGCAAGCAAGCGGTTGCTGAAGCCTGGCGTAATATTACTGTGCGTGGCGCAAAACCGCTGGCGCTCACTGATAATCTCAATTTCGGTAATCCAGAACGCGCCGATATTATGGGTCAATTTGTTGGCTGTTTGGAGGGCATTGGCGAAGCGGCCCGCGCATTGGACTTCCCAATCGTTTCTGGAAATGTGTCGTTGTATAATGAAACACAGGGCTCAGGCATTCTACCGACACCGGCAATCGGCGGCGTCGGCGTCATCGCAGATGTGCGTAAGGCGACGCAGACAGGTTTTACTAAAGATAATGAGACGATCCTTCTGATTGGCGAGACGAGAGGGTGGCTTGGCCAGTCTGTTTATTTATATGAGTTATGTCAGCGTAAAGATGGTGCGCCGCCGCCCGTTGATCTTGAAGCTGAACGAAACAATGGCGACTTCTTGCGCGCACTTATCGACGAAGATCTTGTTCATATCGCCCATGATCTTTCCGACGGCGGTTTAGCTGTTGCCTTGGCTGAAATGGTCCTTGCAGCGGGAATCGGCGCCACAATCAACTGCCTTCCAGCAGGACCAAGTTTTGGCGTATTATTTGGCGAAGATCAGGGTCGATATCTTCTCACTGTCGCACAAAGAGATGTTCAAACAATCATTACACGAGCGCAGGCGAAGAAGGTTCCAATTCAGGAAATTGGCAAAACTGGAGGGGATGCGCTTCAATGGCCAGGAAGCGCGCCAATATTGCTCAAAGAACTCGAATTCGCTTTTGAAGCGCCGCTGCCGGCTTATATGTCTGGTGATGATCAGGCGTTCACAACAAAACTTTAAATGCTGGAAGGATAGCCAACGGATGCCCATGCCCGCGCACGAAATCGAAAGATTGATTAAAGAGGCGTTGCCCGATGCGACAGTAGAGCTAACAGCGCTTGCCAATGATAATGATCATTGGTCAGCCACAGTGATATCGGAAACATTCCGTGGTATGTCGCGCGTGCGTCAGCATCAGCTCGTCAATGCTGCGTTTGGCGATCGTCTTGGAACAGAACTCCATGCGCTCGCCCTAACAACCCGTACGCCGTAGTTTTTCCCAACTCATCGACGTCTTGACCGTCGGCTGAAAGGATCAAATATGTCACAAGATATTCATGCGCGTATCAAGAGTGAAATCGAGAGCAATGATGTGGTGCTCTTCATGAAGGGCACCCCAGAGGCGCCACAATGTGGTTTCTCGCTTCAAGTTACGCAAATCCTTAATCATCTGGGTGTGCCGTATAAGGCGATTAATGTCCTTGCTGATGGCGCGATCAGAGAAGGCATTAAATCCTATTCAAACTGGCCAACAATTCCTCAGCTTTACGTGAAAAGCGAATTTATCGGCGGCTGCGACATCACCCGCGAAATGTTTCAGTCTGGCGAATTAACAGAGCTTCTCGATAAAGAAGGCGTGCCACATAGTTGAGAAATGAGATTTAAGGAAAATCATAAGCCGCTTTATCAGTCGGGATAAGCGGCTTATGGTCATCTAAAAGATGCGCGCTTGATTGATTTCAGGCGCGCCTTAGGACAGTGTCCGGCAATGACAAAGTTAGCGCCGATTGCCGTCACCATTGGGGATCCAGCAGGCATTGGGCCAGAAATCCTGCTCAAAGCCTATTTGTCACGTCAGCGCAAGAGCCTACCGCCTTTTTACGCCATAGCCGATGCAGCCTATTTGACGGCTGTTGCGCGATCACTGTCATTGGATTTGAAAATCGAAATATCGTCGCCAGATGAGGCGGTCGATAGATTTCCAAACGCTTTGCCCGTCAGTTCGCTTAAAGAAACAATAAATGCAACGGCAGGCCGACCAGATAAAAATAATGCGCCCGCTATTGTCCAATCTATCGAACAGGCCGTCAACGATAGTGTGACATATAAGGCGCGAGCTATTGTTACAAACCCGATTTCAAAATCAATTCTTTACGCTGCAGGATTTTCTTATCCAGGACATACAGAGTTTTTAGCAGCGCTTGCGCAACGTCATTATGGCGAACATTTTCGATCGGTGATGATGCTTTGGGCGCGAGAACTTGCTGTCGTTCCGCTGACGATTCACATAGCTCTGCGTGCTGTTCCTGATTACTTAACCCAAGAACTCATTATTGAGACCGCAGAGATTGTCGCAAGAGATCTAACAAGTCGTTTTAAGATAATAACGCCAAGACTTGCCTTTAGTGGTCTTAACCCGCATGCGGGTGAAGATGGCGCGCTTGGTCGTGAAGAGATTGAAATCATGCAGCCGGCAATTGAGACCTTGGTTATTAAGGGAATTAAAGCGCAGGGTCCTTTTCCTGCAGATACAATGTTTCATGCGCAGGCAAGGCAGGCCTATGATGTTGCGCTCTGCCCCACACATGATCAAGCATTAATTCCGATCAAGACGCTGGCTTTTGATAGAGGCGTTAATGTGACATTAGGCCTTCCCTTTGTGCGGACATCGCCTGATCATGGCACGGCCTTCACGATTGCAGGTAAGAATCTTGCAGATCCAACAAGTCTCATAGAAGCTATTCGTCTTGCGCATGAGATGACAGTGTGATTGACCACTTACCGCCGTTACGAGATGTCGTTGCGCGATATGGGCTCGACGCAAAGAAAAGTCTTGGCCAGAATTTTTTATTTGATTTGAATCTTACAAGTCGCATTGCGCGCGCCGCTGGCGCATCTCCAGAGACAATCATCATTGAAATTGGTCCAGGACCTGGCGGATTAACGCGGGCGCTATTGGCTCAAGGCGCGAAGGTTATTGCAATAGAACGCGACCGTCGCTGTCTTGCTGCGCTTGAAGAAATTGCCGCCCATTATCCTGGGCGGCTGTCGCTCATTGAAGGAGACGCTCTCGAAATTGATCTGACCCATTTATTGTCAAATTTTGGCGATGACGTCAGGGCGCGTATTTGCGCAAATTTACCCTACAATATCGCCACAGCACTATTGACGCGCTGGCTGGAGGCAGAGCCTTGGCCATCGTTAATTGATCGCTTTGTTTTGATGTTTCAAAAGGAAGTCGCCCTACGTATTGTTGCGACGCCGATGCAACGCGCCGATTATGGACGTCTTGCAGTTTTATGTGGCTGGCGCACAACAGCGCGCCTTTTATTCGATGTGTCGCCAGCCGCTTTTACGCCACCGCCAAAAATTATGTCGTCAGTTGTCGAACTCATACCTAATCCAGCGCCGCTGGTCTGTGACATGAAAATGCTTTCACGCGTCACGCAAGCAGCTTTTGGACAAAGGCGAAAAATGCTGCGCCAGAGTTTAAAAGTTCTTGGCGAGGATACGCTCGCAAATCTAGCAAAAGCTGGCATTGCAGAAACAAAGCGCGCAGAAGAAATCACCATTGCTGATTTTGTTAAGCTGGCGAATCTTTATAGCAAGCAATAAAAGTTGATAATTATTCGTTTAAAAGTTGCATAACAAATTTTTCAATCCCTCTTTCCTGTCGCGGTCGGCGCTGGCGTTCAGAACGAAGAATGGAAATGAGATCATCGAATGAGCGCTGCAGATCGTCATTTATGATGATATAATCATACTCTTTCCAGCGCGCAATTTCCTTACGCGCATTTTCAAGTCGTCTTTCAATAACCTCACGTGCATCTTCCGCACGTCTTTCTAATCGGTGTCGTAATTCTTGCATGGAAGGCGGTAGAATGAATACGCTGACCGTATCCTGTATCAGCTTCTCACGCACCTGCCGAGTGCCTTGATAATCAATATCAAAGAGACAGTCGCGGCCTTGAGCAAGAATTGTTTCAACAGGCCCACGCGGCGTCCCATAGTAATTGCCATGGACCTCAGCCCATTCCAATAATTCTCCAGCATCACGCATGGCGATAAATTGCCGCTCACTGATAAAAAAGTAATGTATGCCATCGACTTCGCTTTGGCGGCGCGCACGCGTCGTGACAGAAATGGATAAAGTTAAATCTAGATCGCGATTTTGCAGCATCATCCGCGTTAGTGTCGTTTTACCAGCGCCTGAGGGTGATGATAGGATAAAGACAACGCCGCGGCGTTGGGGCAATGATGGTTGCATAAAACTTGTCATGTGAGTTGTGACGTATCCGCTGAATGCTACCCGTCGATTTTATAACGGAAAGATAAAAACTATTCGATATTTTGTACTTGTTCACGCCATTGTTCGACATCTATTTTCAAATCAAGACCGATCGCTGTTAAAGATGGATCGTTGGATTTTGCGCAAAGCGTGTTGGTTTCACGTCCAAGTTCCTGGGCAAGAAAATCAAGTCGTCGACCAATAGCGCCGCCTTTAGCAAGAAGGTTTTGTGCGCTTTCTACATGCGCCTTCAATCGATCAAGCTCTTCGCGAATATCGCTTTTAACCGCCATGAGGACAGCTTCTTGATGCAACCGCGCAGGGTCTAATCCATCTACATTTTCAACGAGCCGGGCAAGCTGTTGTTTCAGACGTTCGCCAATCGCCTCAGCCTGGCGGGCGGGCGACTGATCGGCTTTTTGTGTTAGTGCGCCAATATGATCAATGCGTTTTTGTAGAATTAGCGCAAGCGCCGCGCCTTCCGCTTGACGACTTGCGACAAGAGCGTCGAGTGCGGTTTCCAGTGTCGTGAGCAGAGCCGTTTCTAAGGCAAGACGCTGCGACTCGTCTTCTTGCGGTTGAACGACGTCAATGACGCCTGGGAGCGCAAGCAAGCCATCGAGCGAAGCAGGGCGTAAATGGGCATGAGGCGGCAGCTCCTCAAGCGCCGCAAGCAGCTGCTTCAGCACGTCGCGATTAATGCGGACAGGCGCCGTTTCGCTAATGCGTTTCGCCGTTAGATTAATGGTGAGCGCGCCGCGCGTCAGGCGCGCAGAAATCGTATGACGCGCCTTAATCTCGATGGATTCCATGCTTGGAGGTAAGCGCAGCCTTATATCAAGACCTTTTGAATTGACGCTTTTTAATTCCCAGGCGTAGCTCCAGGGCCCAAACACATCTTGCGCTCTGGCAAAACCTGTCATGCTTGCGACAGTCATCGCAACTCCTTTGCGCGAAAATGAAACGATGCCGTCTGAATAAAAACCGCTTTAGCGCAAGGTTGTGTTTGAGGGCACAGTCTTGGCGGAGGTTAGATCCCAACTTCTATCTCGCAAGGGATCAAGGGCGGTGCCTTCAGAAGCGTCAAAAGCGCGTGGACGATTAGGGTTTTGTTGCGGCATAGCCATTGCGGTAACCGTTGGCGCATGTTGCGAAGATGCGCTCATGTCAGGCTCTTCTGGCAAGGCGCGGCCGTCTGCGCTCTCTCTGGCCATCATATCTGGACCCAGAACAAGATCCTCCTCATGATTTTGAGGCGGCGCTGTTTGGGCTGTCAGCAAACTTGGATCAAAGGCGTCCCGGTCATGTCTTTGGGCAAGTTCTTCGGTGAAATAGGCGCGATGACGACGAAAGATCGAGAGCTCACGAGCGGCGGGTTCTGTTGGATCGGCATAGCCGCCAAGAAAAAAAGAGGCGCTTGCGAGACTATATTTTCCTAATCGATGCGTTGGCCCACTATCAGGGCTGACGTCGCGTCCAATCGGATAATCTTCTTGTTCGGCGTTAAGATGAACAAGTCGCCCAATGGGCGCTTGCGTGCGTTTATCATTCTTTGGCGTTGCCGGCGGCGCAGCGTCTGGCAGCGCATGATCAATGATCTCATCTGTTTTTTGTTTTTGTTCTTGTTCGATACGACGCCATTGTTGGACATTACGGGCGTGTTGCTCAAGCGTTTCAGCAAACACATGTCCGCCTGTGCCATCCGCGACGAAGTAAAGATCTTGAGTTTCTGCTGGATTTGCTGTCGCCTCAAGCGCAGCGCGGCCAGGGTTAGCGATTGGTCCTGGCGGTAGGCCGTCAATGGCATAGGTGTTATAGGGCGTCCATTTGTCAATTTCAGCGCGCGTGATGCCGCGCCCCAGTGTGGCTTTGCCGCCGACGACGCCATAGATGATCGTGGGGTCAGATTGCAGGCGCATATGTTTTCGTAAACGATTAACAAAAACAGCGGCGACGCGTGGCCGTTCTTCATTCTTGCCAGTTTCTTTTTCAACAATTGAGGCAAGCGTGAGTAATTCATACGGTGAACGTAAAGGTAAATCCTTGTTACGTTTTGCCCAAACCTGTTCTAGAAGTTTTCGCGCGTCGTCTTGCATTTTTGTAACTAAGCGCGCACGAGGAAAGGCACGCGGAAACTTATAGGTTTCTGGCAGCAGCGAGCCTTCTTTCGGCGGCTCGACGACATCCCCGGCGAGCATGTCGCTCTCGCGCATGCGTTGCAGAATTTGTTCAGTTGTCAGGCCTTCAGGAATTGTCAGACTATGCATGATTTGACGGCCGGCGACTAATTCATCAATGACATCATGCAAGCTGGCTTTGGCTTTAAATAGATATTCGCCTTGCTTTAACTTTGTGCGCGCGCCCTCCAACAGCATGGCAATATTCATCATTAAAGGACTGTCGATAACGCCTTCACGCTGTAATTGAGCAATCATTTCTGGCGTATCGCTGCGGGGCGGAAAATAGAGCGTTGTGTCGGCGGCGAGAGGTCCTGGCTCTTTGCTCTTATGTCGCACGGCGATCACGCCGAATGCGCCTGCAACGAGCGCAACTAAAATAAAGCTTAAAAAACCGCTTGCAGCCGAGAGCATGCCTTCGCGTTTTTTTCTCTTTCTTTTAGGCGCGGCGGCAGACGGTGCTTTTTTTCCGCGCGCTTCTTTTGGCTTATCAATTTTTTGGGTTGATTTTCGCCATTCATGAATTGACGCCGTTGTGTCTTTGACCGGCTCAATGGGTGGCGCTGGCATTATATTTTCCAGCGGCGTAGTTTGCGGGCTTGCGGGGGCGACAGATTTTTTTTCAAGCATCGGCGGCGTTGGATCGTCGATCGTCTGCTCTGATGGCGCGGACGCATCTATGGTCGCTTGCGACGAAGAATTGTCCGTTTGCACGGAAGTTTTTGACGTTTCGTCTTGAGACGGCTTGTCGTCTTTTTCTTCCGGCTCGATCATGTGCTTACGCCAGTTCAGGGTTTGGGAGCGCCTGCCGTGCGGTCCATTCAGAAAAGATATCCTAAAAACTCATTATGACGACCCCATGCATGGGGTCACTGTCTCTCATATTATTATCCGCATGAGAGACGATAAAGTTTATTTTACCTGCTTTCAGGAGGCTTTTCGAAACACAAGAGAGGCGTTTGTGCCGCCAAAGCCAAAAGAATTAGACAGCGCAATTGCAATTTCTCTTTGGCGCGATTTATGAGGAACAAGATCAATCGCCGTTTCGACAGAAGGATTGTCGAGATTGCGCGTTGGCGGGGCAACGCCATGCTTCATGGCGAGTATCGTATAAACTGCCTCCACGGCGCCAGCAGCGCCGAGTAGATGACCGATGGCAGATTTTGTTGATGACATCGAAAGCTTTGCTTCGACATTGCCAAGCAAGCGCTCAACGGCGCGTAATTCTATTTCATCGCCAAGCGGCGTCGATGTGCCATGCGCATTGATATAATCAACATCGCCGACAGAAATATTGGCGCGTTTGAGCGCGGCTTTCATGCAGCGATAAGCGCCATCGCCGTCTGGCGACGGCGCGGTGATATGATATGCGTCGCCTGACATGCCGTAACCAATAATTTCTGCATAGATCTTTGCCCCGCGCGCTTTTGCGTGATCATAAGATTCAAGCACAACGCAAGCAGCGCCTTCTCCCAGAACAAATCCGTCACGATCTTTATCATAAGGGCGTGAGGCTGCTTCCGGGCGATCATTAAAGCCTGTTGTCAGAGCGCGGCAGGCGGCGAAACCAGCTACGCCAATACGGTTAACAGGAGATTCTGCGCCGCCGGCCACCATCACATCAGCTTCGCCGAGCGCGATGATGCGGGCGGCGTCACCAATTGCATGCGTGCCTGTCGCACATGCGGTGACGACAGCATGGTTGGGTCCCTTGAGATTATGCATGATGGATACATAACCCGCGACAAGATTAATGATGCGTCCCGATACGAAGAATGGCGAAACGCGACGCGGGCCCTTATCCTTTAAGGTCACCGATGTTTCATAGATGCCGCCAAGACCGCCAATGCCGGAGCCAATAAGCACGCCGGTAGCTTCTTGTTTTTCAGCTGTGTCAGCGATCCATTGCGCATCTTTGAGCGCCTGTGTCGCCGCACTGACGCCATAGATGATAAAGTCGTCAACCTTGCGCTGTTCCTTTGGATCAAACCAGTCATCGGGATTAAAGGCGCCAGTTGCGCTGTCTCCACGCGGGATCATGGCGGCGATCTGACAGGCAAGATCCGCTGTTTCGAAAGTATCAATGCGACGAAAACCGTGTTCGCCTGCGCTTAGGCGGCGCCAGTTTGTTTCGACGCCGCATCCCAGCGGCGACACGACGCCAAGACCGGTAACGACGACCCTGTGCATGCCGAACTCTCTATTGCTTTAAAAATTAACGAAAAGAAGCGAAGCGATTTGGCAGCGTTTAAATTACCCTCGCTAAATAAAAAGCGCGCGTTGCGTGCAACGCGCGCTTATTTTGCGTTTAGGCTGATTTAGCTTTTTCGAGAAATTTCACAGCATCGCCAACAGTCACAATCGTCTCTGCGGCGTCATCAGGAATCTCAACGCCAAATTCTTCTTCAAAGGCCATGACCAGTTCGACGGTGTCGAGCGAATCTGCGCCCAGATCGTCGATGAAATTAGCTTTCTCGACAACCTGATCAGGCTCAACGCCGAGGTGTTCAACAACGATTTTCTTCACGCGCTCGGCGACATCGCTCATCTGTTTCAATCCCTGTTTTTGTGGCGCGCTCTGCGCCGCCGCAGCTTCTTAAGCGCCTTAGGGCAAGAGAAGCCGCACTCTCCCAAGTTCATTGTGCCGCCCGGTAGTCTGACAGGGTCGAGACGCTTGCGCCATAGACCCCGTCGAGCAACGGAACGCTCTAAAAAAGCCAACCGCCTTCCGGTGCGGACCAGTTAGCATAGTTAAACTTTGATAGCGAGCGTCGCGAGGCGCGGCGCGCTCCTATCTCGCGGATTAACCGCGGCGTCAAGAAGCCACCGAGGCTTTAAGGTCGGAAAGGATGAGACTTAAGCCCTAGATCATCGCCATGCCGCCATTCACATGCAGGGTTTGACCTGTGACATAGCTGGCCTCTTCACTGGAGAGATAGATCACGGCTGCGGCCACGTCTTGACCCGTTCCAAGCCGGCTGGCTGGGACGGCGCTCAGGATGCGCTCCTTTTGTGCCTCGGTTAAGGCGTCGGTCATTGGACTTTCGATAAATCCTGGTGCGACACAATTGACGGTGACGCCACGTGCGGCGACCTCGCCCGCCAATGATTTTGACATACCGATCATGCCGGCCTTCGCCGCTGCATAATTGCCCTGACCAGGATTGCCTGTGACGCCGACGATGGAAGTGATGCCGATAATGCGGCCAAATCTTTTTTTCATCATCCCGCGCAGGGCGGCGCGGGAAAGCCGGAAGGCGGCTGTTAGATTAATTTCCAGCACATTGTCCCAGTCCTCGTCCTTAAGGCGCATGAACAGCATGTCTTTGGTTATGCCGGCGTTATTGACGAGTATGTCCAATCCGCCCATTGCCGCTTCGGCTGCGGGAATAAGCGTGTCAGCTTCCGCACGCACGCCCAAATTACAGGGCAGGATGTGAACGCCCGCGCCAATCTCCTCAGCAAGCTGTTGCAGCGCCTCGCGTCGTGTTCCCGAAAGCGCGACCGTGGCTCCGGCGGCATGTAACCCTTTGGCGATATCCTTGCCAATTCCTCCACTTGCGCCGGTGACAAGCGCTGTCTTGCCGGTTAGGTCGAACATAGGCTCGCTCCTCTTATTTGATTTTTTTTTATTTTATCGATGTTTGTCTCAGACAAAAGCCCGATAGGCGTCAAGTTCAGACGGCAAGCCCACTGACAGACCACTGGCTTCTGGCGCAATCCGCTTAAGCAACCCGCTGAGTACTTTGCCCGAGCCGCATTCAACGAATTTTGTGACGCCATGGTCGGCCATGTAACTGACGCATTCGCGCCAGCGAACCGCGCCTGTCACCTGTTTCACCAATAATTCTCTTATTGTCTCAGGGTCCGTTACGGGCAGAGCAGTGACATTGGCGACTACCGGTGTGACAGGAATATTGATCGCCGTTTGCGCGAGCGCTTGCGCCATGGCGCGCGCTGCGGGTTCCATCAGTGTGCAGTGGAAAGGCGCTGAAACAGGCAATAAAACGGCGCGTTTAACACCCTTTTCTTTCGAAATATCAATTGCTTTTTCGATTGTTTGGCGTGATCCTGAAATTACAACCTGCCCGCCGCCATTATCATTGGCGATCTCGCAGACGCCGCCTTCAGCTTGGCTTGCCGCCACAGAGATCTCACGCGCCAAAACAAGATCTGCGCCAAGCAGCGCCGCCATAGCGCCCTTGCCGACAGGAACAGCGGCCTGCATCGCCTGACCACGGCGCTGAAGGAGACGGGCGGTATCCCAGATGGAAAGCGCGCCTGTTGCCGCTAGCGCGGAATATTCACCAAGTGAGTGGCCAGCGACAAAAGCGGCGTCACGCGCGAGATCTAGGCCGCATTCGGCTTGTAGAACTCTGATGACGGCCAATGAGACCGCCATAAGGGCTGGCTGCGCATTTTCCGTTAAGATGAGGTCAGACTCTGGTCCGTCAAACATGAGGGTTGAGAGTGGCTGAAGCAGCGCTTCATTAACCTCTTCGAACACACGTCGCGCCTGGGTAAAGTTTTCTGCTAGCGCTTTGCCCATGCCGACAGCTTGGGACCCCTGCCCCGGAAAGATGAACGCTCGCGCCATCGATCGCCTCCCGTTTTATTTTCGCTTGGCGTCGCGATTGAACTGTGGGGGCTGGCATGTCAAGGCCGCAGAGCTATTTGCGGGCGATCTCAATGAGCACTTCATTGCGACGGTTGAAGGGCAGCGTCCAAGGGGGATCATAAAAGGCGTAAGCAGGCGAACTGACGGATGTTAGATTATGTTGCTGCAAATACGTCGTCAGCTTGGCTTGCTGCGTTGCCAGATCATGATCATCAACCAACCCAGAAAAACGAATGACGGCCATGCGCTTTGGGGCAAGTTGCACGAGATGCACGGTCTCATTATTTGGTTTTGGCAATTCCGATAGCGAATATTTCATCGGCATAGTGAAAGTGACGCGCCAATTTGCGCCATCTGGCGACTGGCCAACAGGCGCCGTCATCGCGATTTTTTCATTGGGTTGATTGGCGCCAAATATATAGCCCGCAAGGCGACGAAACCCCTCACTGATTGCGGCGGCGCGTTCTCCTGACACAATCGTCTCAGCAATAATTTGAGCAGGATAATCGCGTATCTCTATGTCGTCTGAGGCAGCGACAACGCTATAGCGCGCATGTTCGACATCTGAGTCGGCTGTCACAGCATGCGTCGTGCAAAAGAAAAAAATAATCGCAAAAAAAACATATCGCATCTAATACCCCGGATCATGAATGATGTTAGCAATATTTGTATGAAGACGCACTAAGGACGAAGCGATAATAAGATTTTTTACATCATAATTATGGCTTTGCCTGCGTTGGCATTAATTCAGAAACAACTTTTGGATCCGCGAGCGTTGAGATATCGCCAAGCGCGTCAAATTCACCTTCAGCGATTTTTCGTAAGATACGGCGCATGATTTTACCTGAGCGTGTTTTTGGCAAGGCTGGCGCAAATTGAATTACGTCTGGCGAAGCGATCGGACCAATTTCTTTGCGCACCCAGGCGATTAGCTCATTGCGCAGATGTTGGCTTGGCGTTGCGTCCGCCATCAGCGTGACATAGGCGTATACGCCCTGGCCTTTCATATCATGAGGAAAGCCGACAACAGCGGCCTCACATACTTTCTCATGTGCGACAAGCGCGCTTTCAATTTCTGCTGTCCCCAGTCGATGACCGGAGACATTAATCACATCATCAACGCGTCCTGTGATCCAGTAATAGCCGTCGGCGTCGCGACGTGCGCCGTCACCGGTAAAATATTTTCCTGGATAGGCGCTAAAATAAGTTTGCGTGAAACGTTCGTGGTCGCCAAAGACTGTTCGCATCTGTCCAGGCCATGAGTCTGCGATGACAAGATTGCCTTCGCCGGGCCCGTCAATCACATGGCCATTGGCGTCAACTAATTCAGGAATGACCCCAAAGAATGGATGTGTGGCTGAGCCCGGTTTGAGATCTGTTGCGCCTGGCAATGGCGCGATCAAAATGCCGCCCGTCTCAGTTTGCCACCATGTGTCTATGATTGGACAGCGACTATCGCCAACAGTTCGATAATACCATTCCCAGGCTTCAGGATTGATTGGTTCGCCAACGGAGCCAAGAAGACGCAGCGACTGGCGACTGGTTGCTTTAACGGGCGCGTCGCCAGAGGCCATAAGCGCGCGTATGGCTGTGGGCGCAGTATAAAAAATATTGACGCGATGTTTGTCAATTATATTCCAGAAGCGTGACATATCGGGATAGTTTGGCACGCCTTCAAACATCACAGTTGTGGCGCCATTGGCAAGCGGACCATAAACAATATAGCTATGTCCCGTCACCCATCCAACATCAGCTGTACACCAATAGACGTCGCCTTCACGATAATCGAAAATAATCTCATGCGTTAGTGCTGTATGAACAAGATAACCGCCTGTTGTATGGAGAACGCCTTTTGGTTTGCCGGTAGAGCCTGAGGTATATAAGATGAACAGCGGATCTTCAGCATTCATCTCTGTATAGGGACAATCTGTTTGAACCTTGGCCGTTTCATCTTCGTAATGAAAATCACGACCTTCAAACATTTCCACTGAGGCGTCCGTGCGCTTTATAACAATAACCTTTTGTTTTGCGCGAAGCGCCTGTGGGAGTTTTTCAATTGCAACATCGACATTTTCTTTAAGAGGAATTTTACGTCCCCCGCGCACGCCTTCATCTGCGGTGATGATTATGTTGCTGCCGGCGTCTTCAATCCGACCCGCAAGCGCTTCCGCCGAAAAACCGCCAAAGACAACAGAATGTATGGCGCCAAGCCGTGCGCTGGCCAGCATGGCGAAAGCAGCCTGAGGAATCATTGGCAAATAGATCGTCACACGGTCGCCTTTTTTAACGCCATGCCGTTTCAGCACATTGGCAAAAAGACAAACCTCTTCATGCAATTGACCATAGGTGATGTGTTTTGAGAGAGCAGGATCATCACTTTCCCAAATAATCGCTGTTTGATTTGCGCGCTGAGGTAAATGCCGATCGATGCAATTCATCGCGACATTGGTGGAGCCGTCTGCAAACCAATTGATTGATATATGGTGCAGATCAAAACTGGTGTCTTTCACGACTGTGAAAGGCTTGATCCACTCAATTCTTTGCGCCTGTTGCGCCCAGAAGGCGTTCGGATCTTTGAGAGATTGCGCGTAAAGTTCATGATAGCGCGCCTTATCTACATGGGCGTTTTTTTTCCAATCATCGGATACAGGATGGAGTTTATTTTCCATTGTCTACTTGCGCCGCCTCATCCTTGTTCTTGTTGCGCGAGTTCAAGATTATGTTGCGTGCGTCGCATCATAAGACGCATGAGATAGAAACCAAATTCTGGATCTTGCGCAGCAAGTTGTAACAGATCATCATAACGCAGGCATAATAATTCGACGTTAGTTTGAGCGATTGCCGAGGCCGTGCGTCGGTTCTCTTCTGTGAACATTCCCATTTCGCCAAAAAAGGATCCAGCTTTTAGGATGACATTTGGCTCGAGAAGTTTTACTTCCCCGCGCAAGATCACATAGGCCTCTTCTGCGATATCTCCCTTATAGTGTAGCCGAAACCCCTGCGCGAGTTTGAGTGGGCGCATGTAAGGGCGCAACCATTCATAATCAAAGACACCCTCATCGGCTTGTTGGAAAGCGTGGCGAATATCGCCAACGAGACGGCGTATCTGCACAAGACGCACAATATTCATCGGCAAAAGAAAGGCGTGCAGGGCGCAGAGGGAGTAAAACCCTTTGTAGAAAAAATAGACGCCAAAGAGGCCATTTGTGAGAATGGCGGCTAGTCTGAGCGGGATCATCGTGTTCGAGACGAAAACGAACACATTGGCCGCCGCGGCTAAATAACCGACCGCTTCGATAAAAATCGGATTCATGCGCTGATCTCGCGTGGCGCTGGGGCGTGGAGAAGGTTAAAGCAGATTCCCTGCGTCCGGCATAGGCGGTCATAAAAACCACGCAGCCGTTAGCCCTTTGCGCAGCGCTGGCCAATTTGTTAAACGGCGGGGAGCTTGGGCAAGCGCCCCTGCACCGCCATTTTCAAGGCTTAACACATGCAAAAATTTACCACGCTTTGCGGACGAGCGGCTCCGCTGCCGATTATGAACGTCGATACGGACATGATCATTCCCAAGCAATATCTTAAAACCATTGCGCGTACTGGTTTGGGCAAGGGGTTATTTTCAGAGATGCGTTACACGGAGGATGGCGGGGAAAATCCAGATTTTGTCCTCAATCGCGCGCCTTACCGCTCGGCCAGCATCTTGATTGCTGGAGATAATTTTGGGTGCGGCTCATCGCGCGAACATGCGCCATGGGCATTATTGGATTTTGGCCTGAAATGTATCATTTCAACGAGCTTTGCAGATATTTTTTATAATAACTGCTTCAAGAACGGGATATTGCCCGTCAAGGTCTCACAGTCAGAGCTTGACCAGCTGATGGAGGTCGCGCAGCGCGGCGTTGAGCTGAGGGTTGACCTTGCTGCCCAGGAAATTTCCAACGGACAGGGCGTCAAAATCACGTTCGATATTGACCCTTTTCGAAAACATTGTCTGTTAAACGGGTTGGACGATATTGGTCTTACGCTCCAAAAGGCTGATAAGATAGACGCCTTTGAGGCGCGCGCGGCGACGTCGCGATCCTGGGCTTGAGCCGCGGCGGATTGAGGATTTGAAGCCACTTGCAGATCTTATCAAGCGCTTGAGCGCCGCCGCGACGCCTGTCGCTCGCGTTTATCAGGCGCTGGAGACGCGATTGCGCCAGAGACGTTTTTCTCCCAAACGCGATGAGGTGGCTGAAGACCAATGGCGGGAGACTGGCGCCGAAATTTTAGGCGCTGCTGAGATAGAGGGCGAAAAAGAAGGGTTTTCTGTTTCAGGCTATCTCTCGCAGCAGTCATCTCAAGGTGATGGCGAGGGCATGCTCTCAATCCATAATCTTGCAAAATCCTACAAGGCGCGGCGCGTTGTCGAGGATGTGAGCTTACATGTGAAACGCGGCGAGGCGGTAGGGCTGTTAGGCCCCAATGGTGCCGGTAAAACAACTGTTTTTTATATGATTACTGGCCTTGTTAAGCCTGACAAGGGAATCATTTCGCTTGATGGTTATGATGTCACGCCCCTGCCAATGTATCGCAGGGCGCGATTGGGCATCGGTTATCTGCCACAGGAAGCGTCAATCTTTCGTGGTTTGTCTGTTGAGGAAAACATTCGGGCAGTTTTGGAGATTACCCAGCCGGATGAAAAAAAGCGCGAGGAAGAATTAGATGCGCTTCTCGACGAATTTCGTTTAACGCGGTTAAGAAAATCGCCGGCGATTGCACTTTCTGGCGGCGAGCGGCGGCGGTGCGAAATCGCCCGCGCGCTAGCGGGTCATCCATCCTTTATGCTGCTTGACGAGCCATTTGCCGGCATCGATCCGATTGCTGTCGGCGATATTCAGGATCTTGTCCGTCATTTAAAAGCGCGCGGGATTGGGGTCTTGATCACCGACCATAGTGTGCGTGAAACGCTTGGACTTACAGATCGCGCTTACATTATTTACAGCGGTCACGTCTTAACCGAGGGGCCGCCAGAGGAAATTGTCGCAAATCCGGACGTGCGCAGAATTTATCTTGGCGAAGATTTCAAAATGTAGTCGCCTAATTTTTATACTTGCCTATTTTTTAATCTGATTTTGCAGGTTGCGCTAAAAATTTGGTCCTCGGCCTCTCTAAGGCCCATGCTATAAAACTCATCAAGCAAAAAACGGGCCGCTGGCCCCCTCAAGCTGTGAGAATGGGTTGATGGCACTTTCCAATAAGCTGATGATGCGTCAGGGTCAGTCGCTGGTAATGACCCCACAGCTGCTGCAGGCCATCAAACTCCTGCAATTCTCGACAGAGGAGTTAGCCGCATTTCTTGATGCCGAGCTGGAGCGAAATCCTCTCCTTCAAATTAAAGAACATGGAGAGCCAGCGGAAAATCAAGAATGGCAGCCTATGGGACTTGCTCAGGATAGCGCACCGGAGGCTGGCGATTGGGCGAAAAATGACTTCTCCCTTAGTGAGATTGGACCAAGCGCTGATCTTGGTCAGGATTTTAATAATAATTTTGAGTCGGCTGAACCAGTAAGTTATCAGGCGCAGGCTCAAGACAATCTTCCAGGGCTTTCCGCCTCGGCCTGGTCTGGCGTTGGGGTGCGGGATGGCAGCGAGGGCGCTAATCTTGAAGCCTTTGTTTCTGAACGACCGAGTCTAAACGCCTACCTTAATGAACAATTGGCTTTGGCGTGCCCGGCGTCCAACCAGCGTCTTATAGGCGCGATGATCATTGATGCCATTGATGAGGCAGGCTATTTGCGTGAGAGTCTTGAAGACATCGCCGATAAGCTTGATGCGCGCCTGCCCGATGTTGAAGCAACGCTCTTCATTATTCAGGGATTTGAGCCAACTGGCGTTGGCGCGCGGGATCTTGCCGAATGTTTGGCGCTCCAATTGCGCGAACGCGATCGTTTGGATCCAGCCATGCAAGCATTTCTCGAAAATCTGCCACTTGTTGCGCGCCGCGATTTTGTTCGTTTATCAAAGATATGCGGTGTTGATGAAGATGATGTTGCCGATATGGCGGCGGAAATTCGGCGTCTCGATCCAAAACCTGGCCGGGCCTTTTCGAACGCGCCGGTGCAGCCCATTATTGCTGATGTCATCGTTCGCTCTGGTCCTGACGGCGGATGGCTAGTGGAATTGAATGCTGACGCCCTCCCACGGGTGCTGGTCAATCATACCTACGCCGCCAAGGTCAGCGCTGGCGCCAAGGGCAGCGATAAGTCGTTTATTTCAACATGTCTACAAAACGCCAATTGGCTCACGAAAAGCCTCGATCAGCGGGGTAGAACGATTTTAAAAGTCGCGTCAGAAATTGTGCGTCTGCAGGACGCTTTTTTGACTGGCGGCGTTGAGCATTTGCGCCCGCTTAATCTGCGCACGATCGCTGATGCGATCGGTATGCATGAATCAACCGTTTCCCGCGTCACATCAAACAAATACATGATGACGCCACGCGGGGTGTTTGAGCTTAAATATTTCTTCTCCGCGTCAATTGCGACCACCACAGGCCGGGAAGCCCATTCTGCGGAGGCGGTGCGGTTTAGAATACGGCAAATGATTGATCGAGAATCGCCCGAAAATATTTTATCAGATGACGCGATTGTGGCCCGTTTAAAAGCCGCAGACATTGATATTGCGCGACGCACAGTGGCAAAATATCGCGATAGTCTGCATATCCCTTCCTCTGTCGACCGTCGGCGCAGCAAACTTGTTGAGCAGCGTTATGTCGCCAGCCGTTAGGCTAGCGGGTCCCTGACTGTCGACAAGGACCATTGACTTCGGCGGCGGACCCTTCTAACCCTTCCCAAAATTTACCCTAATCTGAGGCGATCTCCTCGAAACAGCCGCGGCTGCGACAAAATTAACAACACATTGGGTGTTTTGTTCACCTGATCGAACTTTCTCTTCATAAAGCGCGATTTAGGAGACGCGAAGGGCCAACTCTTCGCAGCAAAGCCTGATATGCGCCAAATAAAGGCATGACTTCAATGACGCTCAGAGTGTCTGGTAAAAATATGAGCATAGGCGACGCCTTGCGCGAACACATCACGCAACGCATTGATCAAGCTGCGGCAAAATATTTTGATGGCGGCGTGAGCGGCCATATTACCCTGACGCCTGAGGGATCAGGCTACCGCGCCGATTGTAGCTTGCATCTTACCTCTGGCGTTGTTTTGCAGGCGGATGGCCGGGCGCATGATCCTTACGCAACTTTTGATCAGGCAGCCGAGCGGATAGAAAAACGCCTGCGACGCTATCACAGCAGGTTAAAGAGTCATCATGATGGTCACGCGCATGAAACGGCCCCGAGCTACGTCATTGAAGCGCCGGACCAAGACAATGAGGCGCCAATTGAATTCTCTCCTGCAATCATTGCAGAATCGACAACAAAACTAAGACGCTGTTCAGTCTCTGAGGCTGTCCTAGATCTTGATCTCACAGGCGCGCCGGTCGTTGTTTTTCGACATGCGCAATCTGGCAGAGTTAACATTGTCTATCGGCGCGCTGATGACAATATAGGCTGGATTGACCCGCCAAGCGGGGAGTGATCAAGGCCATAATCTTGACGTTACCGGCATGTAATTTGCGATTTCAGCTCTGATTAGAGCCAACAGCCGCCGGTAGAAAGCTGAACGACAACTTCTAATAATGAATGGGGCTTTGCATGCGGCTTACGGATTTCATTTCGCCGGAAGCAGTTATCGCTAATGTTAAGGCGACGACGAAAAAGCAGCTTCTGCAAGAGCTGAGCGAACGTGCAGGTAAATTATCCGGAGTGCCGGCGCGCGAGATTTTTGACGCTTTGCTGCATCGTGAGCGTTTGGGATCAACCGGCATTGGCGAAGGTGTCGCCATACCGCACGGAAAACTCGCAAAAGTGAAATCAATCTTTGGTATTTTCGCGCGTCTTGAGCGGCCGATAGATTTCGACTCGCTTGATGGCGCGCCTGTTGACCTTGTTATTCTTCTGATCGCGCCGGAACATGCAGGCGCCGATCACCTCAAGGCCTTGGCGTGTGTTGCGCGTGTTCTGCGCGATGCGCCGTTGGTTTCGGCAATTCGCGCAACGCGTGATGCTGACGCGCTTTATTCTCTTGTTGAACAGCGCTCAACGCCACACGCAGCCTAAGCCTGGCGTCTGTGGGAGCGACGATCGAAGAACAAAGCCTGACTGATCACTGCTTTAAGGCTATCAATACTAAAGGGCTTCGTGACGAGAAATGCTGGCTCTGGTGGTGCGCCAGTTAAAAACCTCTCAGGATAGGCTGTTATGAAAATAACAGGCGTGGAAAGAGAGCCCAAAATTTCGTTGACCGCATCAAGGCCTGAACTGCCGTCGGCGAGTTGAATATCTGCCAGAATCAGACCTGGCTTTGCGGTGCTGATCAGGTCGACCGCTTCCCGATGCGTTCGCGCCATACCCGTCACCCGATGCCCTAATTCCTCAACAATGTCGCGAAGATCAAGGGCGATAAAGGGTTCGTCCTCAATGATGAGGACATCCGTGGCGATTTGTTCAGAGATCTGATTGTTAGCCGTTGCGATCAGATCTTTCGCCTCAGCTTCGGAGACGCCGATGATATCGCCGACCTGAGTCAGCGTAAAATTTTCTAAGGCATTGAGAAGAAAAGCTATTCTTGGTCTCAGCGAGATGGCGTCGAGACGTTTGCGGGCGCTATCCTGATCTTGCGCCTTACTGGGTGTTTCCGCTTGCGCATAAAGTGGAGAATTCGACCAAATATCTAGAAACAAACGATAAAGAGCGATACGCAGATCACTGGCGCTGAGCAACTGTTCGGGCTCAGCAACAAGTGTTTCGAGCGTCGCCATCACATAGGCGTCGCCCCCATCGCGACTGCCAACTAATGCGCGGCCAAAGCGGCGTAAATAAGGGATTTGTGCTGAAACATCATTTGAAATCGACATCTTACAACGTTTCCTGTTTGGGCCGCTTGTGGGGTTTTCAACAAATTAAGCGGTCTTTGCGACAACACAGCACGTCAATTTTGGGAACCATTCTGACGGCCAGGCGTTTAACCTCACATCCTCGCACCGGCAGTATAACGTGCGAGGAAATCGACACGCTAGGAAAATTGTGTCTGTTAGATTTGAGGACTTTATGGGCAAAAAAAATTTAGAGAATATTTTCTCGCGCAGCCAAGCCCTAAACAGCCAGTTGCAGAACGGTTCTCTTGAATTGGACACGCCATATTATTCCGCCCCTGATCATGCGGGCCAAAGCGACGATCCTTTGGCCGGCGGTCTGGACCGGCGGCAACTTGGCGCCTGCGGAAAAGCAATTGCTGGAGCTTCATCAGATATGACCAAGGCCACAAAAGAGCGCGGCGTGGATTTTGGCGACGTGATTGGTAAGGAGTTACAAAATCTTTATGATGACGTTGTGGCGCAGCCCGTTCCAGACCGTTTTCTCTCTCTCTTGAACCAACTTGAAAAGAGTGCTCTATCTACTGGATCGCCGTCACGCGCGCCCAGGGAGAGAGAGTGAGCGTCGAAGAAAAAGACGTTTCTTCAAACCCTTCGGCTCCTAAAGTCGATCTCATTGCGGCGATACCAAATCTGCGCGCTTTTGCCGTTTCCATCTGCGGTAATTCAGATCGCGCTGATGATCTTGTGCAGGAAACGCTGGTAAAGGCCTGGAGCAGCCTCGATTCTTTTAGTGAAGGCACGAACCTAACGGCTTGGCTGTTTACGATTCTTCGCAATATTTATTACAGCGAGTTTCGTAAGCGGCGGCGAGAAGCATCCGATCCTGACGGTGAATATGCCGCAGGATTAATTGCGCCAGATTCGCAAGAAGCGCATATGGAGTTTCTAGACTTTCGTGAAGCTATGCAGAAGTTGCCGCTCGATCAACGCGAAGCGCTGATTTTAGTTGGAGCCTCTGGCATGTCTTATGAAGAAGCTGCAGAAATTTGCGGTTGCGCAGCCGGAACAATGAAAAGCAGAGTTAATCGCGCGCGCACACGTTTGGCTGAACTCATGTCATTGCCATCGTCCAAATTATCACAAAAATCGATTTCCAATCGCGCAACTGATTAATCACAATATTGATCGCGGCCCAGAAATACCGCATAGGCAATGCATCAAGGATTTGAGGCGAGCGAGCACCAATCATGACACACGACCATCGTATTGAACGCGATTCCTTTGGCGATATCGCGGTGCCAGCATGGGCCTATTGGGGCGCCCAGACACAACGCTCGCTCGAAAATTTTCCGATTGGCGGACAGTTAATGCCCATCGCCGTTGTTCATGCTCTAGCGCGCGTGAAGCTTGCCGCGGCTCAGGTCAACGCTGCGAAGGGATTGATAACGCCGCAAGTCGCAACAGCGATAGAGAAGGCGGCGCAAGAAGTCATCAGTGGAAAACTCGATCAGCATTTCCCCCTTGTTGTCTGGCAAACTGGCTCTGGCACACAATCAAATATGAATGTGAATGAAGTTATCGCCAACCTCGCCAATGAACAGCTTGGCGCCGGCCGCGGCGTCAAATCGCCTATTCATCCCAATGACCATGTAAACTGCGGTCAATCATCTAATGACAGCTTTCCAACGGCCATTCATATTGCAGTAGCGCTTGAGATTTCTCATCGCTTATTGCCAGCAATTGCGCGCTTACAGGCGGCGTTTGAGCATAAATCATCAGAATTTAACGCCATTGTTAAAATTGGTCGCACGCATCTTCAAGACGCTACGCCTGTAACGCTTGGCCAGGAATTTTCCGGTTATGCCGCACAAGCAAAAAACGGCTTACGTCGCATTCATGAAACGCTTCCTGATCTTTTCGCTTTAGCTCAGGGCGGCACGGCTGTGGGAACCGGCGTTAACACCGCCAAGGGATTCGATGTCGCCTTTGCAGAAAAGATTGCGCAGCAAACTGGACTGCCTTTTGTGACCGCAGCAAATAAATTTGAAGCCTTGGCCACGCATGATGCGATAACTTTTGCGCATGGCGCAATTAACGCGCTTGCAGCGGGTCTTTACAAAATTGCCTGTGATATTCGTCTGATGGGATGCGGTCCACGCGCAGGACTTGCAGAATTAAAGCTTCCTGAAAATGAGCCGGGTTCATCCATCATGCCGGGAAAAGTCAATCCTACGCAGATTGAAGCCATCACCATGCTCTGCGCCCGTATTTTTGGCAATCATCAAACGATTACTTTTTCCTCTTCTCAAGGGCATCTTGAATTAAATGTTATGAAGCCCGTTATCGCTTTCGCCATGCTTGAATCAATTGAGCTGATGGCGACGGGAATTGATAGTTTTATCACGCGTTGCCTTGATGGCGTTGAAGCCGATGAGGCGAACATTAAAAGATTTCTTGAGCGTTCTCTCATGCTCGTGACGGCGCTTGCGCCAACGATTGGTTACGACGCCGCCTCAAAGATTGCGCGCGCTGCGCATAAGAATGGCACTAGTCTAAAAGAAGAAGCCTTAGCCTCTGGCAAGGTAACGGAAAGAGAATTTGACGCTATTGTCAGGCCAGAAAAAATGCTGGCTCCAAATGAATGATCTAGGAGATGTTTTTTTTCGCCTGGCGTGTGATTAGGTCCGGCCGTCTCGCCTTGGTCAGTTTAAGCGATTCCTCAAGACGCCATTCTTCTATTTTGGCGTGATTGCCTGACGTGAGAACTTCTGGAATGTCACGCCCTTCAAAAATGCGCGGCCGTGTGAAGTGAGGATATTCGAGCAAGCCGTTTTCAAAACTCTCTTCAAGCCCTGACGCCTCTTCGCCCATCACTCCCGGCAATAAGCGCACGCAGGCGTCAATAAGTGTGAGCGCGGCAATTTCGCCGCCAGAGAGAATATAGTCGCCGATGGAAACTTCCTCTAAATACCGCGCTTGAATGATGCGTTCGTCAACACCCTCAAAGCGTGCGCATAAAATAATGGCGCCTGGACCTTTAGCAAGCGCATGCACACGTTGTTGCGTAAGCGGCGTGCCGCGTGGCGTCATCAAGAGGCGTGGTCGAAGGTCATCAGGAGATGCGGCGGCGTCAATCGCCGCCGCGAGCACATCGGCGCGCATGACCATGCCAGGACCACCGCCTGCGGGCGTATCATCAACAGCGCGATGTCGCCCAAGGCCAAAGGGACGAATATCTTTGGCCTCTATGTTCCAGACGTCTCGCTTCAGCGCATCGCCAGCTAATGACAGGCTGAGCGGGCCAGGAAAGATTTCAGGAAAAAGCGTAAGAACTGTCACGCGCCACATGTTTTGACTATGGCATGTCATGATCCTGCGCGCCTAGTCCTCGTGTTCGTTGCCTGTTTCAATAGGCGGCTCAATCACAATACGGCCTGTCTCAAAATCAATTATTGGCGCGACAATTTTGGTAAAGGGAAACATTAACGTGTCGCCGCCATCAACAGGTTTTATTTCAATGATGTCGCCTGCCCCAAAATTGCGTAGCGCGTAGACGCTTCCCAGCAAAACGCCCGTTGAGGTTTCTGCTTTAAGTCCGATCAAATCCGCGAGGTAGAATTCATCCTCCTGAGTCGGCGGTAAATTTTTGCGCGGAAGATAAAGCTCCAAGCCTGTCAGCGCTTGCGCAGCATCGCGATTATTTATGCCCTCAACACGCACAACCAGCATGTCTTTGCCCTGGCCATAGGCAGACAAAAGCTTAATGTTTCGCGCGCCAGTCTTATCTGTCAGCGCGTCAAAAGTGAGGATATCTTGCGTATGAGCAGTAAAGCTTTGAAGTTTGATTTCACCGCGCACGCCATGGGGCGCGCCAAAGCGCCCCATTAAAATAAATTTGCGCGGGTCCTGTGTGGCCATGTCATAAGTCACCCGGAGGTTAAGGCCGGGCGCTAAGCATGTCTTATTCTGCTGTTGCTTCTTCTACTGCAGGCGCTGCTGCAGCTGCGGCAGCGGCTTCAGCAGTTTTTGCAGCAGCCTCAGCAGCCGCCGCAGCGCGTTCTTGCGCTTTTTTCTTTGGCTGCGCCTTTTCAGGATTGTGGCGCGCGTCTCTTTTCATCAAGCCGGCCGCGTCAAGAATACGTGCAACACGATCTGTTGCTTGCGCGCCCTTAACCAGCCAAGCCTTGGCTTTTTCTGTATCCAACACCACGCGGTCAGCGGCGTCTTTTGCTTTCAACGGATCAAACACACCGATCTTTTCTATATAACGACCATCACGTGGGCAGCGCGCATCCGCAACAACGATGCGATAGAATGGACGCTTCTTAGCGCCGCCGCGAGCGAGACGAATTTTTAGAGACATTGTTTTTCCTTAAGGTTGGTTAAAGACGTTATTTTTTCTTTCCAAACGGGTTGATCCCGCCGAGCAAACCACCGCCAAGACCAGGAAGGCTTGGCTTTTTTGCAAAAAGATCAGCAGGCGGCGAAGCTGGGAGGCTTCCGCCCAAACCGTTTGGCGGCGCGCCGAGCTTTTCTTGCAATTTTTTCAATTCTTCTTCCGACGGCATGTCCATGCCGCCGCCAAGACCCATCATTTGCGCCGCCTTGCCCATCAGGCCGCCACGCTTGCCGCCGCCAAAGGATTTCATTAAATCGGCCATCTGACGGTGTTGCTTGAGCAGACGATTGATCTCCTCGACTTTTACGCCCGAACCAGAAGCAATGCGGCGCTTGCGCGAGGCCTTCAGCAGATCGGGATTTCGTCGTTCTTTCGGCGTCATCGACAAAATGATCGCGCGTTGACGCTTAATGAGGCCGTCATCCATATTAGCTTTGGAAATCTGATCTTTCATTTTAGCGACGCCGGGCAGCAAGCCCATGATGCCGCCAAGTCCGCCAATTTTC
>Ga0208868_1000059_pt1 | contig 26765 bp, 27 predicted proteins | sample CryBogCBE23Oct07_FD_184583 | JGI IMG/M metagenome (GOLD analysis project Ga0208868, IMG submission 184583) | Freshwater microbial communities from Crystal Bog, Wisconsin, USA - CBE23Oct07 (SPAdes) (version 2) | ecosystem: Environmental > Aquatic > Freshwater > Lake | place: Crystal Bog... | reverse complement strand
CACAAATAGCAGAAATGAATTTAAGCTAAATTTTTGGTGTTACTCGTTGGAAATCAAAAAAGACGATTTAATCTGACTTGCGCTCTTTGTCCTGAGAGCGGACAGTAGCCTCTGATAAAACATCACAAAATCAGAAAGCCACAATTAAATAAATTCTTAAGGAACTGAAGAATATTTCATGATTGATATGCGCTCCTCTCACAGCAGATTTTTGTGAGACTTTAAAGAGATAAAATATTAGCTGCTTCGATCATCCTTGACTTTGATTGCTGCCCAATCTGGTCATTTTCTTCTTATGGACAGATTTTCTTCTCGACCTATAATCAAAGCGTATTTCACGAAATCTCTATCCCCGATCGCTTTCAGGCGAGAGGCTGCGATTTGACCTGAAGTGTCAGTTAAATGTTGGAAAAAATAAGAAACTGGCTTCAGGACTGGTCCGACGCCTGTGAATATGCAAATGAATGCGCGCCTGATCTCACTTTCCTCACGCCTTACGCGCCAAAGGCATGGCTCGTTGCCGCGGGAATCCTTGCGCTATCTTTTTGGGCTGCTGACATCTGGCGGTTGAAGAGATTAGGTCAGCATGGGCGCGCCCATAGCCATAGCGGCCATGCTCATGATCTCACCCTGCAAGTTCATCTGTCCCCTTCAGCCTTTGCTGACGTCGCCACGACAGCTTTCATCACGCTTATTAGCGCTCTAGCGCAGTTTCCTGGGTTTCAACTGGCACTTTTTCCAGAACTCGGCGCCTTAGCCAATGATGTATTTCGTAAACCTCAGGGCGTTTGGGCCAATGCGCCATTCATGCTGATGGCGACCCCCTTTCTTGCCGGCCTGGCGGGCACCCTCATCACGAACACTTTGCCTTATGGCATGGCGTCTATAGTGATCAGCGTCGGTGCTGCAATTTTGGTTATCAGCCTTTTGAAGTCGCCGATCGCGCCGGCAATCTCTGCTGGTCTTTTGCCCGTAACGCTTGGCGAGACAAGCTGGTGGTATCCACCTTCCCTTCTCATTGGAACCGGTTTTTTGGCTGGCGTCTCATATCTTCGGCGCCAATTCTTACCGCAACAGCTTGTTCATTCCGCAACAGTCAACCACAAACAAGATCCTCACATATCACCCCATCATGATAAATCATGGGTCATTTTCTTTTCTACCTTTCTACTTGTGGGCGCCTTAAGTGCGACATTTACAGGCATCAGGTTTCTGTTATTCCCGCCTTTGGTCGTCATCGCATTTGAAATGTACGCTCATGCGCTAATTTGTCCCTGGGCGCACCGCCCATTGATCTTACCTGCTGTTTGCGGCTTAACAGCCGGCGCAGGCGTTTTGATGGTTGAGGCGCTGGGCGCGGGACCAGGAGCTGCAGCACTAAGCGTTATTTGTGGCGCCGTCGTTTTACGCAGCGTTCACATGCACATACCGCCTGCGATCGCGGTAGGATTACTACCCTTCATCATGAAAAATCCTGATCAAGACTATGTCGTCGCCGTTATCTTTGGCACGGCGCTGCTGAGCCTGACCTTTATGCTATGGCGCATTATGGCGCCAATAGACAAGAATATGTGATAGGCTAGTAAATGCACATATCAGTTGTTTTTAATTCAAATGAACTCATAAAAATAACATCGTCGGCATGATAAACGCCAATGGCCCTCGATAGACTGTATTGATCATTTGAAAGGCAAAAAAATTGCGCCGTCGATCTGAGCGCGGCGCAATGTTAAGCTTGTCTTTCTCAAAAGTCCGTGACGATAGAGAGGCTTATTGTCATGCGCTCAAGGCGCATCTTTGAGATAGTCAAAAACAACTTCGCCTAAATCAAGCGTCAAATCCGCCTTAAAGTGAACGGCAGAGACAATATCAACCACAGGTAAACTACAAACGTCGATATTAACATGCCAATGAAGATCAAGACATGCCGGCGATGACCAGGCGCCCTTCATGACAATATCTGACATTTTGTAGCGCACCAATTCACAGATACGCGGCGTTCCATCAACATGCGGAATAATTTTGAGAAGGAAATTTGGCGCGCCAAGTGATTTTTTGACTTCCTCTTCATCGATTATTTTATGCTTATAGCCAAGTGTCGCGCGAGCGCAGAGGCAAGAACCATCGTAAAGCGTGCCAACAACAACACTGGCTTCATGGGTGATTTTTGGAATTGCGCGTTTTTTTGGAAAACCCCATAATTCACGCCCGCCGACAATTGGCGCAGAGCAATCAAGGTACATGGCATGGATATAAGAGCCCTTCTCGCCCTTATACTTTACCGGAATGACCTGACCACTTTCTGTATAGTCGCCAAAACCAGTTGAGTCTGGCATGCGAATAAATTCAAATTTAACAATGGGCTCATCAATTTCTAACGGTTCTGGCACGACAGCCTCAAGCGCTGCTCTGTCCGTCTTATAAGTAACAATAATATATTCACGATCATAAAAGCGATAAGGACCACGCGGATAAGCGGGATTTGTCAAAGGCATTGCGAAGGCTTTTTCTTTAACTTTTGAAATTTCCATAGCAGCACCTTCCTCATAGAAGTTAACACATAATAATTTCTGAAAATCATATTCTGATTTTCATACCTATTTAGATCATTATTACAATAGCATCATGACAGAGATCGAACCCTTATGCGAATTGTAATTCAAAAAACCTCAAGCTAGCTATTTTTAAGCCGACATACGTCAGCTGATACATCAATAATCTGTCTTAATTTTTAAGAACCGTCGACGGCGGTGTTGCATAAGCCCACCGCAATCCGCCAGCCCGCTTGCGCTCGCCGCTACAGGCGCTAAGAATTTTTTTAGGACAGACATCAACGCCAACAAGAATAAGCCTATCTGCCGCGACACGGCTTGAGGAATAAGTGACGCCTGTCTCCAAACATGTCACCGGTCGCGGGTTTCGATTTTTTGGCTTATTTTCAGCCTTATTCATTCCTAAACCCGTCTATATGCGTTTACTGAATTGATAAAATGATCAAGGACTAATTATGAAAGTCCATCTATCGTCGCATATTCCCAACGACGGCCACCTGCTTTTTTCTGTGTGCCATTACAAGCATTTCTAATGCCTTCAGGCGGAACAAGGATGCCCTGAAAACTTAAAGCGTTAGCGGCATCTGCGACACCTTCATAGATAATGCCCGTATCAACACATCTAACGCGCTTCAAGCTTCTGACGGGGCCACGATGTGAGGCCTCTCTTTTTTTGGGCAAGTTCTTATGCAACATGGATCTAAAAACACCTTTAGATGATCAATCAATCATCCGTCGAAAATAAAATATATTTGTGAAGCTAATATTTAAAAAATACCTCTCAAAACACTATCATCAGTGACCTCAAGAGGTTTTTCACTCTCAATTATACAAAACGATCAAACTAATCATTATCTTGAAGCTTGACGCCAATTTTTACGGTCACCTGATATTTTGCCGGCGCGCCATTTTCTATCGTGCCCCGTGTATGCACAACCTCAAACCATTTGAGTTGGTGCTCTGAACGCGCAGCTCTGTTGATTGCCGCTTGAATGGCGTCTTCCATACTATCTGGCGACGTGCCAACGACTTCGATGATTTTAAAAACATCATTATTCATAATGTAAACAATCCTTTTGCTCAGAAGCAAATACTATAGCCGCCTTATATAAAACTTATATGTCCTAAACGCGCGCCATTAAGCCATTTTAGATTACATAAGAGCTGGAATTATGACGCGCTTCAACCAATCGACCAGCGCTAGAATATCGACAGGTCAGCTCAGCTGTTTGCATTATTAGGCAAGAGACTCTTTCATTATTTTTTGAAAATTTCAAAAACTCTGTTTTTCCCATGCTGCTGCGTGATAAAGCCGCGGGCGTTTTTCAAATTATCAAAAGTTCCAAGCAAAGCCTGCGTTGAAAGCGCGCCGTTGGAAACGATAACACCAGTTGGTTCATTGTCATATGCCTCAGGATCGCTTGCTATCTTATCCACACCAAGCGCGATGAAACGCTTTGAAGATTGATTGGCGATGTCATAGGCCCAAACAGAGTCATACATCTGCAATTGCTGATGCAAATCATCTCCCCTGTCTTCAGCAGCCAAGAGTAGGCCAGGCGTTAGAAAAGATAGATTGTCGAAACTGTTATGATCGGCATCGCCCAAAGCAAATAGTGAGATGTGCCCGTCAATTTGCTCCTTGTCAGATTGTGCGTCTTGATCAACCCGGAAAATTGCGCCCCACGCCCCTCTTTGTGCAAGTTCTGGCACGCTGCCTGCCCCCTGATCAGTATCGCCAGTGACGCTAAAAAAGAATGTTTTAAATCCAGAACCCGGCAACCAGGCCATGTTTTCTGGTCTTTTGAAGGGTGTCGCACCCGCATTTTTAGCCGATTGCGTCGCATTGAAAGCTTGCGTGTCACCTGCGCGAGATTCATGAATTGTGATCCACTTAAAGGCCCAGCGTGTTCCGCTGGTATGGAGCTTCTTTTGTACAACAGAAGTAATATCGCCATCTGGATCGTCTGGATGGAACGTGACAGCTGCGCCATCAATAATGACTTGTAGCGCTTGCATCTTGCCACCGTCTTGCAAGCGCGCAGGATTATTAGGCAGGAAGCGATAGACAAAAGAATTTGGCTGCAAGGCCTTTGCAAATGACACACCAGCCCGCCCATCAATCGTGCCGGTAGCAGCATGCGCAGCGTGTCCTTTTACATCCTCTTGCAAATAAAGAGCGCCCTTATCATCTGGATGAATGCCCTCAAATCCGCCTAAACCCAAAAACGCCTCAAGCGTCTGGATCCCTGCTGGCCAGTTAAGAGTAACTTCGATAACGCGACCGCTGCCATTTCCCGTCAGCTTATCGCCAGGCTCTTCTGTGAAGAGAAGCTTTTGCGTAAAGGGATTAAATGTTGAACCATCTATTTTATTAAAGCCAGTTTTACCAGTTATCGGATCAACGGGTGTTAACAGCGTGACGCGATGCGCGGGATCGCTTACATCCAAGTTGATACGCGTAATATGAGAGAAGCCATCGCCGATCTCATGACCTTGAAATAAAAAATCTCTCCCGTAATCATACCCTGTTGTTGGCCCACCAGGATTGACGCTGATCTCCACATAAGTGTTTTGATCTGGAGATGTATTTGTTTTCTTATCGCCCGCCTCTGCGCCAAGCGATAAATTTCCAAATGTCCGAATTGGACCGCTTGGATTTTCAAGCTCAACATGCCCATCAATGATAGGCGATAACACAAAGCCAGGCGAAATCACTGATTGCGCTTCTTGATCTTTAGAATAGGAATGTGGACGCGCTACCTCTTGATCAAGCCCGCTCAAGCCTAAGAGCGCAGGATTTTCTGCAGCAATCGCACAGCCTGACGTCACTGAAGCGATCAGAAAAAGGTGATGATAAAATTTTGCCATTTTACCCTGCAGTGCGTTGTGGCGCCAATTAGCGCTAGTCTACGACAAATATTATTTCTGATTAAAGACATAGGACGCATTATTTTTTCTTTTACCCAATCTTTATGAATTTAGGGCTGTTTTTATTGGCTGATCATCATCCAAGAAGATTGACCTGATGACGGGGGGGACGATCAGCAACATAAAAGTGCCAAAGAGCACGCCCCCAACCACAACAATCGCTAAGGGTCTTTGAATATGCGAGCCGATATCTTGGGAAATCGCGGCAGGCATTAATCCTGCCGCCGCTGATATGGCCGTGATCAACATCGGCCTCACCCGATGCTCCGCGGCGTAAAAAACGGCGTCTGAAACTTTAAGCCCCTGCATTCTTAATTCGCGAATATGGAGAATATTAAAAATACCATCCATGACGGCCAGGCCAAACAGCGAGATAAAGCCCATGCCTGCAGAAATACTAAAATCATTACCAGTTATATAAAGAGCAATTACGCCGCCGCCTGTTACAAAAGGAATGCCAGATAAAGCGATCAAACTATCACGCGCAGAATTAAACAGACCGAACAAAATCACAAACATTAATGTCAGGGTAACAAAAATAACAAAACCAAACTCTCGACTTGAATTAATGAGGTTTACTGAGTCGCCCACCCAGCTTATTTCATAACCCTCAGGCGTCTTGATCTCTTTTGCAAGCTTTCGCTTCACCTCCTTGATGGTTGAATCAAGGTCTCTTCCCCAGACGCTAAATCGAATAGAAATATGCCGCCTCCCCATTTCGCGGTAAATAAATGACGCGCCAGTTTCAAGATTAATCGTGGCAAGTTCTCTTAGCGGCACGAAGCTATAGGCGCCAGTGTCATGCGTCTTAAATCCAATCTTAATATCGCCGATTTCCTCAATTGTTTTTCTATCCTCTGACGACAATCGAACATTAACGCCAAATTGCTTTTCAGCTTCAAACACATTTGTAGCAACAACGCCGCCGATTGCATCTTGAAGATATTCATTAATCTCACCCGCATTTAAGCCATATCTTGCAGCTTTTTCCCTATTGATAGTAATATTTAAATTCTGCTGACCGATTGAATGCATGACTTCAACGTCAGCGATTCCCGGCACCGTATTAATTTCTTTATTAATTTTACGCGCTAGAGACTCCAAGATTTTAATGTCTTTTCCATAAAGCTTAATAGCGTTTTCACTACTGACGCCAAATGTCGCCGCATCAACGCTTTCTTCAATATATTGAGAAATACTAAAAATTGCGCCAGGCATTTCATTTGCAAACTCTTGTTCGATATTTTTTCGCAAAAGATCCTTAGCGACAACACTTCTCCAGCTATTAAACGGCTTTAACAAAACAAAAAATTGCGCATTAAAAAATGCTTGCGTTTCGCTACCATTATCTGGACGCCCTAAATGTGAGACAACCGTCTCAACCTCAGGGTGTCGCATGAGAATCTCGCGAATCTTATGAACTGGCTCAACGCCAGCCTGTAGCGACAAGGTCGGCGGTAGCGTTACCTTGATTAAAAAGTTTTTTTCCTCCAATGCAGGAATAAAATCAACGCCAATATTAGCTGACAACAAACAACTAAAGACAATGAACGACAGACCAAAGCCGATTGTCTTTTTACGATGCGTCATCGCCCAACGCAGTAGCGGCGCATAGAGGCGCCGAAGCCAAGGAACAAAACGCGTTTGAATTTCATCGGCATTCTTTGGCAGCGCAATCGAACTTAAAACTGGCGTGACAATTAATGTTGCTAAAAATGCGCCAATGAGCGCGTAGCAATATCCCCGCGCCATGGGTTCAAAAATAAATCCTTCAATGCCTGTCATGAAAAATATTGGCACGAAGGCGATTAGCGTAATCAGCGTTGTGTAAATAATAATATTATTGACCTGTAATGTACTCGCATAAATTAGACTAATGCCTTCCGTCCACCGCTTAGTGACGCCCTCTGAACGCATAGGCGAGCTTGGATCTTCACCCCAAAAACCCTCAGAGAGTTTTTGCAGTAATTCTTGCCGCTTTTCTCTGGAGGATTGATAGGTTCTAAAAATATTTTCCACCAAAATAACGGAGGAATCGATAATAATGCCAAAATCAATAACGCTGATGGAAAGAAGATTTGTTTCTTCTCCTCTAACAAAGAAGATAATAATCGCCATCGCAAATGAAATCGGAATATTAACGCAAACAATAATGGCGCTACGATAATCTCCGATAAAAAACCACTGCACCATAAAAACTAAAACCATGCCAAATAAAAGATTAAAGAAAATTGACTTCTGAATATCATTAGCAAGATTAGTTCGATTATAAAAAGGCGTCACTTTAACGCCAGGCGGCAAACTGCCGTCTGTGTTCATGAGTTCAATTTCAGACAGTATCTTTGGGACAACATCTCTTGAATGCTGCATGCGGCCGATAACAACGACGGCTGTTACAACATCATCTTCAAAATCTTTTCCAACAATGCCTAACCGCGGGACATGACCGACACTGACTTTTGCGACATTTTTTATTAAAGTCGGAACGCCATTAGAAACATTCAAAACAACATTTTCAATATCTTCTACTTTATAACCTTTGGTTGGATCTGTGGCTCCGCCATCGTCGATCATGCCAATGCCGCGTATATTAATTGATTGCTGTCCGATAGAAATTTCCCTGCCGCCAACATTGATGTTGGCATTCTCCAGCGCCTTCACAATTTCAACAATTGTGACGCGATGCGCCTCGAGTTTCATTTGATCAACGTCTATTGAAAACTGTTTTGTTGTACCGCCCCATGAATTGACCTGAACAACGCCAGCAACTGTCTTTAATCTGCGCCCAATAACCCAATCCTGCAGCGTACGCAGATCTGTTAGACTGAGCGTATCTGGTCCTGTAACCTGATAGTGTAAAACTTCGCCCAGAGGCGAGGATTGCTGGATGATCGGCGTCACATTGTTGTTAAGCGGCGGCATTTGCTCAAGCGCAATCGCGGCTTGGGCATAGGCACTATAATAATCCGCGCTGGGGCTAAACGTTAGCTGGAGCCAGCTTAGCCCGTAAAATGACGTCGATCGAATATTCGTGACATTCGCGATCGGAAACAACGCTGTTTCAATCGGAATGGTGTAATATTTCTCAATCTGCTCAGAGGCTAATCCCGGCGCTTGCGCAGTGATCTCGATGATCACAGGGGTCGTATTTGGGAAAGCCTCTAGATGTATTTTGCTATAGGAGAAGATGCCGGCAAAAAAAATGAGGACGGCCGCAACCACGACGGACGAGCGATGTGTTAATCCATATTCTAGTAACGACTTGATCAATGTCTCATCTTTTTCCGATTAGGCCGGAAACATTGCACAAAACTCAATAATTTTCTTTATTATCAGATCTTTACTATTAGGCTAGCGCGTCATGTATATCTACAGCCCAAAAACGTTATCAACAGCCCCCTGAAGCAGTCCCCGCCTTTTTCATATCCTGGACAATGATGACACGCGGGCTCCCTAATGACGCCTGTCGCCCACACCCTGTCTTCTTTGTGTAATCCTCTGTATTTTATGATAGAGGCGCAAAGACGTATGGTGGGAATCATGTCATCACTGTCGTTATGCGCAGCCAAGACAGTTGACGCATCATCCATTCATATTTTGCGGGGACAAAGGAATGCCGGCCTATCTAACAGAAACGATTGGCGCGATTGCGGCGACCCTGACGACGTTATGCTGGCTGCCTCAGACATTACAAATAATCAAAACGAAAGAAACAAAAGCCATTTCTCTCTCGTCACAGGCTCTGTTTGCAACAGGCGTCTGTCTGTGGCTGATCTATGGCGTCCTCATCGTCAGCTGGCCAATCATCGGCGCGAATGTCGCGACCTTGGCGCTCCTCATCATTATTATTACACTCAAATTAAGACATGGCTGAGTGTGGAGTCACTGTAATTTCTACCCTTAGAAATAATTTTAATCGAAGCCTCACCCGCTTTTGTGGTGTCAATGCCCAGCCCGCGCTTTTTGACTTGCGCCAACGCTCTTACCTATTTCTTGCAGATGGTGATGAAGGGCGAGCTTATCCAGTCGCTGAAGCGGGGTCGCCAGGAGCAAATCAATCCTGTTTTTCAAATAGTGAAAGGCCTGGTTAAAGGCGGCCTGCTTGTCAATTTCGCTTCCCTCACATGCAGCGGGATCCTCTATGCCCCAATGAGTTGTCGTCGGATGACCAATCCAAACCGGGCAGGCTTCCCCAGCCGCATTGTCACAAACGGTAATAATAAAATCCATCTCTGGGGCATCCACGCCACTAAAAGCGTCCCAGCTTTTGGAATAAAGCCCTTGCGTGGCATATCCAAAGGCCTCCAGCGTTTTGATCGCATAGGGATGAACCTCGCCTTTAGGCTGACTGCCAGCTGAATAGGCGTAAAAGCGACCTATGCCTTCAGAACGTAATATGGCTTCCGCCATGATGGAGCGCGCGCTATTGCCGGTGCATAAAAACAGCACATTATAACTTGGTGTTGTCATTGAAAGGCCCAGTTTGTCTTCATGGCTAAGTTGGTACCGGCATCTTAAAAACAAGCATCTCTTTATCTCACGGACGTCTTTTATCTATTTTATCGCCTGACTCAACAGCCCTTCATAGGATCGCCAAAGACTTGCTCCGAGCTCCAGGAAGACACATATATAGATCGTTAAAATGATCTTAGATCATTTATTGATGTAATCTCGGGAGATAACCTCTTATGCCTAGACTTGGAAAAATATTTGCAGCCATTTTGATCGCGCAAGCTGCGGCAATTGCCGTTGCCGGCACTGCGGAAGCCTCGAGCAAGAAGAAAAAAGACACACATCAGACGGAAGCCGCGACGCAACCATCATCGCAAGACGGCGCGAAGCGTGATGATAACACCACCAATAAGAGCAAAGAGTGGTATCGCGGCGACTTTATGGGTCTCGATGACGATTGATGTGAGCTAGGTAATAAACCGATTACGCGCATCATAAACTTCAGACGCTTCTAGATGTTTTCTATGGCCGCCAGTCTATGGCGGCCATTTTTATTTACGCCCATCTCCCTCATCAATGGAATAAAACAAGCATTATTTCATTGCAACGAGATGCAATCTTGTCTGCATCATACAACTTTCATGAATGGTGAGCTTATACGTTGATAAAAATAATGCGCCTCAATCTTGATAAATATCATACCACAAAAAATATTATCGTGATTTGTAATGCTTAAAACATTCAGACACACCAAAAAGAATCACCAATGATTGATTATCTAATATGCAACGTGCCTAAATATTTTATCGCATTCATCATTGTTTTCTAATTTATAAATAGTTACTTTGCGTCGGCTAACTTATCCGATCCCCTAGTTGGATAAGCACGGCGGTTAGAACTAAGCCCTCTTGGCCGCCTATAGCTTAAGAGGGGTGGAGCGCGATCTCCGCCCCTCTCTACTTAAATCTTTGCAGCGTACTATGTGGCTAGTTGCTACTGTCCATTTTGAACACATGGTCTTCGACGCCTTGCGACAGATCTGCCTCAAAAGCACAGGCATCACCCCCGAAAAAGGCACAAAAAATATTTCAATGCGCTGATCTGACCAATTGACTTAAAATAAGCTTTTCATTCATTGTCACATTAACTTAAAATTATTGCTCAGTTATCGGAGAGTGGGTATGGCGCTGACCCAAGATGATGGGATTATCATTCACGCTAAGGCCCTTGCCTCGCGCTTTAAAAAAGGCGCAGCCAAAGAGGCTGAAAGTTACGCGCTGAAGCTCCTCAAAAACGGCGATGATGAAGGTCACGCAGTCTGGCTACAAGTCTCTGAACAAATTAAAAAACTCCGAAATGACGTTAAAGAGACCCGTTCAGACGACAAAAAATCAAAAGACAAGGGCAAATAAAAGCCCCGCATCATTTCCGATGTCGCTGTAACAATATAAATATATTTAAATTCAATTATTTATTATATATTTTAACGCTTCTTAGCCTCACGCAGCTCCGCACCCCAATGATGCACTCTGACGCCGGGAAAAGGGCGGCGCGCGTATTTTTGGCGCCTTTCATGAACCTCAAAACAGCTCAAGCGTAATGTTGATTATGACAAAATGTCATCCTATTGTCTTATATGACAATTTTACGTCGGCACCTGCCTTATCTTCAATTGCTGATGTTTTCAGCCCTGCTGATTGTCCCCGGATTAGCGATCCGCCTGGGGGTTGTGCCCTTTGACCTTCGCTTCCACATCCTGCTCCTCATCGCCGCATTCTGTATTCTGGGCTGCTATGTCGCCGGCTATTCTTGGCAGGAACTTGGCCTCACAATGCAGGTCGCACGTCATCACTGGCAGCGTGCGATTGTCATCACACTAATGCTATGCACGCCCCTGTTCGCAGAGGCCCTGCTGATAAAAGAAGGCCACACACAACCAAACTGGGTCGCCTTTGCGCCTTTTTATATTTTTATCTCGAGTCCAATACAGGAAATTGTCTGTCGCTCTATTCCAAAACTAATCACTGATAAGCTCAATCTGAGCTCAACAAGTTATATTATTTTTTCATCAACAATTTTTTCACTCATGCACATTGGTTATGGCGACGGAGTGTTATTGCTCAACACCTTCATCGTCGGCCTTGCCTGGTCGTCCCTCTATCTGGTGACGCGGAGCATTTGGCCGCTCTCCTTGTCGCACGCGACTATCGGCACATTGGCGTTTTCGCTGGGCGTCGCCTGAGCCAACGCATCATAAAAGCTGCGGCGTTTTTATCTCTGAAGACAATTAAAGCTGCAGTTAATAGATAAAGGACAAAAGCATTTAATAAATGCCAGATGAAATGCGTGCCAATAGGAATCTGCGCACAAAGAGCGCGATCCATTGTTCGAAACAGTAGCGAGACGCCAAAGGCGAAGACGCCGCCGCCCAATAAGACGATAGAGAGCTTGTAAGAGTTATAATCAGCCGCCTCCCCCGCGCCTCTCATGATCATAACAATAACAAAGCCCCACAGAGCCACGAAGGGTGGAGCATAGAGAATAGATCCATTGAGCAAATGGCTCTCTTTGATGACAAAAGAGAGGCTCAAAACAAAAATGAAACAACAGAAAACGATTGGCTTTGCCCCAAGGTCAAAGTAGCGCTTTAATCCAAAGATGAGATAACACATAACAAAACTTGCAATTGGCAAAATATCCAACATCTCCGCCCATCTGGTTGCAAAGGTATGAAAAATAAAACTGCCAACACCAACGAAGCCTAAAATTATGATTAATAAGAAAGCCTCTCTATCAGAACACTCGGAGCGTTTAAGAAGTCTCGCCGCCATAAAAGCAGAAACAAGAAAAGCAATATTTGATAGCGCATTAATTGGCTCTGACCAGAAACCTGCGTCCGTTCTTTCACAATAGGCCTGAAGCGACTCTAACCAATTCAAGGGTTACCTCTGCATTATATTTTTGGATACTTAACATATGGGTTCGCGCATATCGCAATAAAGACCTGCGCTAATAGCCAAATATTTAAGTTCTGTGACAAAAACCGAAAACACAAGAGTCTAAAATTACAGCAGTAGGTAAAAATTAAGAGATGATCTTGTCACAAAAGATTTGCCAATTTTGCATAAATTGTTCTGAATCATTGTCAGGATTATCGCATGTGGACGGATACAGCAGCACAAATTGGTCAAAAAGCTTTCGCGTTTCCCTCTCTTCTGTTCCATCCTAAATTAGCTAAACCAACGCCGCCTACCTATGGTCGCCTTGGCTCTCTTGAAGTCCGCCTTGCGCAGGGCAAAAAAGAAATCAAAAAGGCGCAGAAATTACGATATGACGTATTTTACAAGGAAGGCGGCGCTATCGCCGACGCAAAAACAGCTTTGACGCGTCGCGATCAGGATAAATTTGATAAATATTGCGATCATCTCATTGTTATTGACCACGCAGCGCTCTCAAAGCAGGGCAAGGTCAAACAAAAAATTGTTGGCGCATACCGACTACTGACAAGCGATAAGGCAAAGATTGCCGGAAGCTTTTATTCAGCAACTGAATATGAGCTCGACCCCTTTATTAAGAGACATCAAGAACTCAAAATACTTGAGCTTGGTCGTTCATGTGTTCTGCCTGACTATCGCGGAAAACGCACAATTGAATTATTATGGCGTGGGCTCTTGGGCTATATCCGCGAACATAAAATTGATGTCATGATTGGCTGTGCGAGCTTCAGCGGCGTTAGTCCGCTCGCTCATGCTGAGGCTTTGAGCTATCTCGCCCATTTTGCCGCCGCTGATGACCGCTGGAACGTCAAGGCGCGTCAGGAACTCTATAAGCCAATGGCGCTGCTCTCCCGCGAACAGATTGACGTCAAAAAAGCCCGGGACAATCTATCGCCGCTCATCAAAGGCTATTTGAGAGTTGGCGCACGCTTTGGCGATGGCGCTGTTGTGGATCTAAAATTTAATACAACAGACGTCTTCGTTATTATGCCTGTTGCTGAAATGAACACGCGATATATCCAGTATTTTGGAAGCCAGTTGCCCTTAGCCGCCTAAGACTGGCGCGCATAAGACAACATCTGACGTATGGCGTGCTCCGTTTCCCGACATAAAGCCTTTCTATCTTTTCCATCTACATTTATTTGATCACCAACAAATAAATGACACTGCTTATCTGTTTTTTTCAGCACCGAAATAAAATGCGGCAGTAACTCCATATCGCCATACCAACCAATATCAATCAAACCAGCCTGATCTCTATAAACAATTGTAATGGGTGTAATATGAATATTATTGTCAATTTTGCTCAACGGCTCAAAATGTGAGGCGTAAAAGGGCAGAACATGCGTTCCATCCCCCGACGTTCCTTCTGGAAAAAGGACGACGCTCTTGCCTGAATGCAGAACGTCAATGATCTGCTGATTGATAAGAGAGACATTTTGCTTCAAATGACGTGGAATAAAAATGGTCTTTTGTATTTTCGCAAAAAGCCCGAGCAAGGGCCATCTCGCTACCTCGCTTTTTGCTAAAAACACGACAGGATAAACGCTTGAAAGACAGAGGATATCTGTCCATGAGACATGATTAGAGACAATGAATTGAGCCACTGCGCCAGATTTCTTGCCATGAACAAAAACTTTTATGCCGAGAATGAGGCATAAGGTCCGGCTAAAAGACATTTGAATAACATGTTGAAGCGGCCAGTGACGCCAAATTGCCAGCATTTGGATCGGCGCAAGAATAAAAAGTGAAAACAATAAAAAAACCAGGCAAAAAACGGCGCGGATAAAAGCCATAGGATTGTTTCGCTCAGCGTTTCAGATAATCCACATATGAGGGGGATAGATGAGACATAGTCCCCCGTGCGATCAGCCAGATATAGGATTGTCCGTCATTTTCAAAGTATAAAAGAAGCCATATGCGGCAGATCCTCAATAACTCAGTCGCAGACTGGGTGATTTACCCCAAATGCCTGTAAGCCTGGGAGATCCAAACGACACGTAATTGTCATGCCTGGAGATTATTAAAAAACAACGATTAATCGTCGAATCAAAGCCATATAAGCGCTGGAGTTTTCATAAAAATGCGTGCCCATGCGCCATTTTCAAAGTTCTTTTTTAAATTTCTAGCAATGCTGGCGCGTCCATTTTGTCGTTATAAAATATTTGGCAGCGAGTGGGATCACGACGAACAATCTAAAAAAATTATCATTATTGATCGCCTCGGATTTATAGAATTATTTATCTTAATTAATCTTTTAAATATCCAACCCGTCTTGTTAGAAGACGAACCAATTATTCGTCAATTTAAGTTTTTATTCAGGCCAACTAACACAAAGCTCAAGAAAAAAGAAACGCTTATTGTCTCGCTCGAAAGCCTGAAGGGCTTAAGCTTTCTCTCATTAAATGAATATGCCTATCTTGCCTATATGGCTGGAAAATTACATGCAGAAATTATTCCCATATCTATCACCCATCATCATACTCTTAATGTTCCAATTATCAATTCGTGTCATTCATTAAAGAAACTGTTTTTCCAAGCAAAGATTGAGTTTCTACCAAAAGCTGAATTATGTTTTGACACTAATTTGAGTAAAAAGCAGCGCCGTCAATTAAATGCAAATTCGATATATAATATCTCTTCTGAATTAATCTATAAATCCAAAAATACAGACCAAACAATTTATAATGCGCTTACCGAGGCTGCGCGCCAATTTGGACACTCTCATGAAATATTAGAAGATCCATTGCTTGGAAAATTAAACTACCAAAAAACACTTATTGCGATACGTCTTTTTGCTAATAAATTTGACGCTCTCCTAGATGCGCAACAAACAATTGGCTTGATGCTGCCAAACGCCTGCGGCGCAGCGATAAGTTTTTTCTCGCTTCTCTCAGCTGGCAAAACGCCAGCTATGATTAATTTTACCTCAGGGCAATTTAATATTCTTAATTCCTGTAAGGCTGCAGATATTAAAGAAATAATTACATCAAAATCTTTTATTAAGAACGCAAATCTAGAGCCCCTCATTGAAACTCTTAAAGAGCAATTTACGATTCACTATATTGAAGATATTAAATCTAGCATTAGCGCTATAGATAAACTTATGTCCTTTTTGTTGAAAGAATATCCTGTAAAAAAAGCCTCTCCTGACGATATCGCCGCCATTTTATTTACCTCTGGATCTGAAGGAAAACCAAAAGGCGTTGCGCTTTCTCATAGAAATATACTTTCAAACGCTGCGCAAACTGCTGCAAGAATTCATTTTGATCACACAGACATTGTCTTAAATATATTGCCGGTTTTTCACTGTTTCGGGCTAAATATTGGTCTAATCCTACCCCTTATATCTGGCGTTAAGGTTTATCTTTATCCAACCCCGCTTCATTACAAAACAATTCCTGAGCTTATTCACAAAATTAGAGCAACAATTTTTTTTGGAACAGATACATTTCTCTCCTCCTACGCCAAAGTCAGCAAGCGCGAGCAATATGAAACAATTCGCTATGTGATCGCTGGCGCGGAGAAATTAAAATTAAAAACCAAGGCGCTTTGGAAAGAAAAATTTAACATTCATGTTTTGGAAGGATATGGCGTCACAGAAACATCTCCTGTGATCTCATTAAGCACGCCAGCCTTTAATAAGGATGAAAGCGCAGGCTTGTTTCTGCCCAAAATCAATTATTCATTAGCAGAAGTTGTCGGCGTTAAGGATGGCGGCCGCCTCAGCGTTAAAGGCCCTAATATTATGATGGGCTATCTACACGCTGATCAGCCTGGCGTTATACAGCAAACCCCGGATGGCTGGTATGATACGGGTGATATTGTCGAGATTGATAGTAGCGGCTTTTTATCCATCAAAGGAAGAGCCAAACGTTTTGCCAAAATTGGCGGAGAAATGATTTCTCTTGCCGCCGTTGACGGCTTTGCTAGCGAGCTGTGGCCAGACGCGCTTTCTGCAGCCGTGGCGCAGACAGATCCTAAAAAAGGTCAAGCCATTATTTTACTGACAACGCATGTCTCGGCTAAGCTTGAAGATTTAAGAGCGCATATCAAATCAATCGGATTGACTGAGCTCTATGTCCCTTCCCAACTCGTCATTGTTGAAGAACTTCCCCTGCTTGGCTCTGGCAAGATTGACTACACAAAACTCTCTGAACTTGCGCCATCATCCCCCTCGTAACACAAAAGTCATCGCTGGAAGGCGGTGGCATCGTAATAAATGAAAATGGCTGCGCATTATGAACATACGCAGCCATTATTTTTGATGTGATACGGTTTAATGCGCGACCCAACCGCCATCGATTGAAAGAATAGAGCCGGTGACGGATTTGGCATTTTCAGAGGCTAAATACAAAACCATTGAGGCGACCTGTTCTGTCGTCACAAATTCTTTTGTTGGTTGCGCCTCGAGCAAGACGTCGTGGATAACCTGATCGCGCGTCAAATGTCTGGCCTCCATCGTTCCCGGTATCTGCTTTTCAACCAAGGGGGTCCAGACATAGCCTGGCGCAATGGCGTTCACGGTTATTGAGTCCCTGGCAAATTCAAGCGCTGCCGTCTTGGTAAGACCTGCAATGCCATGCTTAGCAGCCACATAGGCCGCCTTATAAGGAGAGGCGACCAGCGCATGTGCTGATGCAATATTGATAATTCTTCCCCATTTACGGGCAATCATGCCTGGAGCGGCGGCGCGAATGGTATGGAAAGCAGAAGACAAATTTATTGCTATGATGGCATCCCATTTATCTATAGGAAACTCAATGATTGGAGACACATGCTGAATGCCGGCATTGTTCACCAGAATATCGACAGAACCTAATGTCGCCTCTGCATCTTTAATCATTGCCTCAATCTCAGCCGGCTTCGTCATATCGGCTGCGTTGTAGATAACCTTCACGCCATAGTCTTTTTCAAATCTGGCGCGTTCAGCCTCTATGGCGCCGGCCTCGCCAAAACCATTTAAAACAATATTGGCGCCGTTTTCAGCAAGGTTTTGAGCAATCATCAACCCGATACCGCTGGTTGAGCCCGTGACTAAAGCTGTCTTACCTTGAAACATGAATAACCTCTGGAGTTAAGAACAAGGGCGAATAAGTTAGATTAGCCTATGTCTCGATTTTTTATAACTAGATAATCAATGATTTTTTGATCAAAACTAACATTTATTTGAGACAACCGTCATGTCGCTGTCACCTAATAAATTAATACTTAAGACTATCATCTACATCGAGACGGAATTTCTGTATGAACGTCAGATCAAAAGAAATTTCCATGGATCAATCGTCTGATGCTGTCTTCAACGCACCAGAATGGCGCCCAGAGGGATATCATTGCATATCATTAGTGCTACAAGGCGGCGGCGCCTTGGGCGCCTATCAAGCTGGCGTATATGAAGCTCTGCACGAAGAAAAGATTGAACTCGACTGGCTGTCTGGCGTTTCAATTGGCGCCATCAATGCGGCGATTATCGCGGGAAACAGACGCGAAAATCGACTAATCCGCCTTAAAGAGTTTTGGAACAGGATCACTGAGCGTAAAGTCTGGAATTATACGCCAGATGGCGATGTCTTTCGCGTCATGCGAAATTCGGCTAGCGCATGGATGAGCACGCTTTTTGGCGTGCCTGGGTTTTTCTCACCGCGGCAAGTAAACGCCTGGCTGGCGCCGGCCGGTGCAAAGGATGCGACAAGCTTTTACAGCGTTGAACCTTTGAAAGAGACACTTCTAGAGCTGGTTGATTTTGGGATTATTAATGAAAAGCATACAAGACTATCTCTTGGCGCTGTAAACGTCCGTAGTGGCAATTTCGTTTATTTTGATAATAGCGATATCGATATTGGACCCGAACATATTCTGGCAAGCGGCGCGCTCCCCCCAGCATTCCCAATGGTCCAGATTGGCACCGACTATTATTGGGATGGCGGCATCGTTTCCAACACGCCGCTTCAGCATCTTCTTGCCCAGGAAACACGACGTAATATGCTTGTGTTCCAAGTCGATCTTTTTAGCTCTAGAGGCGCGCTGCCCCGCGAAATGGCGGAGGTTATGGCGCGACATAAAGATATTACTTATGCCTCACGCACCCGCTACAATACAGACGTTTATCGACTAACACGTCAATGGAAGAGCATCGCTTATAAGGCGTTGTGTAAAATTCCTGAGTCAGACCTCACGCCAGAAGAGAAAAGAATAAAGGCTGAACTGCAACATCTTGCCGAAGTCAATATTTGTCAGCTCATTTACCAGCAGCAAGCTTATGAAGGAAACTCAAAAGATTATGAGTTTTCAAAAACGTCCATGCTTGAGCATTGGCGTGCGGGCTATACGGACACAAAAAGAACCCTGGCGCATCGTGGATGGATGGAAATATCAGAACATGCCCATGGCGTGATGGTTCACGACGTTCACCTGGAAAGAGAATATTCTAGCCTTTAAATTTATGATCTCGCCGCCTCAATAGCGGTGTCAGCGCCGTCACGCATAAAGACTTGTATTTTTGGCGTTATTTATCCAGAAGCTAATTTTTCATAATGACCTTGCACGACTTCTTGTCCGTATTTTCGCTCTAACCGGCGTATGGTAAAATGAACAAAGGCGATGTTTTGAAAATATTTCATAATCAGAATATTTAATGCAGCCGACCCGACCGCACCAGCGATGGGAACAGCGCTTGCCGCGGCTCTTTCTGAAACAAAAAAACTATATCTTGCAGCAGTTTCTGAAATAAATCCGCCAACGAGCGGCGATGTTGCGCGCACTAAGCCACGTTCAGCAAAATATTTGATAGCATCGCCTGAAAATTTTTTAAACAGTGCTCGAGATGAATAATAATCAATGTTTTGACCATTATTAGCCGCCGGCATGCCCAGTGCGAATATTTCAATACAGGCAATGCGCGTTTCTGCAGCTGTTAGATCTTCTCCGTTAGACTGCGCAATATCTGTGATCGCTCTTAGAATTAAATAGGTTGTTATGGGCAACTCAACGGGCAGACCTGCAATCCCGAGCATGCCGCTGAGACCACCAACTGCCGCCGATAAAATACGCGGGGATTTCCGAAATCTTCTCTTCACCCCTCTTTTTTGCGTAGAAACAATAGCAATATCTAAACATTTGATGACCATTTTTTCGGTCATTCTTTCAAAATTTCTCTTAATCGGCTTGGGGAGCCTATTAAGCGCCTTGTCAAAAGGACGCGCGGCTATATCGGCAATAGACTTGGTGACGCTTTTATTCTGAATGCGTCGAACCGCATCTGTAAGTGAATAAAAATCTTCTTCAGTAAGCGTTTGAAAAACATCATTATGTTTCATGACAAGACGTTACAAAAGGGCGCGAAAAAATAAATTAGCCCCACACAAGATCGGGCTTGTTGTTATTATGTAGATTACGCAACAGTTTTATGAAAAATCTGTCGTTTTCACAATTAAGAATCTAGGAGTTATTTCAATAGTTTATAGGATTACTGCTTTTGAGCTTGTAGATAAAAATAATAAGCGAGAACTCCCATCATGATTGATATAAAGATCATTGGATGGGTAAATGCGCCATAGAGAAGCAGCAACACAACGAACCCCATCACAACCCACCAAAAAGCCTGATCGGCAAAGTCGAGAAAGGATCTTATATATGTCATCTAAATTCACCAAAGTTTGATCGCCACCACAAAGCATTGCAATGACAGAGAAGGTATTGTCAAATATTTAGCACTGCTTTTATTCAAAAAAATGACAAAACGCTTTTTTATATATAATGATGACGATAGATAAATTTTATTCTTAAAGTTTAAGGCGATCTTTAATTTTAGAAATTGACACATCTTTTTGTTAAACGTTAAAAGTTTTTCACGACAATCTATTAAATAATAAATTCTGACAATAAAAAAAATTAATCGTGGTTTGTAAAAATATTGTTTTATAAAGATTGTAATTAATGCATGCACATGATTCATACTTTGGAGAATAACATGGGCGGCTACACAATTCCTCTCGTTATGCTGTTGATCGTTGTTGGCGGCGCAGTCTATATTGCGCGCACATCACGCAACATCAATTCTTAAAAACTACGACTCAACCATCTGATAGCGACATTGAACTGCCTCGGTCATCTGAGGCAGTTTTGTTTTTTAAGAATTTTTTCCTACAGAATATATTTTATCTTGCGCAAAAAGACGCATCAGTTTCGCCGCGCATATTAGCTCTTTGATTAAAACGGCCGCTTCCATCTGCGCCTATTGTCGCTGAGGCAATAAAGAATAATAAAACGCAATTGTTTTGGATCAATGCGTCAAAGGGCGAGAAAATATGATTTTTGATATGATTCAAAGTCCCTGATTTCGATTTGTCTTTCCAAACCCATCAGCTTCGCGATAAACAAAAGCCTTCGCGAGGGAACATCCGTATGACCATAAATTTATTTGAACCGCTCATGATGGGCGATTTGAGCTTGCCAAACCGTATTGTGATGGCGCCCCTCACCCGTAATCGCGCCTTACATGAGGGAGATCTTCCCCATGAGCTTATGGCGCTCTACTACGCCCAACGAGCGTCAGCGGGACTGATTATCAGCGAAGGCGTCCAAATCTCGCCAGAAGGCAAGGGCTACGCCTGGACGCCTGGTATTTACAGCCCTGAGCAAGTCAATGGCTGGCGACTCGTAACGCAAGCCGTCCATGATCATGGCGGACGTATTTTTGCACAAATATGGCATGTTGGCAGAGTGTCGCACACCTCCCTGCAACCCCATAACCAAGCGCCCGTTGCGCCATCGGCCATCGCTGCGAAAGCACATGTCTTTAACGGTGAAGGATTTGTGCCGACATCAAGGCCGCGCGCCCTGAACAAAGAAGATATTGCGCGCATCATTGAGGATTACCGCCTGGCTGCCGTCAATGCGAAGGCGGCAGGATTCGATGGTATTGAACTACATGCCGCCAATGGCTATCTGATCGATCAATTTCTCAGAGACGACTCAAATAAACGAACAGACGCCTATGGCGGCTCTCTAGAGAACCGAACTCGACTGCTTGTTGAGATCCTTGACGTGCTTGCAACTGTCTGGCCAGCCAACCGTATCGGCGTTCGTTTTAGTCCATTCTCAAGCGCAAGCGGCGCCGCTGACAGTAACCCGCAAGCAACCTTTGAATACGCCATCGCAAAAGTAGACGATTTTGGACTGGCCTATTTACATCTGGTTGAAGGTGAAACTGGAGGAACGCGCGATCTTCCCCCCGGCGCTGATCTTGAAAAATTGCGCGCATGTTTTAGCGGCGTCTATATGGCAAATAATGGCTTTAATCTTGAGCTTGCCCAACAGGCGATCGCCTCAGGCGCAGCGGATCTGATCGCCTTTGGGCGCCCCTTTATCTCAAATCCAGATCTCGTAGAGCGCTTACGCCAAAACGCGCCTCTAACACCGCCTGATCAAAAAACCTTTTATGGCGGCGGCGCTGAAGGCTACACAGATTATCCATGCCTCAATGAGGCATAGGGCAATAATTATCATTAATAGTATGAGCCGCCATTGACGCCAAAGCGCGCATACCCATCCGGCACCGCGTGTCTTTTAGATACCTGGTCAGTAATAAATTTGAGGAATCAAATATGTCGATAAAAGCATATGGCGCCTTTCGTTGTGACAGCCCGCTTGAGACCATGACGATTGAGCGTCGCGCGCCTGGACCTAAAGACGTGCAAATTGATATTGCCTATTGCGGCATATGCCACTCAGACCTGCATACAGTGCGTTCAGAATGGGCTGGAACGCTTTTCCCTTGTGTGCCTGGCCATGAAATTGTTGGTCATGTCAGCGCGATTGGCGGTGAGGTGCGTGGATTCTTTATTGGCGAGACAGTCGGCGTCGGTTGTCTTGTTGATAGCTGCCAGCGTTGTCGCGCTTGCGAAGAAGGCATGGAGCAATATTGTGAAAATGGTTTCAAACTCACCTATAACTCCCCAACAAAAGAAGCGCCCGGGCATACGCTTGGCGGCTACTCACAACGCATTGTGGTCGATGAGAAGTTCGTCTTAAAAATTCGCCATCCAGCAAGTCAGCTCGCCGCCGTTGCGCCGCTCTTATGCGCAGGCATTACAACTTATTCGCCCTTACGCCACTGGAAGGCTGGTCCAGGAAAGAAAGTCGGAATTGTTGGCATTGGCGGTCTTGGGCATATGGGCATAAAACTCTCCCACGCAATGGGCGCCCACACCGTAGCCTTCACAACATCCAAGAGCAAACAACAAGACGCTCGTAAGCTTGGCGCCGATGAGGTGATTGTTACAAGCTCAGAGGATGCGTTGCAAAGTCATGCACGAAGCTTTGACCTTATTATAGATACAGCAGGATCAAGTCATAATCTTGATATCTATACGAACCTTTTAAAGCGCGATGGCGTGCTTTGCCTTGTTGGCTTACCCGAAAACCCACATCCCTCGCCTAATATTGCCCCGCTTATCTTTGCCAGAAGAGCGATTGCTGGATCACTTATTGGCGGCATCGCAGAAACACAAGAAATGCTGGATTTTTGCGCAGAAAAAGGCATTGTGTCCGATATTGAAGTTATCCCTGCACAAAAAATAAATGACTCCTATGAGCGCATGCTGAAAAACGACGTCAAATATCGATTTGTCATTGAGCTAGCCTCATTGGCTCTTTAAAAATTAAAGAATGTGATCTGTGAGGCTTTGCGCGAAGGACTTAAAGATTTGATGATCATTCATTTGAAATCATGCATGCGCATGATAGATTATCAACGCTCTTTTTTAAGTTTAGCGTAATAATGCGCGATCGCAACCGCTTCCGCCTCGCTATATTCCCCAGCGACATAGGTCATTAAGGCGTGAGATCTTTTTCCCGATTTAAACGCCATGAGCTGCTTGAATAAATAGTTCTCATCCATGCCGGCAAGATTAGGGGCACGATTATTCCCATCATCAAGCCCGTCCACCCTATGGCAACCACTGCAATCAAGTGCAATGATGTCAGGTGTTTTATCTTTTGACAAAGCCGGGAATGCGGCCAGGGCTATGGGCAGGGCGATCATCATTGGGCGCAATTTCTTATGCATTAATCAGGCGCCTCGGTCTGTCACAAAGCTCTTTAACTAAAAAATATTAGGGCTTGACCTGTAACGTCAAGATAAGCCCCTTGCTGGATCATAAATGATCCAGCAAGGTCTATTAGAATTTAAGCTTTAAGTTTTTTGCATTCATCGGCGCAAGCCGCGCAAGACTCCGCCATTTCTTTGCATTCTGTATATTGAAGGAATTTATCGCATTCCTTCTTACATTCCGCGCAGATTGTCTCAACAACAACAGCCATTGACTTAGTGAAGCGGGAATCTGTCGCCGCAAGCGCAGCAAGACTTCGACAGGCGGAAATCACGTCATAGGTAAGCTTTATGCATTCCGCCATGGTAGTGTCGCCCATCGCGACCATGCCAAAGCAATGACGCAGATTATTTTCACCATCAAGAACGCATTTATTTGCGGCTTTGGCGAGCGCTGGAAATTTTGTTGGATGATGATGCTCGCCAGATGCATGATGCTCATGCTCATTGGCCAATGCCTGCGTTGCTGACATCGCAACCGCTGCAGCGCCCACCGCTGAAATAAATTCTCTTCTTTCCATTACCGCTCTCCTTGTTAAATTTCGACGCGCTTGAGTTAAATTAAGCGCAAGAATTCTAAGGGACCAAACGCCTGTAGAGCATTCCAGCGGCAAGGCAGGACGCGCCACTGTAAGACTCAATACTTATCACTTTTAAAATATAGCGCATTTGTGCTCTCACGCTAAGAACTTTCAAATAAAAGATAGGTTGAATGAATTTTTAGACCAGCGGAGAGGGATCGCCCTTAGGCATCATCTTCATATGATTCCTCCTCCTCCCCGACCTCCTCAACATCATTGGCGGCTTTGAGAATGGATTTGATCTCTAGCAGATAATAAACCACTGCCGATAGAAATGACAAAAAGATCGTGTCACGCCAGCTATCGCCAAAAAGCATAAAGCCAACAGGCACAGCGACAATCAGCATATAAACCGCGCCGTCAATGGCGGCCTTAAAGGCTTGAACAAGCTGGCTAAACAAGGATCCTATCGCCATCACATTCCTGAATGCTAAAAGAAACCTATGAATATGCGCGCATCTGGCGCCTCTCATTCATCTTATAACCATTTTATCTGTTCACGGCTTGAAGCATAGTCGCGATCATGTCGCACGCCAAAACGCTCATCTTGACCCTACCCCTGAGAGGACGCGCCCCGCCGTCTTCTCACGTCGCCATTCCTCAAAAGCAGATTTGACAATCACAGATCACGCGCGACTGCCACAAAGGCGAGAACTCTAGCCATGATGGCATGTAAATTTAGTGGCGCTTGCCTCTCTCACTGCAAATGGCCATAACTGAGAATATCTTTTAAACCGTCTCTTCTGCCACGCGGCGGCAAAGCAAATAAAGTTATTTAGGTCAATCTCCTGCAATGTCTGAACGTCTGTTGATTTGCGGCGGCCGAGATTTTGGCCACACCATTGAAGAACGTGCTGATGCGTTCTTTTTCCTCGACAGGCTGAACGCTAAATATAAGATTTCTGTTGTCATTGAGGGCGGGGCTATTGGGGCTGACGCTGTTGGGCGCTCATGGGCAAAGGAGCGCCTCATTGACTGCATAACGCATTTTGCCGCCTGGGATATTTACGGGCATCAAGTTGAACCGATCCATAATCAGCAATTACTCGATCAGACAAAGCCAACCCTGGTTGTTGTGTTTCCAGGCGGCAGCGGAACGCAAGACATGTTGCAAAGATCCGCTCAAGCAGGCCTGCCAATTTTTGAACTGAGCTTGCCAATAGAGTAGCCTGTTCATATTCAGCCCCCTGTTCTGAGCATGATCGATTAGTCAGGACAGATGGCGGGCCAGGGTCTGCCAAGACACGCGAACATATTAGGCGTAAAATTGATTTTGATCTGCAACAATAAAGTCTAATGATTATCCTGACGTTTTCTCTCGAAATCTGCGAGTTTTGTCTGCCACATGTGCAGAATCATTTTCTGACCTCTGATCCATTGATCAATATCTGAGATCTCATAAGTTGGATGGCCGCGCGCCAGTTCTTTTTCATGCAAGGCAATCATGCGCTTGGCCTTAGCAATGTCATCTTCAATAATCTTATTTTCACGCGTACGATCAAAATAACGGGCGACTTCATAAAAAATATAGCCAAGGGCGGCCGCGAATATGCCTTGTAAATATTGCCCGGCAAGGCAAAGACCCAAGCCAAAAGAAACGGGAATTAAAATAAAATTGACGCGGAGAACTTGAGAACGGAGCACGTCTTAAACCTATTTTCTCTAATTTTTGTGATCAACAAGGCAATTTAAGCCTTTAAAGCCTACCTATATAATAGGCGCGCTTAAAGGCCAAGCATAGCGCGTGCCACCAGATCGCACGGGATGTTCATAACATGTCGCCCCTGCCAGGCCGTATCGACTCGATTATGCCGGTGTGTTGAGGTAACAAAATATATTAAATTTGTTTTTATCTAAATCCCTGAAATAACCGCAGTAAAACTTGCCGTCGCCTCTTGGTCCTGGCGCGCCCTCATCTGTCGCGCCGCATGATAGCGCAAAGTCATAAAGCCTTTGGACCTCTTCTGGCCTATCGACGCCAAATGCGATCATTGCGCCATTGCCTGGCGTTGCAGGCTGCTGATCAAAGGGCGTTAAGACGCCAAACATTGGTCCCTTACCATCCCCGTAAATGACGCCTCATGGCATATTAAAAATACGCCTCGCTCCAAGCTGCTCCATAAAAGCATCGTAGAAATTCAAC
>Ga0208868_1000057_pt1 | contig 27570 bp, 45 predicted proteins | sample CryBogCBE23Oct07_FD_184583 | JGI IMG/M metagenome (GOLD analysis project Ga0208868, IMG submission 184583) | Freshwater microbial communities from Crystal Bog, Wisconsin, USA - CBE23Oct07 (SPAdes) (version 2) | ecosystem: Environmental > Aquatic > Freshwater > Lake | place: Crystal Bog... | reverse complement strand
TCGTTGGCGGCGCCATGCTTGGTTCTGCTTATTTGCAGTCACAAGCCGCTGGAAATGCCGCTAGTCAATATGCTAATGCCGCTAATCAAGGCATTAATTATAGCCAAGGCATTTACAACAATATTTCTAATATGGCACAACCATACTTAAATACTGGCACACAAGCTAATAATGCTATTAATTCTATGTTGCCTGGCACTTATACAGGGCCAAATGGACAAACAATGACCGGTAGCGGTTATTTGACTGCCCAGCCAACAATGAACGATTTGACTACTTTGATGCCAAATTATCAATTTGGATTAACGCAAGGCATGGGTCAATTTAATGCTGGTATTAATGCTGGCGGTGGTGCAGTAAGCGGAAATGCTATTCAAGGCGGCCAACAATTTGCCCAAGATTATGCTGGGAATCAATTACAAAACGCATTTAATAACTATCAAGCAAATCGTCAAAACGTAGCCAGCAACATATTTAATGCTAATAACGTAGGCATGAACGCCCTTGGTACTGTTTCTAATGCTGGTACTGGAACTGCTTCTAACGTTTCTAATATGCTTTCTAGCATCGGTAATGCCCAAGCTTCTGCAACTATGGGTTCTGCCAATGCTTATGCTAATGGTTTAAGCGGTATTAGCAATTACGCTATGTTGTATGGTTTAAACAAAATGAACGCGCCAACAACTCCAACGGTTGGATAGGAAACAATTATGGCTGAATTTACTGCGGATTTAAACCCAAAAAATACTAATCAAATGACCCTTGGGGACATGATGAAAGTAGGCCTTTATTCGGCCGAAACTGCTATTGCACAACGTCAAGCGCAAATGGCAGAACAAAAGACTAAAGAAATGCCAATTATTCAGCAATGGGCAAAAGACCCAGCAAATAAGCTTCCTGACGGTTCTTTTGATTTAGAGCAAGTTCCAGCATTAATTTCAGTAGCGCCAATGTCCGGTCCTGAATATGCCGACAAAATTATCAGTTTGACTAAAAATCATATTGAAACCAATAAAGCTTTAAATGAACTTTCAGAAAGCAACAGAAAGCCGTTTGCTTCTGTTTATGGTTCTTATGGACAAATGGCCGCAAATGGTCAAAAAGTTAATCCAACAGACATTATTAATTCTTTGGAAACTTTAAAACAATACTATCCACAATTAACAAAAGCGGCAGATGGTCAAATTAAAGGTTGGAAAGCTTATCCGTCAGACCATCCAGTTGACCCACAGTCCTTGTTAAAAGCACGTAATGAATCATTAACACCAACCCAGTTAATTGACCAATTTGCACCTAAAGCTGAAACCGCTACTATTGGTGGCGCACAACGTCCAGTTGTACGTACTCCATCTATGACCGGTGAACAACCTAAAATTACTCCGGTTGAATTTGGTGGCGGTCAAAATGCCGTTGGTGGTGGTGGCGCAACTGAAACACCTAAACCAAGTGCTAAAGACCGTGACCTTATTAAGTATGACCAATATCTTGATTACAAAGGCAATCCAGCCCTTGCAAACTATACAACAGAGCAAAAAGAAGCTTTGGATAATGGTAAAAACTTGCTTAAAGAAAGCAATGCACTTGCTTCTGCCGCTAAAGAACAAGAAGCCAATACACGTGGCGTTATGGAAAACATTTCTGCCGCTTCAGGAAACCGCCCAGGTCAATTGTTACGTCAAGGTGGAAAATACATTATTGGCAATGCAACACAAGAAATGTTAAATAAAAACATTGCACGTATGGCCGCGGCTTCTGAAGTTATGGGAACTGCTAAAACTGACCAATCCCGTGCAGATGCCAAAGTTATTAATGGTAGCGATGATTTAACCGCACAAGCATTAACTGACATTGTTTCCCGTGCAGATGCTACTGTTAAGGCCGCTACTATGTTTAATAGCGCCTACAACAAGCTTATTGAAAAACGTGGTGTCAATGGTTACATTCAAGCAGAAAAACTTAAATCTGCTTGGGTTGATAACTATGATGTTCGTATGGCCCAAATTGATGCTTTGGCCGCTTCTAATTCACCTGAAGCAAAAGCCAAAGCAAACGAAATTTACGCTAGTATTCCTAAAGACCAACGTGAAGATTTCAACCGTAAATGGTCAAATCTTCATGCTTTAGAGCAAGGAAAGTTTAGATAATGGCTGATGATATTGAAGTCCCTGGACTAAAATTCTTAGGCGCTGATGCCGCACCTTCCGTTACTGTTAGCGTAGGTGCGCCAAGCATTTATGACAATGCAAAACCAATATCTACTACTAAAGCGCCGGTTGATACTGCAAATCTACAACCGGATTTGCTTGACCGAGTAAATCAACTTAAAGACCTTTGGAAAAGCAATAAAGAATTAAATCCTAAAGGCGAAGATTTGCCTATTACTAGCGGTTATAGAACCCTAGAACAACAACGTGAAGAATATAAGAACCGTTTAAAAAACCCTAATTTAGTAGCTGAACCAGGTAAAAGTCGTCATGAAAAAGGCGATGCCGTGGACATTCATCCACGTGTCCCTGATTCATTGCTTGCAGAAGTTGGTTTACATCGTCCACATGGCGCTAAAGACCCAGTTCACGTACAAATTAATCCTGATTTGCCATACGAATCAAAAGTAGAACCAAATACCGGCGATGACATTGAAATTCCAGGGCTAAAATTTGTTGACCAAAATTACGAAAAACCAAAAAATTGGTTTGAAGAATTTAAAAAACCATTGCATGAAATGTCAATGGAAGATTGGAAACAAAAAAGTTTGGCCGCACCGATAATAGCTTATACCGCTGGCAGTATGCCGATAATTGGCGATGAAGCTATGAAAAAAGAAGCTGAAGCCAATCTGCTTGCAAAATACGAAGCCGCTAAACAAGGCGTTAAATCTTTTGCAGAACATCCTAGTGAATCAATTGCTAATGTTGCCAAAAATATTTATGAAAACCCTGGGCGTTTTGCTGGCGAAACGTTAAAAGGCGCAATTTATGACCCTGAATTTGCAGTCAGAACACCATTAGGTAGCATGGTTGCAAAAACTGCTGAAAAAACTGGCAATGCAATATCTAGCGTTGGTGGTGCAGTAGGCCGCAATGTAAAAGCCGGAACCATTGGAAACATTGCAACTGATGTAATGGGTATTCCTATTGATAAAAGCGGTGAAGTATTGCGTGAAGCCGCACGTTCAGGTTATGCCAATCCACGTACAGTTTCAGAACTTGCTGAAAATATGCGTGGCAATAGGTCGCCGGCTGATTTGGTTGAGCAATTCCGTTCTGCTTTAGAAAACACACGTCATGCACGTAGCGAAGCTTATAAAGAAGGTATTGCAACCACCAAAGGCAATCAAGTATTTTTGGATTTCAAACCTATTCGTGAAGAATTTAATAAGACACTTGAAACCCTTAAATCTAGGGGTGTTGGTGGCGTAGAAGCTTCTAAAGTTGGTCCTGAAACAATGTCCAAAGTTAATGAAATTAAAGGCATTTTGGATGAATGGGAAAACAAACCTGAACTTCATACTGCCGGTGGATTGGATGACCTTAAACAACGTATTGATGATGTTTATAGTCAAGGAATGACCAGTCAAGCTAAACGTGTTCTTACCAATACTCGCAATAAAGTCAAAGAAACTATTGTCAAACAAGACAAAAATTACGAAAAAACAATGGGCGAATATGAAGAAGCTTTAGCCACAGAACGTGAAATTGAAAAATCTTTAGGCCTTGGTCCAAAAGCTTCTGTTGACCTTACATTGCGCCGCCTTAAAACCATGATGGGTCCAACATCCACTATGGGTAATGAATTTAGACGTGAATTAACACGTCAATTGGCTGAATCAGGCAACCAAAACTTAATGGAAGCATTAGCTGGTCAATCATTAAAAGAATGGCACCCATCCGGTTTAGCTGGCCCAGCATTGGGAATGAACGCACTTTATACAACTGGGCGCGTTTTATCAGGCGATGTAACCCCATTATCAGGATTAGCACTTCCATTCCAAAGCCCACGTGTAATGGGCGAATTAATGTACAAGGGCGGCCAAGTTGCTAGAAAAGCAGTTGAAGCCAAACAAGCCGCTAAAACAAAATTAAGCGAAATAACTTCTAGGAAATAATTATGGCAAGCGTACTTTTATCCCCAGTTGGAAATAGCGGTATTCCATTTTTTGATAACAATGGTTTACCGTTAAATGCTGGTTTGATTTATACCTATCAAGCTGGTTCTAGCACATTGCTAACCACATATACAACGGTTAACGGTACTATTGCTAATCCAAATCCTATTGTTTTAAATGCTTCAGGACAAGTTCCTAATGAAGTATGGTTACAAACTGGATATAGCTATAAGTTTGTTATTCAAACTTCTGCCGGTGTAACCATTCAAACGTTAGACAATATCTATCCAATATTGCAAAATGCAACGGGTTCGGGCGCGACTATTCCAAGCGGATTAATTGCTATTTGGTCAGGTTCTACCGGTTCTATTCCATCCGGCTGGTTAATTTGTGATGGTACCAATGGCACACCCGATTTGCGTTCAAGCTTCATTATTGGTGCTGGTTCTACTTATTCCGTTGGTCAAACCGGCGGTTCTGCTGATGCTATTGTCGTAAGCCATACCCATACTGTTACTGACCCAGGCCATAAGCACAACATTGCTTCTACTGGTTCAGGCGCTATTGCTAACGATTCACCGTCCGGCAATACTGGCGCAAGCACTACAACAACTGATACTGCAACTACTGGCATTACATTACAAACTGCTGGTACAAGTGGAACAGGCGCTAATTTGCCACCGTACTACGCATTAGCGTTCATCATGAAAACATAATGGAAATGACTATGTTTGAAATTGACCCTGTTAAGTATGGCGTTCTATGGCAGAAAGTAGAAAGCTATGAAGCAAAATTCGATGAAATGTCCAAAAAAATAGACAAGATGGAAAGTTCCATAGAACAATTAGTTGCTATGGCCAATAAAGGCCGTGGTGGATTTTGGATGGGAATGATGTTTATTTCCGGAATAAGTTCTGTTATTGGTTTTATTGGACATTATTTAAGTAACAAATAAGGACGGTGTAAGAAAGTGAACATTTATGTCAGACCCGTTCGGAATTACAGAAGGAGTAAAAACTCTTTCCGGTAGTCTTGATGCAAGCCGGGAAGCGGCTAAAGGTTTATCTAAAAGTATTGAAAGTGTTCAGCAAGACGGTATAGACGTAGCGCAACGCAAGGCAAATGAAAGACGTAGGGCGGCACGGGAAGCAGAACATAAAAAACAAACGGCATTAATAAAAGCATTGGAAGATTGGAATAAAAAGAAGCAAATTAGCGACCAAGAAGCAAAGTTAAAAATAGACTTTGTTAAGAAGTACGGCGCTAAAGAATGGGATGCAGTATTAAGAATTAAGTTGGATATTGAAAATATGGAAAGAAAAGCAAACGAAGAATATCAACATGACCTTAAAGAAGTGCGTAGAGTTCAATTTATTTGTTTTGCAGTAGCGGCTTTAATTGCCTGGTATTTGACCTGGGGTATTAAATGAACGAAAGATGGCTATGGTTTTTTACAGCATTGTGTATTTGGCTTATTGCGGGAATTTTAATTATGGGAACTTACTAATATGTTTAGCATAAGGAAAACATCATGTCTTTAGACCCTATTTCAGCGGCATTAGACCTTGGCGGCAAACTTATTGACCATTTCTTTCCGGACCCAACCCAAGCCGCTGATGCCAAATTAAAGTTATTGGCACTTCAACAAAGTGGCGATTTGGCCACAATGACTGCACAAACAGACATTAATAAAGTAGAAGCCACAAATTCATCTTTATTCGTGTCAGGATGGCGCCCAGCAATCGGTTGGGTATGCGCCCTAGCATTGGCCTACCAATACTTATTTAGACCCCTTGCTGGCACCGTAGCGGGTGTTCTTGGCGTTACTATTCCCCCTTTGCCTGGCCTTGATGACAATTTATGGCAACTCATGATGGGTATGCTTGGTATGGGCGGTTTACGTACTTTTGAAAAGATTCAGGGAGTTGCTTCAAAATGAACAACAAGGAACATATTCTGACGATTGCCGCATGGTCATTAGTTTGTGTTGTAGTGGCTATGTTAGCTATGTTTGCTTTTGCCGTTATTGACCCAAACGTTGACGATGAAAAAGTATTTCAAATTATTGGCCCAGCATTTCAAACTATTGTTGGTGGTTTTATTGGTCTTATTACTGGCATAAAGATTGGCAATAGTGATGACGAATGACCAATTAATAGCTTTAGGTATTGAAGATAAATGGCTTGACCCATTAAATGCCACCTTTGATAAATACGAAATTAACACGCCAAAACGCCAGGCTGGGTTTATAGGCCAATGTCAGCATGAATCAGGCAACTTTAAAACCTTAGAAGAAAATTTACATTATTCTGCCGCTTCATTAATGCGTGTATGGCCATCAAGATTCCCTGACCAAGCAACGGCCGACCAATACGCCAATAACCCTGAAAAAATAGCTAATAAAGTCTATGCCGGACGTATGGGCAATACTGAAGATGGGGATGGCTGGAAATACCACGGTAGGGGCGTTATTCAGCTAACCGGTAAGGATAACTATGTATTTTGTGGACAAGCGCTTAAACTGCCTTTAATGGACAATCCTGACCTATTATTAGAGCCAATGAACGCTATGCTATCTGCTGGATGGTTTTGGAATAAACGTGGCCTAAACGCCACGGCTGATGTGTCAGGTTGGGAAGAAATTACTCGAAAAATTAACGGCGGTGTGTTGGGTTTAGACGACAGAATTGCTAAAATTACTAAAGCATTACAAATCTTGGAAGGATAAAAAATGGCTACAAATTTTGAAGTAAAAGGTAAATTAGCAAGCACACCAAAAGGTCATTATGTTGTTTTGCGTGAGCATGAAAAACATACAGAGCATGAGTTAACCAGGCTAAAAGAAAAGCTTAATAAACATATTGCTTTGCCTATGGAAAAAGCCCATAAGCCTGAAAGTAAAGGCGTTAGTCAAAAAGATGCGCCGTTACCTAATATGCGTAAATATTAACGAATACGGGCGACTTTAGCTTTACGCAATACTTGTTCGTATTGTTCTTTAGCCTGGTCGTCCAATTGCCGTAATGGTAGGTTTTGATAATATTTCCATTTATCACGGTATTCTTGAAGTTCTGACGGTGGCAACCAGCCAGCCAAACGCCATCTAATTGTTATATCCGTGCCAGCGGCCGTCCAAATATGTTCATTCATCTTGAAATCCTTTGTAATCTTCTATAAGGTATTCAGCATCTTTAATCATACGTGCTTGCATAAAAGTAATACCTGACACCATTCCAGCTTCAAAAGCTTCTCTAAACAGTTCTTTTATATCATCTTCACCGGGTTTATGGTCATAATTTGCTTCATACCACGTTTCAAACACGTTTTTAGCGGCTTTCATAAGTGATATACCCCAATCCTAAATCCATAAACAATTACTAAAAACACGGCTATTGCCGCCCCTAATAAACCGCCTAATATAAAGTCTTTCATTTGTTTTCCTTAATTGGGTGACAGGCCGAGGTCTTTTTAGTTTGAAATCCCCACGGGCCATAAAGCTGAATAGTGTCAACGGCCTGTCCTAGATTATTTGGATGTAACTTTTAAAGTGATTACGGCAGTAGTTTTGGTGTGCTTGGCAATTAATTCTGCTGGCACATTGGCTTCTGCGAATACTGCTTTATTGTCAACGGTAGCGCGTTGTGAAAGGGTAACGCAAGCTTTAAACAAATTGCCTTCAATGTGGCCTTCATTTTGTTTAAGTTCGTTTTTGATTGCATCTGCTTGTTTTTCCAAGTCAGCGATTTGGGCCAACAACATACCCAACTGGTCAATTTTGCTTAACTGAATGTCGATTGCTTTCATGATTTTTTCCTTTGTTTAATCACGGCACCGTTGCCGTATTGATAATTTACTAAAGTAAACTTCACTTGTAAAGCGATATTTTATTAGGACATACCCTTAGTTGTAAATCTGCAACAGAGTAGGGCGTGAATTTGGCAACTGATAGCTGGTGGGTCGAAACGGGGAAAAGCCCCACCTTGTTGCATCCTTCAACGCCCCGTTAACCGCCCTATTTATGGTTGTTCTTTAACTGCCAAAACTCTAACAGTTTAGTAAACATTAACCAATAGCGGTCCAAATCTTCTGCGGCATGTTCAATAACCTTAACGCCAGTAAAAACAATAGTGCCTTCAACCATTTTGTAGCCTACAAACACATTGGCGCACCTGGCGGCTGGCATATTAAAACCTTGGCGGTAAGCGGCTAATTGCATACCGTGTTCCGGATAAACGTCAATTTTAGAAATGTCCGTAGTTTCTTTGGTTTTGACGTCAATAGAAATACCAGCAAAATCATGCTTTGCTTTGGCCGTCAAATCTGATTTGCCACCAAAACCCATAGGATGTGCAAAGCTTAATTCCGGCAACCACAATTGTTCCCCAAAATGGTCTTTAATGGCCTGTTCTACCGGCCGACAGATTGGCATGGCTTCAGGTATCAAAGCACCTTCAAATAACGCCTGTATGGTCGCATGGATGGCCGTACCACGTTCCGCGGCAATACGTCCAGTTTGCTTGGAATCCATCATGACCCTTTCAAGCCATGATTCTTCCGATTCAGTCGGTTCTTTAGGTAAGGTTAGCGCAGATAATAAAACCTGATGTTGTTTCCATAAGTCCAACCCAGGTCGTGCGGCGACACCCAGGATGGTAGTGACCGATGGACACAAATTTTGACTGCGGGCGTCACGTAAGGTTGTTCCCCTGGGTTTGCCATTTTTGCCAATTGTTGTGTAGGCTGGATTGCCTTCACGGTCGTACCAATGTCCACTTTCACTTTGACGTTCCTTAATCAACATTTTTGGGTTTTCTTCCACGTTTGGGTTTGAATTCGTCAGTAGTTATATCGTATTCACGAATAAATTCAACTTCAACTTCAACTTCTTTTTGTGGAAAGATTTTTAATGAAAACTCACCACACAAATCTTCTTGTGATTTATTTTCGTTTTTTGGGTATCTTCTGCACAAACCATACCGGTCGCCCGGTTGGCCAGCAAAATGTTTACATTCAGCGCATTTCATTTAATATTTCCTTGTGTCGTTGTTTGTGGCATGGTTGACAAAGCCACATAACATTTAACGGTTCATCATAATTTTCATGATGGGCTAAACTTTTTTCAGCGTTACATCTAATACATGGCATACGAATTAAAATTCCATTTTGTATTGCACGTCTAACTGCGTTTTGACATTTAGTTCTACGTTTATCAGCTTTACGCCAAGCGTTTGAAATTTCAGAAGCAGTTTTCATACGTTCAGCATTTTTACTTCTAACCCTATCGTATTCACGAATACGGTCAATATTTTTTAAACGATGTTCTAAAACGTCTTTTTTATTACATTCTTTGCATTTGTTAACATGACCGTCAAGCATTGCTGGATGTTTATAAAAATCCGTTAATAACTTGACGTCTTGGCATTTAAAGCATTTTTTTGAATGAATCATGTTGTATATCCTTGCCTGAACATACAACCATTATAGACCCATTCTAATTAAAAGGTATATCATCAAAATTATCATCTTCAATTGTTGCACCTTGTTTAGCTGGCGCAGTATCAAAGGTGTTCCGGTATTCAGCAGATTTTTTAATTAAATCTTGCAACCCTTGTGATAACTTATCAAACTTTTCTCTATCCCACGGGTCAATAGAAAACATTAAAGTTTCATTGACACCAACGGGTTCGCCAAGCTTTTTCAATGCGGCCGGCACCTGGCTGATGCTGGCAATATTGGCATAAGTTTTATCTTGGTATTCGCTATGCGTGATAGAAACCATACAGAATTTGCCCAGCAATACTTCTAGGCTAAAACCGTCTAATTCTTCTTGTGTGAACTCTTTTCCGCGCCAAGCTTGTAAGTCCTTTAGCAATGTGGCTTTTTCGTCTAGGGATAGCGTATAACGCTTTGAAACAACCATTGGTTTGCCGTCATCCATAACTAACGGATTGCCATCGTTATCTTCCCCGTGCAACTCAAACATACACAATACTTTGCGTTGCATTTTCTTTTTACCCATCCATTCAGTTGTTTGGGTGCCAAGGTCAATAATGCGATATAGACGGGCTAGAAAGCTACCTGATGGCGGTAATTTAAAGTCGCTGGTGCCTGAATTGTTTCTTTTTGCAATTATCATTTTTTTCACTTTCCAAACATTTTTTTAGTTTCTTCATCAAATTTTTTGAAATTACTTCCAAAAACATTGGCAAAGTCATTTATCACATCACGTAACAATGGGTTAACGTGACTATTACGTGGTTTTCCACAAGCTTGACGGATGCAATCAACTTGTTCTTGGGTCAGGAATTCATTACTAAATTCCATGTCATCTAAAGCTTTTTCTAGGAATTCTTCATGTTCCAACATTAGCTGGCTTAATTCGTTTTGCATTTTTATTTCCTTATTTATCACGGCGACATTGCCGTACTGACAAATGTAAAGTAAAATTTAGTTCTTGTAAAGAAATATTTAGTAATTTTAGGAAAATAAATGACTAATGCAGAATTAATTGACTTGTTAGGAAAGCCCGCAAAGGTCGCAAAGCTATGTGGCGTAAGCGTTCAAGCGGTGTGTCAATGGCGCAACAAGGATGCTATTCCGATGGGTCCATTAACGTTAATGGCCGCAACCATTGAACGCGAAAGTCATGGATTAGTAACTAGGAAAACGTTGTTTCCTGACAACTGGTGGGTCGTGTGGCCGGAACTTAAAAATTTATGAAAGTTTTAGTAGCTTGTGAGTATTCAGGACGTGTACGTGATGCGTTCATCGGGGGGGGGCACGAAGCTATGAGTTGTGATTTATTGCCTTCTGATGCCGAAGGGCCGCATTACCAAGGCAATATTTTTGACATTATTAATGATGGCTGGGATTTGATGGTAGCCCATCCACCATGCACTTATTTGTGTAATTCAGGCGTTTCATGGCTTTATAAGCAAGAAGGCCGTTGGGACAAAATGCGTGATGGTGCTAATTTTTTTAAAAAATTGTTAGATTGCAACATTCCTAAATTTGCAATTGAAAATCCAATAATGCACAAATACGCCGTAGAAATCATTGGTAGGCGGCAAAATCAAATTATTAAACCTTGGATGTTTGGGCATGGTGAAACTAAAGCTACTTGCTTATGGTTAAAAGGTTTGCCGGAATTACAACCAACAAATATTGTTGAAGGACGTGAACAACGTTTGCATAAATTGCCGCCCAGCGCAGACCGTTGGAAATTAAGAAGCACAACTTATCAAGGAATTGCTGATGCAATGGCTGACCAATGGGGAAATATGTGATATAGTTTTAACCATTGCGACATGGAAACCGCTGAAGTTAGAACCCCTTAATGGGTAGATTGTTCTGAATTAATTAAATGCACTTGAACCATTTAATTAGTTTAGTTTCCATACAGTCTATCCACTAAGGGGTTTTTTGTTTCTTATTCGCAATCGTTCTGATTGGGGATTCACCACCACCAGCGGTCAGAATAGAAGCGTTACTGGGGGATAAGGAATGTAATAACGCAAATGCCGGTGGCGAAGTTAGTGCCGGTTTCCTGAACGACTGACGGGTTAAGTGGCTCCGAAAAGCAAAACTTATTAAGGCAACCTAGGTGGGCTAGGTTTGTCCACCAAAAAGCAACATAAATACAACAGTTATTAGATATTAGGGTATATCACTAGAAAATAATTGTTTACAAGTAAAGATTACTTTAGTAAATTATTAATACGGTGCTTTACCGTGAAAACAAAAGGAAAAAAAATGAAAGTTACAGACGTTTGGTTCATTACTAGAGAAAACGGTACTGAATATTCAAAAACAATTTTTGATAATGAATACACCGCAACATTAGAAAAAAATGCAACAAGTTTTGAATTTTTTACTCCTAATGGCCGTTGGTGCAGAAGCGATGCAATTTGCGACAAAGCAATAAAAGCCATCAATAATTATTACAATCAGGCTGAAAATGTTTGAAACCTTTTGGAAACATTACCCCAGGAAGGTAGCTAAACGTGCCGCCCTGGGGGCGTTTAACCGGCTGACAAAGGACGAACAAACCCAAGCAATAGAAGCCATTGAAGAACACGTTGCGTACTGGAAATTAAAGGGTACTGAATCAGACTTTATCCCCCATGCAAGCACTTGGATTAATCAAGGCCGCTGGGAAGATGAACTGGACATGACCCCAAAAGAAGCAAAACGCCCAGCTATGCCTTGGTATAGTACCGATGAATTAACATTGGCTAAAGGCCGCGAACTGGGACTAAAAGCTTATGCCGGGGAAACAATGGGACAGTACCGACAACGAATCCAACAACATATTGGAAAGATGGCGGTATGAGTGCGAAATTAGACAATTACTTATATACCGTACCAAGTTTGGGCTTACCGGTTTTAGGAGTTATTTTGCTAATCCTAAGTTTGATAAACGCCGTGAGCAACTTGCTAAAGATATGTACGACCAATGGAAAAAAGGCAACCGTGGACAAATTGGGGATTGGCGATGAATGAACTTATTTTTATATTTTTCTTTTTTAGCGGCCTAGTGCTTTGGGTTTTTGTTTTGTTAGTAGTAGCTAAAATATGGATGGAACGATGAAAGCTGAAACCCGTGTAGTTGACCCCAATGATTGTGTAGATTATCTATACGAATTTGCCCCGGAATACGCTAAAGCAAAGGGTGAACTGGCTGAATTAGAAGCCTATAAATCCAGCCTAAAAGCCATAAAAATGAAACAATCAAGCGAACAAAGTTTGGGCGCCCAAGAACGTGAAGCTTACGCCAGCCAAGAATATCAAGACTTATGCAAAGCTATTGGCGCGGCAACGTACAAAACAGAAATGTGGAAGTACCGCCTGGAAGCGGCAAAGCTACGTTTTGAAGCGTGGCGTACCCAAGAAGCCAGTAACCGTAACCTTGAAAGACTAACAAAATGAACAATGAACCAGTAGCGTGGTATTACGAAAATAAAAATGGTGTTAGTTGGGTTAGCGGAACACGAGAGAAACATGATAAAAATTTTGTGGCAGTTGAAAAGCCAATCTACACCCATCCAGCAAAGACACTAACAGATGCTGTAGTAAACGAATTGTGGGCAGAATCACAGGAAGATGGTATTGCTATGCAACAAGGGTTTACTACACAACAACATTATTTTGCTTATCTAATACTAAGAAAGGCTAGTGAGAAATGAATTTTATAAACTGGGTATTTGACGGCAGTTTTAAATGGTGGTTACTTGGTGTGGTTATTTTTTACATCATAGCTAGATATAGTTAAGAAAGGCGGAAGAAAAATGAAAGCCACAATTCTTATTGAGGTTGATGATACTGACAAAATTACTATGACAACAGAAGGTTACGGCATTGCTTTGGAGATTGCAGACGATATGGTTGAAATGGCAATTAAAAGTGAAATGCCTAGTTTTATTGGCAAAGAAGCTACATATATAACAAATTAAGAAAGGCGGAAGAGAAATGAATGATTATTCAACACCATATTTAGCGTTATTAAAATTAATTAAAGATTTTCATAAAGCCACATTAAAAGGTCAATACGATAAAGCTTATCAAATATCGCTAGATATGACTGACGTAGCGCATGACCTAGAGTTGATTGCAAAGGATTTGGCTGAACAATGAGTCTAATGCGTAACGCTTATGCGACACATACAGATTATGTGGATTTTCAAGGATTAATTGAAGAAAACCCACATTTTGTACCAAGTAATGTAGATGGAATATGTGAACGCAATGGTTGTTTTTTAATTATGGAATGGAAACGGCCTGGTGAAAAAGTAAGCAAAGGCCAAAAGTATTTGCTTCAAGCATTAGCAAAAAAAGAAGATTTTATGGTTGTAATCATTTATGGTAATACCGATACTGAAACAATTATCAATAAATATTATTTGGTTCAACCGGATGGACAATGTATGCTTGCTGGTCAAGGGTTTAGTATGTTTAAAGACTTTTACAAGCAATGGTACGAACTAGCGAATGGCAAATGAAAAAGAACACTATGCTAAATTGGCAAGATTGGGGTGCATATTGTGCCGGCAAAATGGAATTACTGACACCGACACGCCCGTGGAAATCCATCATATACGCCGATATGGTCAGCCTAGGAAAACCGCCAACACTATACCCTTGTGTATGTGGCACCACCGTCTTGGAAATACCAGCGTTCATTCCCTTGGACACAAAGGATTCCAAAAATACTGGGGATTTAGCGAAGAAGATTTACACGAAAAAGTTGAAAAATTGCTAAATGATAATTAAATTGCCATACCCACCTAGTGTTAACACGTACTGGCGCAATTTTCGTGGCCATACAGTATTAAGCAAAGCTGGGCGCGAATTTAAAACTGCGGTGGCAGAATGTGTCGTAGCGCAAAACATACCCAAATTTGGCACCAAACGCCTTGAAGTGACATTATTTTTATATCCACGGTCAAAGGTAGTCACAGACCTAGATAATCGTTTGAAAGCCGTTTTAGACGGTTTAGAAGATGCCGGCGTTTATGACAATGACGGACAGATTGATGTACTTATGATTAATCGTGGTGAAATTCGTAAGGGTGGCGGCGTTGATGTATTGATTGAAGTCATATAAAATTAATCATGGCTGATGATTATGAACTAGGCACGGTAGGCCCAATACCAACCGTTAATCCCAACGTTGCAAAAATTGGGGAATTGCTCAATGCCGCTAAAACATATGCCAATCAATATTACGTAAAAGACCAAGTTCCATTAATTGGTGGAACCCAATTAGGCGACTTTTTATTATGCCAGGCTCCGGAAGAAGTTCAGCGATGGGGCCAAGGCGATTATCCAGTAAGAAACCCATCCGATATAGTAAAAACCGGTGGAAACCGTGCTGATATATGGAAATCAGGACGTTTTGAACCTACTTTTGATGTGGCCGCTATGGCCGCACCAGCATTAGGGAAAACCGCAGAAATAACTAAAGGTTTACCGGTTGGATTAAGTATTAAGCCAGTAACCGCCGCAGAACACGCAGTTAGCACTAGAGTTCCAACCGCCGTAAAAGCAACGGAAAATCCAATTACAGAACATTTATTTTCCAATTATGAAGCGGCTAAAAAAGAACCTGAAGCTTTTAAACACAACGTTGAATTGCTAAAAGACTATCCAAATATTGGATTAAAGTCTAAAAACGTAGATGTAAATGCAGAAAAGTTTATTAATCATGTAAAAGACAACTTGCTTTATTTACATGATGCGGTGCCGGCAGACACTAGAGAACGTAGCAAACTTTGGTATAACGGCGCCCGAAACATTGTGGACAAGTTCGGTAAAGAATATGGGGTTCCTGACCAAGCGGCTTCAGGAGTATTGGCCGTTTTATCACCACAAAAAGATTGGTTTATGAACGTATCTTTAGGTGAACGTTTAATTAGCGCCATGAAAAACCATCAAGGAACATCCTGGTCGCCTGAAATGTCTAATATTGCTAAAGAAATATGGAATAAACCGCAATATGCGCCAATGGTTAAAGCAATTGAAGGCAAAACATTGGGTGAGTTGTCAGACCCAGTAGAAAAAGCTATGTGGATTAGAACCCATGACCAGGCACATAATCCTAGAGAACATTTTATTGTTAACCCTGAAGGCGATTATTCGGGCGTTAGATTGACCGGAAAAGGTGAACCATACAAAACTGGCTGGGGTTCATTAAATGAAATTGCTAAAGGCGTAAACATTTATGAAAACCCAACTAAAGAAAACATTAGTAAAAATTTAGGCGGCCAACATAAAGTTCGTAATTTTTATATGAACATTTATGACCCTGAAAACCCACAAGGTCATACAACCATTGACACCCATGCCGTAGCCGCTGGATTGTTACGCCCATTGTCCGGCGCATCTAGGGAAGTAGCACACAATTTTGGTAGCAATGTATTGGGTGAAGTTGGCCCTAAAAATAGCGCATTTACTGGTTCGCAAGGCACTTACCCGTTGTATCACGAAGCTTATCAACGTGCCGCAAAAGAACGTGGCGTATTACCTAGAGAAATGCAATCTATTACATGGGAAGCAGTTCGCGGTTTATTCCCTGATACATTTAAAAATGCCAAAAATGTTGAAGAAATTGATAAAATATGGTTAAACCATAAAAAAGGCAATATATCCGCTGATGAAGCTAGAAAACAAGTATTTGAAAAAGCTGGAGGAATAAATGAACCTGAATGGAAACAATGAACACGATTACGTGCTTGAATCAATGAAAAAGCACGGTATTCCAACAACGTTAGAAAATTATCTTGGATTGGCTTATCCGGAAGGATTGCCTGAAAACTTTGGTTATGAACATCACATGGGTTTGCCTGAAGAAATTCGCAAAGACATTGACAAAAATAATAATTAAAGGAAAATAAACAAACTAGGCTTTTCTAGTTCTTTTTGCAAAAAGGAAAATATTATGGGTTATGGTATGAAAGGTGAAAGCGGCGAACGCTTTCCAAAAGGTGTTAAATCAAGCGACCGTACAGGCGAAAAACGTGAACCACGTGAAACTGGCGTAAATTCTACAAAATTTATGCCTGGCGCTACTGGTGAAAAGATTCCTAAAGGCGCAACATCAAGCGATACAACTGGCGAACGTCATGCAAAATCATTTGCTGGTGGCGTAGCCCTTGGTATGGAAGATGGAATGGGCGGTCGTGAAATGCACATGGGCAAACACGATGGCCGTTTAGGTGAGTTTAATCATGGCAATACTGGTGAATCCGTATGCTATGACCATAAGCGCGCTGGCCACGACCAAGACGATATGTAATTATGGCTGGGTTTACTGCCAATCTAAATCCCTCATCTAGTAATCAAACTAGCTTGGGGGACTTATTAAAGACCAGCGCATACGTTAAAGATGCACAACGGGCAATGCAAGTCCAAAAGGCTAAAGCAACGCCGTGGAATGACAAGTCGATGCAAAGCGGCAAAGACATTTCATTTACCGCTGGTTCAGGCAGTCAAGCACCAACAGACCCAAATTATTACGCAGATTAAAGCGAAAAACCCTAGCACGTGAAGGTAAACTAGGGCCTTTCTAACCAACCAACTATTAAGGAGTTGATATGGCTGATGTAGATTTTATATTAAAACCGATGGGTGAGAAAATCGTTGTACGCCCTGATAAACGCATTTTGAGTTCTGTAATCATTGTTGAAAACAAAGAAGCAGACAATATGGGTACCGTAGTAGCCGTAGGACCTGGTAAGAAGGTCAATGGCCGCCGTGAAGCCATGCCAGTTAATGTTGGCGACCATGTTCGATTTGGAACTATGAGTAAAAACGCCCAAGATGAATATCTTAAATTTCAAGAATACTTTACTAACGATGAACGTTATCTTATTATGTCCTGGCAAGACGTATGTTTCTTAACGGAAGAAGATTATGCTGAAAAAAATACTGAACTGGTTTAAATCCGAAGCTGAAAAGTATGCGGAAGATACAAAAGTAATTGATTTTCCACTTGAAACACCTAAAAAGCGCCCACAAGTACGTAAAGCAACCACCCGAAAGGAAAAAGATATGCCATTGAAAAAAGGTACTAGCAACAAGACACGTTCAGAAAACATAGCCAAGGAAATTCGCGCCGGCAAGCCACCCAAGCAAGCTGAAGCGATTGGATATGCCGTACAACGTGAAACAGAAAAAAAGAAAGGTAAGAAAAAATGAATTTAAACGACTTAAAACTAACATTTGACCATTCAGTACAGGAAATGGAAGTAATCCTTCAGGGATTGCGTAAGCTTCCTATTGAAGTGGCCCTAGAAATCCATAACAAACTGCACCTGGGCGCGAAAGCAATGGTTGATAGCCATATTGCACAAAGCATCGAAAAAGTAGCAGATACTCCAGTAGAAGCACCAGCACAAACTACTACTGAAACACCAGTAGCAACTGACGGTAGCGCACCAGCAGAACCACCACAAGCATAACTAAAGAAGGCTTTACAATCATGGACATGGAAATCGATACGAATAATTCAAGAGGGGGTCAAATTGGCAATCAAAATGCTAAGAAGGGCAAACTCTTTTATGACCGTATTCGCATGGATTTGATTCAAGACCCAACCAAGTTAGCTAATATCGTTAAAAAGCTTATTTCACTTGCAGAATCAGGTGAAGCATGGGCAGTAAAGGAAGTAATGGACCGTGTTGATGGAAAGGCTATTGCAACGCAAGAAGTCACCGGTCCAAATGGTGCAGAACTTAAAACTGGCGTTCAGATAACTTTTGTGGACCCTGATGGAACCGTCACAACAGATTAAAGATGCCATTGCCAGGGAACGGTTTCCGGCCAAACTAAAGTGTTTATTTGAACCCAAGCAAATTCGATACAGAATTTTGTATGGTGGACGCGGCGGCTCAAAATCTTGGGGAATTTCTCGCGCCCTGTTAATCAAGGGTATTAAAGCGCCTATTCGTGTGCTATGCGCCCGTGAGTTCCAAACCAGTATTAAGGATTCGGTACATAAGCTATTAAGCGACCAAATCTACGCTATGGGATTAGAAGCCCATTATGAAATCACCCAAAATACTATTCGTGGTATCAATGGTTCAGAATTTATCTTTGCTGGCATTAAAAACAACATTAACGGCCTAAAATCTATCGAAGGAATAGACATTTGCTGGGTAGAGGAAGCAAATAACGTTACTTCCCATTCCTGGGAAATTTTGGCCCCAACGATAAGAAAAGAAGGTAGTGAAATATGGGTAAGCTTTAACCCTGAACTGCCAACAGATGAAACTTATAAGCGATTTGTATTAAATCCACCGGAAAATGCCGTAGTCACCAAACTTAATTGGAGTGATAACCCTTATTTTCCTGAAGTATTGGACATAGAACGCAGACAACTGCAAGCACGTGATATAGAAGCGTATAACAACGTTTGGGAAGGAATTCCACGTCAGACGATTAATGGTGCCATCTTTGCTAAAGAAGTCACTATGGCTGAATTACAAGGACGTATATGCAATGTTCCATACGATGCAATGAAGGGCGTTCACATTGTGTTCGATTTGGGGTTCAACGACCATACGGCAATTTGGTATGTCCAGCTATTCCCAACTGAAACCAGGTTGATACGTTACGAAGAAGATAACCAGCAGACCATAAGCTATTGGCTGGCCAAGATTCAATCCTATGGATACATGATTGATACGATTTGGTTGCCACATGATGCCAAAGCCCATTCTTATCAAACTGGAATGACGATTGAACAAATTGTCCGGCAAACAGGGCATAGAACTAAAGTGTTAGATAGAGTGCCTGTTGTAGATTCTATTAACGCGGCAAGAACAATATTCCCTAAATGCTATTTTGATAGGCAAAATACGGAAGAAGGCTTACAATGTTTACGTCACTACCGGTACGAAGTTGACCCCGAAACAAAGCAATTTAGCCAAAAGCCATTGCACGACCATTACTCGAACGGGGCCGATGCCTTTCGGTACATAGGACTTATGATTAACGAACCAAGGAAAGTGGTCAAAAAGACCGTTCCACACGTTCAATCCAGTTGGATGGGCTAGATATGACTGAATCGCAATACGATGATTATGACCCTAGAATTGATGATGCAAAGCAATTCCTACGTTTTGCGGCAGATGCCGATACTAATAACCGTTCAGAAGCATTAGATGACCTAAAGTTCGCCGGTGGCGACCAATGGCCAGTAGAAATTCAAAATAGCCGTAGCGTGGAATCGCGCCCATGCTTAACAATTAATAAAGTTGATGCGTATATCCGTCAACTATGCAATCAGCAACGCCAGCAACGCCCAAGGATGAAAGCCCACGGGATGAACAATGAAACTGACGAACAGTTAGCCGATATTGTTACTGGTATGTGCCGTCACATTGAAAATCAATCCAATGCTGACCATGCTTATGACACCGCTTATGAATCAGCAGTTCGTATGGGATGGGGTTTTTGGCGTGTAAATACACGTTATGTGAATGAAAAGTCGTTTGACCAAGAAATCTGTATTGATACGATTGATAACCCATTTACAGTCTATTTTGACCCTAATTCCGTATTGCCGGACGGTTCAGATGCCGAAAAAGTATTAATTACAACGGTAATTCCTAAAGAAAACTTTAGAGCAATGTATCCTGGCGCTGAAGATGGAAGCGGATTTACCCAACGTGGTACTGGTGATAGCGATGTTGAATGGGTAATGAAGGAAGATATTCGCCTGGCTGAATACTTTTATACCAAGATTGTTAATGCAGACCTAATCCTATTGTCCGATGGCACCCATGTTTATGAAGATGAAATGCCAAGTGATAAGGTTTTAGAATCTGCCGGCATTTATGAAGTAAGCCGACGCAGTTCATGGCGCAAAGAAATCCATTGGTGCAAGCTAACTGGTATGCAAATCCTTGAAGAAGGCAAATGGGCTGGAAAATACATTCCAATCGTGCCTACTTATGGTCAGCAATTGGTTATTGAAGGCAAACGTAAGAAATTTGGTTTGGTTCGTATGGCCAAAGACCCACAACGTATGTACAACTTTTGGGTTACATCCATTACTGAAAGCGTTGCCCTCGCGCCCAAAGCCAAATGGATTATGGCTGAAGGTCAAGATGAAGGCCACGAAAACGAATGGGCGCAAGCTAATACCAAAGCAATGTCTTATCTGCGTTACAAGCAGACAGATACCGATGGCATACCAGCACCACCCCCAATTCGCAAAGCACCGGAGCAACCGCCAGCCGGAATTATGGCCGCGGCCGCTGGAATTAATGCTGATTTGATGGCCGTGGTAGGTATTTTTGACCCATCACAACTGCCACAAGGCCCAATATCCGGTAAAGCATTACAAGGTCAACAGATGCAAGTTGACATGACCAATTACCATTATTACGACAATTTGACCCGTTCAATTGCCCATACTGGCCGCATTATTCTTGATTTAATCCCCAAAATTTACGATAAAGAACGTGTAATGCGGATTATTGGTGATGATGGCAAGCCAAAGATTATTACGATTAACCAGCAAGGCAAAGACGAAAGCGGCATTGATAAGGTTTTGAATGACGTGACCGTTGGCGAATACGACATTGTGATGGAAACTGGCCCTGGATATAGCACTAAACGCCAGGAAGCCGTGGAATCCATGATGCAAGCCTTGACTGCTAATCCGAATCTATTTGGTCAGATTGGTGACTTGGTATTTAGAAATATGGACTTCCCAGGCGCAGAAGTTATCGCAGACCGCTTGGCTTCTATCAACCCATTGGCCAATATTGACGACCAATCCAAGATACCGCCACAAGTTCAGATGCAAATCCAGCAAATGCAACAAGCATTGCAACAAATGGGTCAACAGAACCAGCAATTGCAGATGTACATTAAGCAACGCCAAGACATTGAAGAAGTTAAACAAGGCCATGAAGATAGACGTGCCATGCTTAACGCCCAAGTCAAGGTTAATGACCAAAATACTAGGTCAGTTACTAGCCAAAACAAGATGGAAATTGATGCCCTTATGGAACTTATCTTGCATCACATGGACACCGCAAAGCTTGAAAGAGAAATTGAAGCACGGAATAAAGAACAGTATGGTTTTGCAAATCAAGCAACTGGTAGTTTGCAACCAACTAATGTTGCACAACCGCAGTAAAGTGTTGTATAGTTAAAACAACCTACCGATGGGTTCATCGGGCAAATTCTTGGAGTGAAGTCCATGTCAGAAGCAAATGTAGCAGAACGTTTGGCAACAAACGTAGTAACAAATGATAATTCAGCAGATTTTTATGCTGGGAAATTAGGTTTAGCTACCGAAGAAAGCCCAACTGCGGCTACTGTTGAGGAAACTCCAGTAGAGCCAGCGGCCGAAGTAAGTCAGAGTGAACCAGCCCCATCGGAAGAAAATGCGACCGTAACAGAGGAACCGAAATCTAACCCCAAGTTAGAAAAACGTTTTTCTGAACTGACCAAAGCACGTAAGGCGGCCGAAGAAAATGCGGCACGTGAACGCGAAGCTAGGGAAAGTTTGGAAGCACGTTTAGCGGCTTTAGAAGGGCAACAACCAGCGCCACAAACGCAAACTGCCAATACAAAGCCACAACCTGACGACTATCCGGATGCGTTTAAATACGCTGAAGCGTTAGCCGAATGGTCAGCAAATGAAGCAGTAGCAAGACGTGATAGGGAAGTAAAGCAACAACAAGAACAAGCTAAACAACAGGCAGTATTACAAACCTGGCAACAAAAGCTTGATTCAGTTAAAGTTGAATTACCCGATTACGAAGATATGGTTGCATCATCGACAGTTGCAGTAAGCAATGAAGTGCGTGATGCGATTTTGGAAAGTGATGTTGGTCCTAGGATTCTGTATGAACTTGCTTCAGACGATGAATTGGGCGCCAAGATTGCCGGACTATCTACCGCTAGTGCGTTAAAGCTGATTGGAAAGTTAGAAGCGAAGTTTGAAGCGAAAGCCGAAGAACCAGCTACAAGTAAGCCTGTTGCGGTGAAGTCAAATGCACCGAAACCGATTAATCCGATTCGTGGGACAGGCAGTCAAAGCGTATATACAGATGGCGAACAAATCGACTATCAAGCTTGGAAAGCCGGCCGCAAGACAGGAAAGATTCGTTAAGGTAAAAATTTAATTTACATTTAAGGAACTTGCATCATGGCAAATAATTTATTAACCATTAGCAAAATCACCAACGAAGCGTTGATGGTTTTGGAAAACGAACTAACATTCACTTCAGAAGTTGACCGTAACTATGACGACCAGTTCGCAGTAGTTGGCGGCAAAATTGGCGCAACCGTTAACGTAAGACGTCCTGGACGCTTCGTAGGTGCGACAGGTCCCGCCCTCTCGGTCGAGGATTTTAACGAAACTTCTGTACCAGTAACATTGACAACTCAATTCCAAGTTGCGACCCAGTTCACAACGCAAGATTTGGCATTGAGCCTGGATATGTTTTCGGACAGAGTGCTGAAACCCGCGGTAGCAACTATTGCAAATAAGATAGACCGTGATGGTCTATTGATGGCTAAAAATAATACTGCAAACATCGTTGGTACTGCTGGTACTGCTCCAACTGGTTTGATTACTTACCTGACTGCGGCCGCTTACCTTGATTCTGAAGGTGCGCCACGTGACGGTCGCCGTTCTTGCATCGTTGAGCCATTCACATCTGCAACTATTGTTGATAGCTTGAAAGGTTTGTTTGTTCCACAAGAAGCAATTGGCGAACAGTATCGTAAAGGCCTTATGGGTCGTGATTCCGGCGGTATGAATTGGAAAATGGACCAAAACGTTCAGGCACAAACATTCGGTAGTTATTCTTCTGCTACTTTGTCTTGCAACGTTACAACTGCAACTGGCTTCTTGACTTCAGGTTGGGCACAAACTTCTACCATCACTATTGGTGCTACAAGTGCGGCCGCAACATTGAACCAAGGTGATACATTCACTATCGCTGGCGTATATGCAGTTAACCCACAAAACCGTCAAGCTTACGGTTCAGGCAAACTACGTTCATTCGTTGTAACTGCTCCTGTATCTATCAGTTCAGGTGGTACTGCTTCCGTTACTGTTTCCCCAGCCGTTATTACTGCTGGTCAGTTCCAAAACGTTAGCGTAACTTCTACTGGTTCACAGACTGTTAATCCATTTAACAATACTGGTACAACTTCTTCACAAAACATCATCATGCACCGCAATGCCTTTACATTAGCAGTAGCTGACCTTGAATTGCCTGAAGGGGTCCATTTCGCGGGGCGCGCCTCTGATAAAGAAATTGGCTTGTCACTCCGTGTAGTCCGTCAATACACCATCAATAACGATAGTATTCCTACTCGTTTGGATGTTCTGTATGGCTGGGCGCCTTTGTACCCTGAACTTGCTTGCCGCGTAGCATCGTAAGCATTAAATAGCCGGGCCTAAAAACCCGGCATTTCAACCATATTTAAGGAATAAAATCATGAGCAATCCAGGACCAGCATCAACCCAAACGATTCACCCATCAAATCTAGCTTCTAACCAAGCTATTCGTTTGTTAGGTGTATTGACTGGCGTAAACGTTAACGCTACTGGCGATAACGCAATCCCTATTCAAAACACTTCTAACTTTTCTGTAAGCAACTTTATCGTTACCAATGCTTCTACTAGCTTGACAACGGCAGTTGCGGCAGTTTACCCAGCGGCTAACGCACAAGGTACTGCTATTGTTGCGGCTTCTACTGCGCTTTCAGGCAATACTGGTGCAACAGTTGTTAACCAGTTGACAGTAGCTTCTACTGCTACTCAATCAACACAAAACGTATATTTCCGTGTAACTACCGCCCAAGGCGCGGCCGCTACTTGTGACGTTTATGTTTACGGTTACGACTTTAGCAACTACAACTTAACTAACCCTATTGGGGCTTAATTAAGTAAGAAGTAAAGGAAAGGCCGCCCCCAAAAAGGGTGGCTTTTTTCTTATTTAGACTTATAATTAATTATCCTCATTTAAAGGAAAAATCATGTCATCTACTACCGTTACACGTGGAAATGCCCACGAAACTTTTTACGTAGTCCCAACTTTAGACAATACGTCTAATTCATTGGCCGCAAATACTACAACTTCCGTAACTTATAGCTTACCTGGCTTACAAACTACTGATATTGTGACTGTTATTGGTTATAACGGTTCACAAACTGCTGGTGTTGTAATCGCTGAAGCTGATTGTTTAACTGCCAACGTTCTATCAATTCAATTTGGTAACTTGACTGCTACTGCTACTTTAAAACCAGCAAGCGGCGCTTACACAATTCAAGTTGTTCGTCTTGAAGGCCCAGCACCAGCAACGGCGGTTTAATCATGGCTAATACTTCCGTTTATCGTTTTATTGGACCAACAACGGCTATTACCGTTAGTGGAACATCGTCAACGGCAGTTACCATTACCCCAAGCGGCAACTACCAAATTAACTATTGTGCGTTTCTAAATACTGCTTCTACACCGGTTGCAATTACCATTACCCCAGTTGTTCAGGGCGTTGGTTCTGCACCGGCCGCAGTATTGCCTACTGGTGGAAATAGTAGCCAATCGTTTGTATTAGGCGTATCAATGTCACAACCTACTGTTATTGCAGTTCCACAGATTTTCTCAATTACCGCAATTGGTACTTCAGGAACCCTGTATGTAATGCCAGTAGCAGACCAATCGTAAGGAAACATTATGGCAAACCCAGGCGTAGCAAATAGTTCAGTAACAAATTTACTGCCAGTACAGGCAACATTTAATACGGCTGGGGCTTGCACCGGTTTGATTGGTCCTGGCGGTGCAGTATTTTCACCACCATTAAGCGGTAATACCGAAAATCCAGCAACTTTGTCTATGGGTGGCAATTTAATTGCTACTTCAAATACATTGCCTACAATTAGTTCAGGATTTGGCACAAGCCCAACAATTACCGCCGTAAGTACTTTTGTATTTAAAATTGTTGTTGGTTCGGGCGGTGCTTCAAGCGGAACGATTACACTTCCAACCGCGCCAAATGGATGGTTAGCTTTTTCCGCTGACGTAACAAGCGGTTCTACATTATTTTTACAATTAACTGGAAGCACAACAACTTCAGTAACATTTACTAGCTTTTCAGTAACAACTGGCGCCGCGGCACCAATGTCAGCAAGTGATGTAATCCTAGTTAACTGTATTGCCTATTAAGGTTTAGTATGACTACACCATCAAATTCTGCGGTACAGAATTTACTGCCAGTTCAAGCGTATTTCAACGTTGATGGCAGTTTTAATACTTTTATTGGTCAAGGTAAGCCGTTTTATGCGACTTCAAACCCTGTTCAATCAGGATTAACCATTACCAATTCCACATTGGATTCAAGTCCAATTGGAGCAACTACACCGTCAACTGGGGCATTTACTAGCTTTAGCACAACAACCGGCACGATTTCTACACAACCAAGCGGTGCAACAGATATTGTTAACTTGTTGGCGTTGCAATCTTATGCCGCTGGCATTAGCTGGAAACAACCAGTAGCTTGTGCGACTTTGACAAACATTACATTATCGGGATTACAGACAATTGATGGTTATACAACCCTTGCTGGCGACCGTGTAATAGTTAAAAATCAATCAACTGCCGCTAATAATGGTATTTATATTGCCGCTTCAGGCGCATGGACACGTGCATCTGATGCAAATACATGGAATGAATTAATTTCAGCCATAGCATTTGTGGAATATGGAACACAAGCCGGTTCTGCATGGTTTTGTACGGCAACTTCAGGTGGAACATTAGGCGTTACCGCCGTTAACTGGTCGCAATTTACAACTTCTGCAACTTATACTGCTGGAACAGGGTTAACCCTTACTGGATTTCAATTTAGCATTACCCCAGTAGGAACTGCTGGTACTTATGGTTCTGCTTCTAGTGTTCCAGTAATTACTACAAATGCAAGCGGTCAAGTTTCAAGCGTTACAAACACTTCTATTGCTATTAACGGCAATCAAATTACTAGCGGAACAATTGGTTCTAGCTATATTACAGGCTCATATACAGGCATTACAGGCGTTGGTACGTTAACTGCTGGCACATGGAACGCTGGAACAATTGGCGTGGCTTATGGCGGTACTGGTGCTACTACATTAACTGGTTATTTAATTGGTAATGGTACTGGCGCATTTACGGCTTCTTCAACTATTCCAACTACTGCCTTAAGCGGCACGATTACTAACGCACAATTAGCTAATAGCACTATTAGCGGTGTTTCATTAGGTAGTAATTTGTTTAGTTTGACTGCTGGCTCAAACATTACGTTTAGTTCAGGAACAACATATAACGGTTCTGCCGCAATTACTATTAATGCAACGGTTCCATCACAAGTTTATCCTGGTGCTGGTATTGCTAATTCAACTGGTTCTGCATGGAGTACAAGCTATTCCACAACCGGCACAGGAACCGTAGTAGCTTTGGCCACAAGTCCAAGTTTTACAACTCCAGCGCTTGGAACACCTTCTGCCGCAGTTCTTACTAATGCTACTGGATTGCCAGTTTCTACTGGAATCAGCGGTTTAGGAACTGGTGTAGCAACTGCTTTAGCCGTAAACGTAGGTTCTGCTGGTGCTTTTGTAACCAATGGTGGTGCATTAGGTACACCATCTAGCGGCGTAGCAACTAATTTAACTGGAACTGCATCAGGTCTATCTATTGGTGGTAATGCCGCAACTGCAACATCAGCAACCAGCGCAACAACGGCTACAACTGCTACAAACGCTACAAATACTGCAATTACTGACAATACAAGTTCTAGTGCAACATGGTATCCAACTATTGTTTCAAATACATCAGGTAATTTGCCACAAACTACAAGTTCTACCAAATTAAGTTTTGTGCCTTCTACTGGGAATTTAACATCAACAGTTTTAACATCAACTAATGATGCTTCTATATCAGGTCTTACTGTTGGTAAGGGTT
>Ga0208868_1000056_pt1 | contig 27667 bp, 23 predicted proteins | sample CryBogCBE23Oct07_FD_184583 | JGI IMG/M metagenome (GOLD analysis project Ga0208868, IMG submission 184583) | Freshwater microbial communities from Crystal Bog, Wisconsin, USA - CBE23Oct07 (SPAdes) (version 2) | ecosystem: Environmental > Aquatic > Freshwater > Lake | place: Crystal Bog... | reverse complement strand
CCACCACGACCAACGGGAGCTTCTCGACAGCGGCCATGTTCATCCCCTCATGAAAGCTTCCCGTCGAGGTGCCGCCCTCGCCGATACAGGTGGCGCCGACCGTCCCCTTCTCCCCGCGGAAGCGCTTCGCAACAAGACTACCGCAGACCGTGGAGACCATCGCACCGAGATGGCTGATCATTGCGTGATATCCCTCCGAAGGACGTCCCCGATGAATGTTACCATCGCGTCCCCGCATAGAGCCAAGAGAAGAGCCGAGATAGGTACGGAGCGTGTCGAGAATGGTATCGCCGAAAGCAAGCCTTCCCGCCTGATCACGGATGAGCGGGGCGTAAATATCGCCCCGGCGAAGATGGACCCCAAGGGAGACACTCAGGGCCTCCTGTCCGCGACCAAGAAAGACGCCGCCGACGATTTTTCCAGAGCGGTAGAGTGCAGCCAACTTCTCCTCGAGAAGCCGAGCTTCCAGCATGGTACGATAGTCACGACGCGCAAGCTCGGCAGTAAGAACTCCAGCCTTGGCACCCGTGGAACTCTTTACCTGGGACCCTTTGGTCTTAGCTGACTTGGGCTTGGTCATCAATTCAAACTACTCTGCGACTGGGGAAAATAGGAGCATTTTATCGTCGCTCCGATGCCGGTTCGTGAGTTCAGAAATGTCGTTGAAAAATTCTTAAGAAACCCCTTGGGGACTGATTTCACTAAGAAAAAGACTAAGGAAGAGATTTCCAAAGAAGGATCAGGAAAACCGCCAGGACAGCACACAGAAGCAGGAATTGCATACGCGCCCTGCGCTGCTCCGGAAGCGTCATCCGGCGAACACCATTGCCCTGCCGGAGCGGGGCATGGCGCTTATCGCGTGGACGGCCGACATGGTCGGTGGCAGTGAGGACCGCAAGTTTGTGAATTCTTTCACGTTGCTTGCGCTCTTGTTCGGCAAGTTTTTTAGGAAGCTCTTCCACCTTCCTCTTCATCTCCTCCTCGAGTCTTTTCAACTCGGCTTCCTGTTTCCGAATCTCCTCGAGATCCCTTTCCAGCTTTAGTCGATCATCATTGACCAAGGCCTTCGGTTTTACTCGCAGGGGCGCTGCCGCCGCAGTACGCGGACGGAAATTGCGGCGACCGGGAGAGGGAGTCGGCATGAAATAGGGAGCTGATCGGCTTATTTCGGCGCAGTCAGCAGATGCCAGACCCAGATAAACAGCGCAATCGTGCCGAGAATGAGGAGGGGCAGCGTGAAAGCCAGACCGTTCTGAAGCCAGTAGGCAAATCCCTGATCGCCCCCTTCGTGGAAGAGAGCTCCGGACTCAACGGACAGACCTGTCTCAGGATCAGCACTTGGAGAGATCTTGGCATGCGATCGGGCATAAGCAGCTCGGGCCTCGTCCACGGTACCGAGCGCTCGAGTCAATTCACGAGGGAGATCTCGACCGTTCCAAGCCTTGGGGTCGATCTCTTCAAGGTTACGGAGATGCTCTGCAAACGAATCCTGAATGGTGTTGAGCTGTTCAAGGCGACGCTGGGCTTCCTCGGTTTCACGTTGAACCATGATGATGGAGCGACCGAGCTTGTCCGCGATCTCATTGCGACCGCGCTCCAACTCTTCCTGCCGGCGAGTCAATTCCTCGAGGCGCTGCTTTTCCTTCTCGATGAGATCTTGGCGCTGACGCAGTTGCAGCAACTCTGTTTGCGCTCTCTTGACTTGATTCTGGAGTTCCTCAGCAGAAGGGCTCTGTTCCAGATCCAGTAATTCGTCGTTATCTTCGTGAAAGTCTGACATGACCACTATGGGTAGCGTAGCCCTCTCATTTTTACCCGAAAAATCTTCAATTAGGCGGATTTTTTATCGCGAGCCAAAAATCGCAGAACCAACCCTGACCAGAGTGGCCCCCTCCTCAACAGCCACATGATAATCTCCACTCATCCCCATGGAAAGCGTTCCAAGTGGAATCCCCGATTGTTGAGCCATTCGATCCCGCAATTCTCGGAGTGCGGCAAAATAAGGTCGCGCCGATTCCGGGTCCTGAGCCAAGGGTGCCATGGTCATGAATCCCTCGACCTGAACCCGCGGTAGGGCTAGCAATCCTTCCAATTCACGTTCCAGATTTTCTGGAGAAAATCCATGCTTACTCCCCTCACCCGAGACATTCACCTCGAGCAGGATTCGCGGATACATCCCCTCCTCCGCTGCGATTCGGTCAATGTCCTTCGCAAGACCTGTCGAGTCAACGCCATGAATCAGTTCAAACAACGGCAAGGCCTTCCTCACCTTATTCGATTGAAGATGCCCGATGAGGTGCCATCGCAGATTTCCAGGAAGAGTCGGCACCTTGTTCAGTGCCTCCTGGACGCGATTCTCACCGAAGAGTTCCTGCCCTGCATCCACCGCTTCTCGGATCACTTCGGCAGGGTAGGTCTTGGAAACGGCGATCAGTTCCACGGTCGAGGCTTCGCGCCCGGCGCGACTGGCAGCGGCGGAGATATTCGCACGGACAGACTCGAGGTTATCAGCTAGTGAGGGCATGAGTTTGCAGTAATGGGTTGGAAGCAGAGATCATGAGAAGGGGCGACCACGCAAAGGGCAATCGTTTTGCCTTGGGATTCGTCCCCTGACCACGGCAGACTCTGACGATGCATATCGAGGGATTCAAGGTCTTCTGCGATCTCTGCGACACGGGAAATTTCTCCCGAGCCGCCGAAGCAAGCGGCATCACCCAGAGCGCGGTGAGCCAGCAGGTCCGAGCCGTGGAAAAACGCTTCGGCGTTCCGCTGATCGATCGGGATAAGAAATCCTTCCACCTCACTCCCGAGGGGCACGTCTATCTGGAAGTCTGCCGCGACATTCTGAACCGCTACGACAGCCTCGGAACTCGCTTCCGCGTCGCCCGCGGAGAGCTCAAGGGCAGGCTTCGCATCGCCAGCGTCATCAGTATTGCCCTGCATAATCTCCCTCCCATGCTTAAGCAGTTCCGTAAGAATCACCCCGCCGTCGAGGTCACCGTTGACTACCGCAAGGCAGAGGAGATCTACGAAACGATCGAGGATGGCCGTGCTGATCTGGGACTCGTTGCTTATCCCAAGGCACGGCCGGGCTTGCGCGCCATCACCTGCTGGCAGGAGCGACTTGTTCTGGTCATGCCGCCCGGACACCCCCTCACAGGCAGGAAGCCGCTGGGACTGGAGCATCTGGACGGACAGCGCTTCGTCGGACTCAGCCCGGACATTCCAACCCGGCAGCATCTTGACAAAACATTGCGCGCGGTCGGCGTGAAAGTCTCCTATGTCGCTGAGTTGGAGAACATCGAGACTGTGAAGGCCGCCGTGGAAGCCGAACAGGCGATCTCGATTATTCCCGAGACCTCCGTGCGGCAGGAAATCAAGCAAGGAACCCTGAGTACTCGGCAACTCGACGCAGAGCGGATGTGGCGTCCCATGGGAGCCATCACTCGCAGGCCGATGCCTGAGAAGCCCTCTCTGCTCGAGTTCCTCAGCCTTCTGACCCCGAGGGCCAAGGCACTCATCCCGACGGCTTAGGGTCGCCAAGTCACGCTTCCATGCTTCGCTCATTTTTTGATCGGGGGCGTGCATCTTTGAGATTTTCTGCCACGTTATTTGAAATCATGTTCAGCCGATCCTTCTCCAGCATCCTGCCTGTGGCTCTAGCGATTCTCTCCACGGCACTCGCCTCCGCACAGCAAGGAAGCCCGTCAAACCTTTCCAATCCCCCCGCGACCTCACCGGCCCCGACTCTCCCTCCGCTAACAATCGCATCGAACAATGTCTTGGCGACGACTGCTGTTTCCAACAATCCGACCGCGATATCCACAACATCCCCTGCCATCGTTTCTGCCGGCATGCAGGCACCCGTTCAACAGGCTCCGGGAACCGAACGCAGCAGCTTCAGCTCGATCCATGTCGACGGTCCCTACATCGCCATGACTTTTGATGACGGCCCCGATGCCAAACTGACGCCAAGACTCCTCGATATCCTCAAGGAGCGTCACGTCCACGCGACGTTCTTTGTCCTAGGTCAGCGCGTTCAGGATCATCCCGAAATCCTCCAGCGTGAGATCGCCGAGGGGCACGAGGTCGGCAACCATAGCTGGGATCACAAGGCCCTCAATAAGTTAGCCGAAGGTGGTCTCCAGCATGAGTTGGCTGACACTTCGGAACTGATCAAGCAAACCATCGGCAGGCCGGTCACCTTGATGCGTCCTCCCTACGGCGCCACGAACCCTCGTCTCAGTCGGGCTATCGAGAAAGAGTATGGGATGAAGGTCATTCTCTGGTCGGTGGATCCCGATGACTGGAAGGATCCAGGTGCCTCGGTTGTCTCGAGTCGCATTCTCAATGGCTGGAAGCAGAGTGGTGGTGCCAAACCCGGTGCCATCATCCTCTCCCACGACATTCACAAGGGAACCATTGAGGCGATGCCAGCCACAATTGATGCGCTGCTTGCCAAGGGCTATAAGTTCGTGACCATTTCGGAACTCCTTGCTCTCGAGAGCAAGAATCCAGCGCCCACTCCTTCGGCTTCCCCTGCAAACACTCCCTCGGCCCAGAAGAGCAGCAAGTCTAAAAAGCGCCAGAGCTAAGCGATCGGCGTAGTCGAAAGGACATTTTTCAAGATCGAGAGAGCTTCGTCAGCCTCTGCCTTCGTGATGTTCAGCGGGGGCAGAAGCCTGATCGTCCGTTCTCCGGAGGGGATCACGAGCAGGCCAGCAGCCATGAGCGCCTTGGTAGCGATGATCGAGGGGAGCCCCTCCCCGGCGAGATCGTTCAGCTCGATACCGATCATCAGACCGACACCCCGAACCGATCTGACCGCAGCTAGATTCATCGCCTCCAAGTCCCTTATCAGGTAAGCACCTAGGTTCCGTGCATTTTCCAACAAGCCTTCCTCCCTAATCGTTGAGAGCACGGCAAGACCGGCCGCGGCTACCAGAGGGTTGCCTCCATAGGTCGTCCCATGCGTACCTGTACCTAGCAGATCGCAGAGAGGAAGATTGGTCGGAGTGGCTGTCGGGCGGGTTCCCGCCCAGAAAGCGCCGAGCGGCACGCCCCCCGCGATTCCCTTGGCCCAGCTCACCGCATCGGGCTCGACACCTGATGGAATAATCGTCCTCCAAGCACACCAGTCCCCGGTCCTACCAAATCCACACTGAACCTCGTCGAACATCAGGAGTAGGTCATGCTGATCGCACAACTCACGAACCCTTTTTAGGAATTCCGGGGTCGCGGGATTGATTCCCCCCTCGCCCTGAACAGGCTCCAGCAAGATCGCGACAGTCTTCGGGTTGATCGCGGCCTCAGTTGCAGCCAGATCATTGAAAGGCACATGGACAAATCCCTCCACGAGTGGCGCAAATCCGGTCTTCACCTTTTGTTGACCGGTGGCACTGATTCCGCCCAGCGTCCGACCATGGAACGAATTGTTGAAGGTGATGATCTCATGCCGACCCGTGGGTGCTCCGAATTTACGGGCCAGTTTGTAGAGCCCCTCGTTCGCTTCGGCACCACTATTTGAGAAGAAGACCTTGCCGCCGAGACCGACGAGATCGACGATCAGCTTCGCTAGTTCTCCCTGCGGCTTTGTCAGGTAGAGGTTGGAAGTATGGATCAGCGCAGCGGCCTGTTCCGCCAAAGTCTTGGTCAACTTGGGATGGGCATGACCCAGCGAGCAGACGGCGATACCAGCACCAAAATCGAGATAGCCTTTACCCTCTTCGTCCCAGACCCGAGTTCCTGCTCCCCGCGCCAGAGCAAGGTCGAAGCGACCGTAAGTCGGCATGACGTAATCGCGGTAGAGATCTGCTGTGGAAGGTGTGGTCATGGCGAAAGAGAATGCGAAAAAAGAATTAATATGGAACTCAGGAACTCAGGAAGGGGGGAAATATGCTTGCCTGAAAAAATCCTGAAATTCCTTGGATTGTTTTCATGAGTTCAGGAATTCCATATTCAAATAATCAGCTTTTTGAACTCTACCTCCGATAGCACTTTTACGCCCAACTTCTGGGCCTTCTCGAGTTTGCTGCCAGCCTCTTCACCGGCCAGAAGATAGGTCGTTTTGGCACTGACGGATCCGGAGACCTTACCCCCCTTGGCTCGGATCATCTCGGCAGCTTCCTCGCGTGGGATCGAGAGTGTCCCCGTGAGTACCCAAGTCGTTCCCTTGAGAGGACCTTCGGCAGCAGGTGCCTCTCTCTTGGGATCTCGCTCCCCGAAGTTCATTCCGGCGGCCCGCAGTTTTTCGATCACTACGATAACAGAGGGATCCCGGAACCATCCGTGAATCGCCGTGGCCATGATCGGCCCGATCTCTTCAACGGCGACGAGATCTTCCTCGGAGGCGGCGGCAAGCCGATCAAGCGTGCCGAACGAGGAGGCCAATGTGCGGGCCACAGTCACCCCGACATGGGCAATACCAAGGCCTGCCAAGAGACGCCAGAGCGGTTGGTCACGACTCGCGTCGATTGCCGCAAGCAGGTTGGAAACACTCTTCTCCCCCATCCGCTCGAGCGTCAGGAGTTGCTCCTCTGTAAGGGTGTAAAGATCGGCGATATCATGAACCAATCCAGCCTCGGCAAGCTGTGCCACCATTGCTTCACCGAGCCCCTCGATATCCATGGCTGATCGACTCGCAAAGTATTCAATCCGACGACGCACCTGAGCATCACAACTGGGGTTAGCACACCGTACGGCCACCTCACCCTCGGCACGAGTCACGGGAGCAGAGCAAACCGGACAATGGGTCGGCATCTGGAAGACTCGTTCCAAACCCTCACGCTCTTCCGTGAGCACCTTCGCAACAGCCGGAATCACATCGCCTGCTTTCTCAATCATCACCCAATCGCCGATCCGCAGATCTTTTCGGAGAATCTCCTCCTCGTTGTGGAGCGTCGCACGCGAAACAGTGCTCCCTGCCACAAAAACCGACTCCAATTCAGCCACTGGCGTCAGGACGCCACTGCGGCCGACCTGCACAGTGATATTGAGGAGACGGGTCCTCGCTTGCTCCGGCTCGTATTTGTAGGCAATGGCCCAGCGGGGCGCCTTGCTGGTGGAACCGAGTCGGGCATGTTGGGCGATCCGATCCACCTTGATAACGGCGCCGTCAGTCTCAAAGGGAAAGCCGTGTCTTATTCTCCCCAGTTCCGTGATGGCAGCCATCACTTTCCCGGCATCTCGGGCAAGCCAATGACGTGGATTAATGGGGAGGCCCCATTCCTTAAGCTGAGCAAAGAACTCTTCCATCCGCTCCGGGAGTGAGGAGGCTGGCTCCACCGCCCCATAGCCATAGAAGACCGCTGAGAGTTTCCGTTCGGCGACGATGTTCGGATCGAGTTGCTTGAGCGTTCCTGCGGCGGCATTGCGGGGATTGGCAAAGGTAGGCATACCCTGCTCGTCCCGCTCGGCATTGATCCGGGCAAAGGTCTCTTTCGGAAGGTAGATCTCCCCCCTCACCTCCAACACCTCGGGTATCGACTTTCCTTGAAGCGTTGCAGGGATGCAGTCGATCGTGCGGATATTCCGGGTCACCTCGTCCCCAGTCGTCCCGTCGCCCCGTGTGGCGGCACGCACAAGACGGCCTTTTTCATAGAGAAGGCAGATGGCCACTCCATCCACCTTGGGCTCGATCGTGAAGGGGATCTCCTCACCCGGCAGGAGACGCTGGAGACGCTCCACAAACTCGGTGATCTCCTCAGGGGAGTAAGTATTGTCCAAGCTCTGCATCGGCACAAGATGCCGCACTTGAGCAAAAGCACCCTGGGGTCGCCCCCCAACCTTCTGTGTCGGGGAATCGGAGACCAGTAAATCGGGATAGACCCTCTCCAGATCAACCAGTTCGCGGTAGAGAGCGTCATACTCACGATCAGTGATCTCCGGTTTCGCCTGTTCGTAGTAGAGACGGTCGTGGTGAGCAATCTGTCTGCGTAATTCCAGAATCCTGAGTTCCGGCCCTACTAAAGAGGCTTTTAGTGCAAAAAGATCGTCCGTGGTCATTTTTCGATAATGCGGTTGGTCACTTTTTTAACCCCAATAGGGGATTGCTGGCGATCTTTGAACATCCCCGCGCCAATAGCCTCTTAACAGAGTGGTGCTAGCGTTATAAAGGAGTTGGCACGGCGCTTGCTTTATCAAAGTTGGTTTGTGGTTGCAGCCCGGTCGTTAAAACTTTCGAGGTCTCGGGGGGGAACTCGGAATCATCCGACCGGGCTGCTCTTTTTTTGGATTCCCTCGGTAGTGATGTCATAGTGAGAGTCTCTTGATGAATCCCCTTGGCCCAACCATTCCTGAAACGATCCGGCAACGATTGGGAAACGATAGGACGCAAAAGCGCCTGGAGCTTCAGGAACAACTGAAGAAGCGGAAGATTGCCCAAGGACTCGGCCTCTTCGCCTTGGAGCGCTTCATCTCGGTGAATGCCGGCATCAGCGGCATTATTTCCCTTTGCGGGATGAGGAAGCGGGGATTGCAAAACATCCTCGATCTGCGTGTTGAGGAGCACGAGGTGATCCTGCCATCACTCCCCGTCGCCTTTGAGGGATTTCGCCTGATGCAGTTGGCCGATCTTCACTGCGATCTTGAGACCCTGATGATGGAGCGGATCAGGGAAGTCATCCTCACGATCCCTCACGATGCCGTCGTCCTGACTGGGGATTACCATAACAAGGTCTCGAAGCCGTTCGATCGTTCCCTCGACGAAATGCTCCGCTTGATCCCCCATCTTCACCCGCTGCGTTTTGCAACTCTTGGGAACCATGACTTTCTGGAAAAGGTAGAACCACTCGAAGCGGCAGGACTTCCCTTCCTGCTCAACGAATCACGCCCCATCGAGCGCCAGGATTCACGACTCTGGATCTGCGGAATTGATGATCCTCACTTCTTTCGCACCCATGATTTGGAAAAGGCACGGGCCGACGTTCCCCGGGGAGAGATCTCGATCCTCCTCTCCCACTCGCCCGAGACCTATCGGGAGGCGGCGTCTCTCGGCTATGACCTCCACCTCAGCGGCCACACCCATGGTGGACAGATCTGTGCTCCGGGCGGAATCCCTCTCTACCGAAATGCCCCAGGATGCCGCAGGGAACACCTGGCGGGCCCCTGGGAGGAGGGACGGATGATCGGTTACACCTCACGGGGCACAGGCTCGGCGGGGGTGGCGGCTCGCTTCTACTGCCCGCCGGAAATCACCATCCACACCCTGCGCTCCTCCGCTCTTCCCCGTTGACCGGAGGGAATGGGTTGCCTTGAATCTCTTCTCATGAGTGTTCATTCTTACAGCATTCCCCAACGCTCCATTTACGTCCTTACAACGATTGCATCTCTCCTATCTCTCCTCTGGGTAGGGATCGTAACGGCTCAGGATTTACCTGTTCCGCAAAACTCCGCCGCGATTCTCAAGGAATTGGACAAGATCGACCAGGGAGCTAAAGCCCATGAGGAGAACCGCCGGAGCGCCGCGATTTCTCAGATTCAGGCAGCCGCCAATTCGGCACCGGCCGCCGTTGAACTCTACCTCAAGTCACTGGAGAACACGAAGTACCTGGAGACTCATCAGGACTATGTGGATTGGAGCCGCAAGAATCAGGAACTCTTGCATAGTCTTTCCTTCCAGACTGCTGCCCAGCTCCAGATGCGCTATCTGGCCATGGCCCTCCAGCGCAACGAGAGACACGATGCCTGCTCTCAGATTCCGGAATACCTCGCCTACCTTGAGACACTCTCCTCCCAGAAATCCTTGAGGAAAGAGACTGCGGATTCGATCTCTTCTGATGACTCACCAAATTCTTTACAGAACCGAAATCAGAAAAAAACAGCCAAGAGCACCTCGACCGACAAGCCCTACCCCGAGGCCATTGCCCTGATCAACCAATCTGTCAATAAATCGAGTGTGGTGGAATGGCTCCAAATATCCGACCTGCTTCCGGATAGTGATTTCGAGCCCTCTGCTGGAAACTACCAGTCGATCATGGAGAAGAATGTCCGCAAGCCACTCAGGGCTAAGAACGATCCCCGGATTCTCCAGACCTGGGATATGCAGATTGCACAGGAAACCGCGACGGTGACGGAGAGCAACTCCAAGCAACAGGCCGATATCTTCAACCAGACCCGACTTCCCGACCTGCTTTTCCGCAAGGCTCAGGACACCGCCGCCATCGGCCAACCCAACAGAGCCCTTGGTGAGGTCATGATACTCGTGAGAAACTATCCAGCCAACCCCTCCATGCAGGACTGGATCACAACGGCCCGAGGACTCCTCACCAATCCCACGGTTGCGCCCACGGGGATCACAACTGCGACCAACGCAGCCACCACCCCGACGCCTACGAATTCCTCAGCACCCGGAACTCCTACCTCCCCCACCACGGCACACTAGGAAGAAAAAAACTTTCGAAAAAGTTGTGGTTATTTAAGGCACAAAAAACACAAGGAGAGAAATTGCGTGCGACGTTAACTTTCGACCCTGTGCCTTCCGTGCATCTTGTGGCCAAGTCTCCATTCAAACTGCCCTGAAGCCCTGAGGGGGATTATGTTGGAAGCCGCTCCCCCACGATCAGATCGTCCCAAGTCTGGCGTGCACGAACGACCGTCGCTTTGTCTCCCTCGACAAGCACTTCGGGAAGAAGTGGACGGGCGTTGTAGGTGGAGGCCATGACAAACCCGTAGGCACCCGAACTCATAAGGGCAATACGGTCACCCGGCGCCAGTACCGGAACCTCACGGTCCTGCGCAAAGAAATCACCGCTCTCGCAGACAGGACCGACCACATCGACTTTTTCCAGCACACTCGAGATGGGCTTCTTCAGCGGCTCGATCTCATGGTATCCCTCATAGAGTGCAGGGCGAATGAGGTCATTCATGCCGGCATCAACAATCACGAAGTTCTTGGTCGGCGTCGACTTCCGGTAGAGCACGGAGGTCAGAAGGACTCCCGCATTGCCCACGATGAAGCGACCTGGCTCGAAGAGGATTCGTAGGCCGAGCGCCTTCAGCGGTTCGATCACCTCGGCCGCATAGGTTTCGGGAGCAAGACGCTCCCCCTCCCCATCTTCCCCACTTCCCTTCCACCAGGCTGCGTCACCACTGGAGAGGGCTCCGCGATAGACAATACCGACTCCGCCACCGACGCTGAAGAACTCCAAGCCGTACTTGGACCTTAGCTCGAGGACCAGAGGAGTGAGTTTGCGGACCGCTTCGGCAAAGGGAGGCGCCTTCAGGATCTGGGAGCCGATGTGGGTCTGGAGACCACGGATCTTAAGATTTGGCAGTGAGGCGGCACGCTCATAGACGGCAGCGGCGCGGTCGAGACCAATGCCGAACTTGTTCTTGCTCTTACCGGTGGAGATGTACTTGTGCGTCGGGGCATCGACATCGGGATTCACACGAATGGCGATGGGCGCCACGAGTCCTGCCTTGGCGGCGACGGCATTGATCATCTCGAGCTCTTCCTCCGACTCGACATTGAAGCTGTAGATTCCCTGGCGAAGCGCGTAGTCGATCTCGGCGGCGGTCTTGCCAACGCCTGCGAAGGTACAGCGATCCGCGCGACCGCCGGCCTTAAGCACCTTGAAGAGTTCCCCGCCCGAAACGATGTCAAATCCCGCCCCTTCCTTGGCAAGCAGGTTCAGGACGGAGAGATTTCCGTTCGCCTTCATAGCGTAGCAGATCATCCGGTCTCCCAGCGGAGCAAGCGCCTCGTCGAGACGGCGGTAATTCCCCCGGATCGTCTCGGCGGAATAGACATAGGCGGGCGTCCCTACTTCGGAGGCTAAACTCTCGAGATCCACTCCCTCGCACTGCAGCGAGCCATCGACATATCGGAAAGAATGCATCGAGTAATAGTAAAAGGTGAAAAGGAGAAAGCGAAAGGGCAAATAAGGCCACCACCCGTAGTGGTCCGAATCTTCAAAAAGACGAAAATGCCACAATTTTTAGATTGTGAATCCCAACCCCCACTGCAATACAGGATGACGAGTTGAGCAACTCCCGCCACCAGATTGATTCGATGTGGTTTAAGCATCTCCGGTTGGAGATCGCACGCAGGCAATTCCGTCCCTCCATGGTTTCGCGATCCCTTTTTTACGTCCACTTTCCGTTAATCCAAACTCCATCATTATAAAAACATCCACCATGCACCGAACCGCCCCGATGGAAACCTCCGAAGAACAGAACATCCTCCTTCCGGTAGTTCCACCCAGTAAGGCCGGCGGTAAAAAGAAACTCAAAAAAGATGCGACCGCGGTGAAGAACTTCGTCCTCGATACGAATGTCCTGCTCCATGACCCGTACTGCCTGAACCGCTTTGAGAACAACCACATCTTCATTCCGGTCGAGGTCCTCGGAGAGATGGACAAGTTCAAGAACGAGCAGACCGAGCGCGGAGCCAATGCACGTACCGTCCATCGCTTCCTGACCCAGACCTTTGATCATCAGACCAAGAAAGTGATCAGCGGCGTCCCCACGGCCGGGGGAGGCACCGTCCGCATCTTTATCAATGATGCATTGAACACGGATCATCCCTCCGCAGCGATCAGGAGGTTCACCGAGATCTTCCCCGACAAGAATCAGGTTGATCACAAGATCATGGCAGCCTGCCTTGCTGTTCAGGAACAGGATAAGACCCCAGCCATCCTCATCACCAAGGATCTGAACATGCAGCTCAAGGCGATGGCCCTCGGGATCACCTGCCAGGATTACCTCAATGACAAGGTCTCCGCCGAAGATGCCGAAGAGGGCGAGATACGGAAGATCAAGGTCGAGGCCCATGAACTCCAGCGCTTCGGTAGCGCCCAGAGCATCGATCTGGAGGAGAGCCGCACCGGCAAACTCGAGATCAACGAGTATGTCCTCCTTGAGGCCTCCGAGCAGAAGCTCATGCCCGCCCGCCATATCGGCAACGGCCACTTCCAGCGCCTGAAGGTTCCCCAGAGTCTCCAGATGCCACGCGGTATCGAGCTTCGCCCGGCGAATCTCGGACAACTCTGCTTCCTCGACGCCCTACTCGACCCCTCCATCTCACTCATCACCTGCTACGGTCAGGCAGGCACCGGCAAGACCCTCATGGCCGTCGCCGCGGGGCTCTACCTCACCGGACAGCGGGATTACAATGGCATGACCGTCAGTCGTCCCGTGGTCGCCATGGGTGACACCCTTGGATTCCTTCCCGGCACCTTGAACGAGAAACTCCATCCCTGGCTTCAGTCGATCTACGATGCCTTCGAGGTGCTCCTTCCCCTTCACCCACAGCGAAACGAAGGCCCCGGTGCACCGCACGCCTCCGAGCGAAAGAAGCAGAAAAAACAGTCCGTTCAGCAGCAGGAGAATGCCGGGGGAGGGCAGAGCACGCCGCTCAAACCCTACGAACAGCTCATCCAGCGTGGACTCCTTGAGATCGAGGCCCTCTGCTATATCCGCGGCCGCTCCATCCCGAACCGCTTCTTCGTCCTCGACGAAGCCCAGCAACTGACCCCACTCGAGGCCAAGACTGTCGTCACCCGTATGTCGAAGGGTTCCAAGCTCGTCATGGTCGGCGACCCTGCCCAGATCGATAATCCCTACGTCGACCGACGCTCCAACGGCCTCGTCCATACCCGCAACAAACTGCGTGGCCAGAAACTCACCGCTCACATCTCCCTCACCAAGGGTGAGAGGTCACCACTCGCAGAAATGGGTGCGACGTTGATGTGATTAATAGAGTCTATGAGCTGTTTAGGCTGAAGCCTGTCAGGAAAGGACTAACCGATCTACCGCAAACCTCCATCTTGGAGGCGGAGGTAGTTATGCCAACGGCAATTCGATCCCGCAAATGAGGGTTAGTGGGGGAAGGATTGTGGAGCCTGAAGACAGAGGCCCAGAATCCTTCTCAGATTACTTTTTAAGCCCCAGTCCGTGGTAGAGGCCCAAGACGAATTGCATCACGTTTGTTAGTCCGGCAGGGGGCTTTCGCTGGCCATAGGAATTGTCTCCCCAAGTGACGAGAGTTCCATTGGTCGTCACCGCAAAGACCGTGTTGCCACCGGAAGCAATCTGCGCAACTCCCGAAAGACCGGCTGGCACGTTGGTCTGACCGGCATTATTCCAACCCCAGACGACAACGGTACCGTCACCCTTGAGGGCCACTGTATGATTGAGACCAGTAGCAATTCTCACGACATTGGTAAGTCCCGCAGGCACATTGGTTTCACCGTAGGTATTGTCTCCCCACGCTACGACAGTTCCATTGGCTCTAAGAGCTACTGAATGGAAATAGCCACCTGCTACCTGCACCACATTGGTGGCCGTTGCAGGCACATTGGTTTGGCCGTACGCATCCCATCCCCATGCAACCACGGTACCGTCGCTCTTGAGAGCCACGACATGATCAGACCCCGCCGCAATCTGAACGACGTTGGTCAGGCCAACCGGAATATTGGTTTGACCGAGACTGCCATTGCCCCATGTCACCACGGTCCTATTTGCCCTTAGGGCGGCGCTGAAACTCAATCCGGCCGCAATCTGAACCACATTGGTGGCCGTTGCGGGTACATTGGTTTGCCCGTAGGAATTCCATCCCCATGCAGTAACGGATCCATTGGTCTTGAGTGCCAGGCTATGAATGCCTCGGGTCGACAACTGGATCACGTTGGTAAGTCCAGCCGGGATATTGGTTTCTCCATAGGTGTTATCTCCCCATGCGACTACAGAGCCCGAATTGGTGGAACGAACAAGAGGGAATGAATTGGGACGTACAGGGATCGTGGGCACAACATTGGTCGTCCCGATTCCGACAATCCTATTTGTTGCCGTATTGGTGGAAGCCGTGGCCCCCGTCACCACAAGGGTCCGAATGACATTGGTAGCAGCATTCCAATTCGTATCACCAGGTTGGCTTGCTGTGATGGTAGCGGTACCCGCCCCGAGGACTGTTACCACATTACCTTTCAGGACGATATTGGTGGAACTCGAACTATAGCCAACAACAAGACCAGAGGAGGCAGTTGCTGATAAAGCAAATGGTGAAGCTCCAATCACCACGGATCCCAGCGCGCCGAAGGTGATCACGTTGCTTGCCTTGGCGATCGTGAAAGTCGCCGTGCCGCTGCCAGTGTAGTTGGCATCCGTCACGCTCACCACCACAGGATAGATACCCGCATTAACCGGAAGGTTCGTCACACCGCTATACGTCACCTGATTCGATAATCTAGCTGGAGTCGTTGTTACCACCACTCTCTGGCTAGTACCGTTGTACACAGCATTCGTCCCAGTAATCGCCACGATCGCTGCTTTTTTGCTGATCACCATCGTGTTGGTCACCGGTGTCGCCGCACTCCAGTTGCTGTTACCGGGCTGAGAGGCCGTGATCGTTGCCGTACCCGCCCCAAGAATCGTCACCACATTGCTTGACAGACTGATATTGGTCGAACTCGAGCTGCAGCTCACTCCCAACCCGCTCGACGCACTCGCCCCTAGATTCGTCTTCAACCCGTTGATGTACGTAATCCCAGCAAGAGGGGCAAAGGTAATCACGTTACTTGCCTTTGTGATCGTGAACGTCGCCGTACCACTGCCCGTGTAGTTGGCGTCCGTCACGCTCGCTATCACAGGATAGATACCCGCATTGGTTGGAAGATTCGTTGCGCCGTTGTAGGTTACTTGATTGCACAGCCCAGTTGGCATCGTCGTCACGGTGACTCTCTGTCCGGAACCATTGTACACAACATTCGTACCAGTGATCGACACCGCCGCCGCTTTTTTACTGATCACCACATTCTGACTCACCGGTGTGGCCGCACTCCAGTTACCATTGCCATTCTGGCTCGCAGTAATCGTCGCCGTTCCCGCCCCCAAGATCGTCACCACGTTGCTCGACAGACTCACGTTCGTCGAACTCCAGCTGTAGCTCACAGGCAACCCACTCGATGCCGTTGCGTTGAGAGTGAAAGGCACCCCTCCGTAAACTCGGTTGGGCAGCGCTCCAAAGCTGATCGTCTGTGATCCAATTCCGACACTGAAACTCGTGGTGACCTCGCTTGCGGACAGGTAATTCGCGTTGCCGCCCTGGTTGGCGGCGAGAATAACGGTTCCAGCCCCAGTTAAGGTCACCGTATTGGAGTTGATCGTCGCGGGTCCACTCTTCACCGTCAACGTCACGGGCAGGGTTGAGCTCGCGGGCGGCGGTGTAATCGTCACGTTCGCCCCATTGCTGTACGTCTGGCTCGGGATCGCCATAAACGCCGTAATCGTGTTGCTCGCCTGCGCAATGATGAGGTTCTGGCTCACAGGTGTCGCCGCACTCCAGTTGCTGTTGCCGGGTTGCGAAGCAGTGATGCTCGCCGTTCCGGCTCCGAGGATCGTCACCACGTTACTTGAGAGACTCACATTGGTGGAACTTGAGCTGTAGCTCACAGGTAGTCCGCTCGAGGCCGTAGCATTGAGAGTGAAGGGTGCACTGCCGTAGGTGCGGTTGGGCAGTGCCCCAAAGCTGATGCTTTGGCTACCCTGACCGACGCTGAAGCTTGTTGTCACCTCAGATGCAGGTGCAAAGTTGGTACTGCCACTCTGGTTGGCGGCGAGAACAACGGTTCCGGCTCCGGTGAGCGTCACCGTGTTGCCTGAAATCGTTGCTGGTCCACTTTTAACCGTAACAGTGACAGGTAATGAGGAGCTTGCACTCGGTGGCGTGACGGTGACTGTAGCATTGTATGAATAAGTCTGGTTCGGTATCGAATCAAATGAGGAAATCAGCTGCGGTGGGTTTGTGCTGCAGCTAGTTATCACGGATCCGTAGGTCATATACTGAACATAGCCATTAATTCCGGGATTTAAGAAGATATCATTGTAAGAACTTCCTGCTCCTATATCAGATGGCCCGCCATTGGAAAGAAGTGAAGCTGTGAATGTATTGGTTTGAATTGGAGGATGAGGGGAGGGTTCTCCTGTTATAAACCATGTTCCCAACCATTTATTACCTTGAATTGAAGCACTTACAATAAGGCGCACATTCCCAGTAATAACATTAGCACTTAACGTTCCATAAGCATTCGTTATTTGACCATTAATAATATTATAAGATGCAGACCAGTTGCCACATACCTGATCTGGATTATTTTCGTTTAGGCAATTTATTGCTGTAGTTGTAAAAAGAATAGCTGAATAAAAAGATTGAGTTACTCTAGTTGCGGGTAAGTATTGCTCATCACCAGGCTGGTCTGCTGCCAAGACAACTGTGCCCACATTTGTTAGAATCACCGTATTTCCAGAAATAGTAGCGGGACCACTTAACACCGAAATAATCACCGGTAAACCAGAGGAGGCAGTTGGAGGTGTAATAGTTACTGTTGCCCCATTACTGTAAGTTTGAGTGGCTATGGGTTTGAATGGGTTGATCGTCTGTGTCACTTGACCAGATACTCTCGGCATTAATGCAAAACTAAGGAAAAAAATAAATGTAAATGTAAAATAATTACGACAATTTAGTATGTCATATCCTCTCAAAAATCGAATGCAAAATGTCATTGATTGATTATTTCTTGATGCATGCGCCCCAGTCAAGTTTTTTGATGCATTGTGCGACCTCCACTGCAATAGAAAATACTTAGTCTGGTCACGCTCATCTTCAATCCCAAGCCTCCCCTAAAAGTTGAGGACGCCTGGCATACACACCCCCACCAACTCCGCGTCTGGATCATATTGCAGATAGGGACCGAGCCACTTCTCCACCTCGACAATGGGCATCCCCTTCCGCTTCGCATAATCCTCGATCTGGTCACAGCCGAGCTTGCCCACGGCAAAGTAGCGGGATTCGGGGGCGGCGAAGTAGAGACCCGAAACGGAGCTGGCAGGATTCATCGCGAGGCTCTCGGTCAAGGTGATTCCTGTGTGCTTCGTGGCATCGAGGAGGCGGAAGAGTTCCCGCTTCTCAGTGTGGTCGGGCCCGGCGGGGTAGCCAGCGGCGGGACGGATGCCGCGGTACTTCTCGCGGATGAATTCCTCCTTGGTGAGGTTCTCCGTCTTGCCGAAGCCCCAAAGATCACGGGCCTGCTTGTGCAAAAATTCCATTGCAGCCTCGGCAAAGCTCCACCCTTGGCTCCAGTCGATCTACGACGCCTTCGAGGTGCTCCTTCCCCTTCACCCACAGCGGAACGAGGGCCCTAGAGCTCCACACGCCTCCGAGCGAAAGAAACAGAAAAACAGTCCGTTCAGCAGCAGGATAACGGTAATAGTGTCGGCCAGACCCCTCTGAAGCCTTACGAGCAGCTCATCCAGCGTGGATTCCTTGAGATCGAGGCTCTTTGCTACATCCGCGGCCGCTCCATCCCGAACCGCTTCTTCGTCCTCGACGAAGCCCAGCAACTCACCCCACTCGAGGCCAAGACTGTCGTCACCCGTATGTCGAAGGGTTCCAAGCTCGTCATGGTCGGCGACCCCGCCCAGATCGATAACCCCTACGTCGACCGCCGCTCCAACGGCCTCGTCCACACCCGCAATAAACTTCGCGGCCAGAAACTCACCGCCCACATCTCCCTCACCAAGGGCGAACGCAGCCCACTTGCCGAAATGGGCGCAACCTTGATGTAGAGCGGCCGAATAAAATCTCCCGCAACCGTAACAAATCAGCGACTCATGGGAGCTGATAAGACTGCAAAGCAGCCCCTGAAAGGGGCGAGGGACTCGGGAGAGCCCGAGTCAAATGCAAAGTAACAGCCTGGCATGCAAACGCGGGGGCACACAGAGCAGAATGATCGATCTGGAAGGAATTTCTTGATTCTGCACTGATCCAGACTAAGCCTGCACTTTATGGAAGTTCAGGAAGCAAACGCAGAGCTACCAGCGTCTACTTCCTCCAAACGTGGGCTTGATTGGCTGCTACGCCCCATTCGACTCCAGAACTGCCGAGGGCCATGGCATTTCATTCTTTGCCTTACCTTACAGAACTTAGTCGCGAATGTGATTGCTGCGACACCTCTCTTCTTTCTCGATCCGAACGGACATCATCCCGCTGCCGACCCTGATTTTTCGATGACCCATAATCTGTGGCGCGCCGCATTGGCTATGGCTTTGATCGCGCCGGTATTTGAGACCCTCACTCTACAGTTAGCACCGATCGAGATTGCACGAGTACTTCGTCAATCCCGTATGGTTCAGTTTCTAGTGGGTGTGATTCCATTCGCGGCCCTGCATTTCCCTATGGGCATTAAAGTCGGTGTTGCTGCCGGGATTGTATCAGGCATTTTTCTCAGCCATGCTTACCTAGAAGGACGCAGCAACTCTCTCTGGACTGCTTGTTGGATCACGATGGCGTTTCACGCCATCCATAATCTGATCTGTGTGGCTGTTCTCTTTTTTGCTGTTTGGGGTGGTTCTCAATAAGCGAAATTGAAACTAAACATATGTGATATAGCGAAAGGCGGCGCGTTACCCTTCACCCACAACGGAACAAAGGCCCCGATGCACCTCACGCCTCCGAGCTAAAGAAGCAGAAAAAACAGTCCGTCCAGCAACCGGAGAACGGCAATGGCGGCGGCCAGACCCCTCTGAAACCCTACGAGCAGCTCATCCAGCGGGGACTCCTTGAGATCGAGGCCCTCTGCTACATCCGTGGCCGCTCCATCCCGAACCGCTTCTTCGTTCTCGACGAAGCCCAGCAACTCACCCCACTCGAGGCCAAGACTGTCGTCACCCGTATGTCAAAGGGCTCCAAGCTCGTCATGGTTGGAGACCCGGCCCAGATTGATAATCCCTACGTCGACCGCCGCTCCAACGGCCTCGTCCACACCCGCAATAAACTTCGCGGACAGAAAATCACTGCCCACATCTCCCTGACAAAGGGCGAACGCAGCCCACTTGCCGAAATGGGCGCGACATTGATGTAGTAAGGAAGGCTGTTAGCGGTTTAGGCTGAAGGCTATTAGGAAATAACTGAAAGATCTCCCGCTGAGGCGCAGAGAACGCAGAAGGATTAAGTCCGAACTTGTTGGCTAACTAATTAGTTATCAACTCCCAGATAGCATTGAGTCTCTTCATTAGATTTTTCCAAGGTTGGCAACAAACTCACCGATCACCCTAAATTCCGACCCATCATCAACTTCAATATTGATGGTTCTAAAACCTGGCGTGTTTGAGTCCGGGTGAAGATTAATGCGTTGATGGCTCCAAGACTCATCTGTTACCCGCTTCACGCTGTCATAAATTTTTACGGTGTAACTCCCTCCGTTTTCAGGATCTTGAATCGCATGGTGGCACACAATGACCACCTTTCCCTGGCGGGATCCTGGCGGATTAGACCGAAATAGACACCATGATCCATTGGGGATCCGGCGATTCATGGATTCCCCGCAGACCCTAACCACAAAGAACCCTTCTTTCGGAGTAAAGCCATCAGGTAGTTCCACCCAATCGGGGGTTCCTTCCAGCATATCTGGGCCGAATTCTCCTGCTGCAATTGGGAGATCAAAAACCGGAACGCAATTGATGAACGGATTGATCTCACGGGGATCAAGAATTCTGAGAGGCAGTCCAGGATAGGGCTCAGTCTTGCAAATTGATGAATCGTATTTCGCACCTATTGCGCGTTGAAAGTATTCTCGTGTTTCTCGATCTGAAGACCAGATGAAGCATCCCTTCTGCCCCCGGGTCATTAGTGTCCTGTACGTGTTTTTGATGATTTCATCCGCAAGATTGATTGCCTCACTTGGATTCGTCTTATGGAGCTTTTTGAAGCCCGATATGGATTTGTCTGTTTTGGCTCTTTTCCTAGGATCGGTGACAACTTTGCCATCTCTGATGACAAGATCTGGGCCAATCAGAACCCCCACATAATCCATCTCAAGGCCTTGGCATGTATGGATACATCCGATCTCATCGACTGAGTTCGGCTTTAGAATCCATAGATTTCCATCATTCTTGAGATTCCATTTCGCCCCGAAGTCATACTCGGGAAATGTGATGTCCATTACGGCTCCATCTTTCTGACTCACCCAATTCCAGCAATACCCGGCCACCATTCTTGCCCGGTTATTCAGCGCATTCTTCTCAACGATCAATCTCCTTAGTTCCTGCGGGGAATCGCAGACCCTGAGATCATAGGATACATCATCCAGCGTGGGGTTCGCGGTCTCCCTAATTTCCAAGATGTTATCAAGCCAAGCCAGATATCCATCCGAGCCGTTGCAGCGGAACTGCGAACTTAGAGAAAGCTCTTCAACATCTGCATTCATTGTCGCAGCCCATTTCTGAATCTCAGCTACACGGCCTATATCCTTCAGATGCACGCGCTGTTCTTCATCGATAAAGAAAATGCTAAATTTAGCAGATCGGATGATTTCCTTTACCTGATTCTCACCCAGATGCTGAAACATCCCAGATTTAGCATTGAGTCGATGTGCCTCATCTACCACAAGTGCACCGTAAGCATTGGGGGGCACTTCATGAAAAACACCGGATCCTACGAAAAGGTTGTTGAACCTGGTTTTTGTTAAAGAACCGGTCAGTTTGCTCTGATAAACATCTCTAGGGGCTGAGTTTTTGGTAACATATTTTGCCACAAACTCTCTTGCGGTCAGTTCGACTAGAAGATTGATCGCAACAACGGATTTGCCTGTTCCCGGCCCTCCCTTGACGATCAGGACTTGTTTTTTTCCATTGGTTGATTTGTCAGCCAGATGAAGAGCCGTCTCATAAACGAGCTTTTGATCGTCAATCATCACAAACTCATCCTTCCCTTTCAGGAGCCCCACCATCGCATCAGCCAAATTCTTGGAGGGACGAATCTTTCCATCTTGGATCAGATACATCGTAGCTCCCTTGTCTCCCTTGTGAAGGTGCATAGAGATGAAATCTCTCAAGCTCTGCACATCATCCTGAGTAAATGCAGGGGCTTTTTTAAGGTGCTCTGCATAGAACGGATCCTTGATAGAAGATCCTTTTTTGAAGTTGTGCAGATAGGCACAAGCCTTCAATTCGATAGGTTCATTACGAACAGCTTCGTTGAAGTCCTCAAGAAGAGCTGCATACGACCAGGCCTGATATGAAGGATGCGCGGTTTCGCGTTCTCCCCCGCCTAAGAATGTCCTGACTATACCATCCTTTGCCGTTACTTGAGCCTCCTCCCATTGCTTGAGCTCAATAATTACCGCACTCCTTCGATCTCTTTCGTTTAGCCCTGTCAGGATGAAATCAATTCTCTTCGAGGTTTGGGGAATGCTGAACTCAATAGCAACACCTGCTTCCTGAGGAATGCGTTCGTCTGAAAGAACTCCCCTCATATACTGCATGGAGTTTCTCCATGATCGAATTTCTGACTCGCTGACGCCTTTGCCGAGTTTTGTTCTTACGGCACTTCTGATCTTATCCTCAATCCGATTGTCATTTACTTCCCCGCAGAAGTTTTCAGCAGTTTCCAGATAGACAATCATGGCTTTGGAAACTTAGAGATCCGTGTACTTCGCACTGGATCCCTTGGCTTTCTCCACAGGGTACTTAGCCGCGTTTTTCTCCAACTTGGCTAGAATTACTGCTTCGATATCTATCGCCTGATTGTCGATAAACTCCAAAAGATAGACTGCGATATCAGCCACCTCATCCTCAATCTCTGATCTTTTCTTTGCCGCAGTCACTGCAATGTCATCCCCCGTTTTCCAGAGAAAGATTTCCTGAAGTTCGGCCGCCTCGATGGCCAGTGCTGCAGCCATATCCTTCGGATTGTGAAACTGGCCCCAGTCCCTCTCGTCCCTAAAGGCCCGGATCCTGTTTAGCAGTTCTGGAAGATTCATTTTTCAGAAGCAAAAAGTTGTAGGGCCTGCAGATACTCATCATTGAGATCCATGCCTACCGATTCTCCAGGCATCAACCGCTGTCCCGCTGCATACATAAGGCACATCATCTCAAGACCACAGAATCTCTCTGATGATAGCGTTTTCAATTCGTACTTCTTTTCCGCCGACGCGTAATCAAGCCCCTGCATCCCAATGACTGCTATCTCCATCAAAATGGCCCGTATTGCAGACTCCTCCATCTGTTGATAACGCATCAAAGCCGAAAGGAGATACATGACACTGGCAGGTGCCTTCGCCTTGAGTAGATCCGGATTGGTTGTTCCCTCCTTCTCCACATCATCCAGGATATCTTCCGGAGGGAGAAACCCCCTGTCAGGCTTCCATGTGTACCAATCACGGATCCCAAGGAATTCGCCAAAGGAATCCACTAGGTCATATTCAGAGCCCGGTGTCAGATTGGCGCTCTGCTTTTTCCAGAGAACGAAAAGTTTCTCGGCATCCTTGAAAGTCGGAAACTTACTATAGGCAGCGGAGTAGGCAGTGGCTCCCTCGAAGAGCTCGTCCACAAAGAGGGCAAAGACTCCATTAAGGATATCGTTGATACACAGGAGTGTTGGAGGAACGATATCGCGGATCTTGGGATCCATGGTGACTTTCCGTGAATTGTGGGCAATGGAGGCCAACCCGCAAAACTGGGCTTCCCGAAGCTCGGGATACTCCTTCCATATGCGCCGCTCAATCACCATGTCGATGGGACAATTGAAAAGGAAAAGATTTACTCCTGTTACCAATTCATTAATCAGCCCAGCGACTTGATCATCTCGGTAGCCCTTCTTCTCAAGACGACGAAGATCGGCTTTGAGAGCAATGGCGGAGTTCGTTCTGGTCTCCGGAGTGGTCACGAACCAGCGGTTGGTTCCCTTATCCCTAGCATCGCTTTCCATGAAGAGATGCATCAACTCATGGACGCTATGGTAGTTTTTGAGGAGCTTCGGGAAATCACCCTCCCTCAATGTCACCATGTGATGATCGGCATCATGCCTCCACGCCATCTTGATCTTGGCAACGATCTGGGCGTCGAGAGGCCCCTCCTCAAACTGCACAGGGTATCCTGAGAGGGTCTCTCCCTCCGCAATCAGGCGCTGGACTAGACTATCGGTTTTGGAGAGGCGGTTGTTGGCGATGATGTTTTGAACGTGTATGTAGGCGGAGCGGGCCTTCTCAAAGACGATCTTAGTCCGCGAATCCTGGAGCTTCCCGTTGGCAAACATCTCCCGGAGCGCCTTCGCAGCATCGTCAAAGCGCTCCATACGGATGAGCACCATGGCGCGGCCGTAGTGAGCATTGGCAAAAGAACCGTCATTTGAGATGGCCTCCTCGTAGGTTTTGAGAGCTTCCTCCAGCTTCTCCCCCTCCATGAGGGCAGTGGCGAGCGTATTGAGAGCCCAAGGATCACCAGGTTTTAACTCTAAGGCCCGCCGGACGAATTTGACTGCGGTCTCTTGGTCATCCTCCTTGGCATACTGGTTAGCCAGAACCACAAGGCTCCATGGGTCTTCTGGCGTTAGACGGAGAGACTCGATCAGGTAATCCTTGGCCTCGTCGTTATCTCCGGTCTCAGCGCAGATCATAGCCAGATCTCGTCGTGTATTCGGATGCACAGGATCCAGCTCGAGGACTCGGCGGTAGATGTCCTTGGCTTTTTCGTACTCTCCCTTCCTAGCTCTTTGAGCGGCTTTTTCTGCCAGACGAGCAGCCTCTGCCTTCTGAGTTGCCTGAGATTCAGGGATCGTGATGGTCACAATCTCCCCTTCGATCCGAAAGGATGCCCCCTCAGGCAAAAAATCAAAAAATCGCCGAAGGCGGTCTGTATTACCCCCCCCCTCGTTGTCGGACATGCCAGCCACCCCTGAAAGCAGCTCTATATCCTTAAGGGTCGTGGTGAAGGTCATAAACCATCTAATTGTTATACACGACTCAACAAACCATCAATCCACGAAGCCTACTTTCTGTGGTTTGATTCAAACTAAGGATCGCAAGATCGCATGGAGAGCAAGGCGGCCAAGGGAAGGCGTAGTAGTTCTACGCCGACCGCAGGCAAATAAAGCCAGAGCGCAAAAGACCAAGCCTCCTTATTGGCAGATGCCAATAAGGGTGGAATCTGGATCATATTGCAGATAAGGCCCCAGCCACTTCTCGACTTCCGCAACGGGCATTCCCTTCCGCTTCGCATAATCCTCGATCTGGTCGCGACCAAGCTTGCCGACGGCAAAGTAGCGGGACTCGGGGGCGGCGAAGTAGAGGTCGGAAACGGAGCTGGCAGGATTCATGGCCAGACTCTCGGAATCCTCCCGATTACCTATGAACAGGAAAGAGGAGAATGTTGATCTTTAGTAATGAAGGCTTGATATTCACTGGATTGAGTATTGATTGAAAATTATGGCACCGATTTACTCGTCTCAGACTGGCAAGGAAGCCACGGAATCAACGAATTCATGGAAGATCGCGACGACTGGCAAGATATCGAGAATTCCAGCCCCGAAAACCGGGAATTGGGCGAGGTCCTTCGGAAGCTGGAAGGGCTTCACCATAACGGTTCACCGCTCGATTGGCAGGAACCTCGGGAGCGGCGTGGTGACGCTCTCGCGCCACTCCTAAAGGCTTGCCCTAAAAGCCTCAGCCTCACTGCCCTGCTGGAAGGCACGGAATACGAGGTCGGTGGGGATGAGCATCATCTGGTTCAAGTTGAATCCGAACCGGAACGAATTTATAAGATCACCCACAGTGATTCCTTCGGGTGCTTTTCCCAATTCCTTCCATCCGATCCGGAACTCAGCGGTAGGCACTTCTACGCGACAGTCAACGACGATCCGAGAGTTTACATCCGGCGTTGGATGCTCCTGAATACGCTCGGTGAATACCAAACACGCTACGAAGGGTTTCTATGGCCGCAGAAAGACCTGTTTGTGCCGCGCATCTGCGTGAGTCAGCCGTTCCTTGAATCCTAAAACCCCTCCGAACTTGAGATCAAAGAATCGTTCGCCCTCTACGGATTTTATCAAATCAGCGTGGATACCTACCTAAATACAGCTACCAATATTCTACTGACGGACACGGCGCCCCGCAATGTCAGGGTCATCGACGGAGTCCCTGTTCCATTTGATGCCATAGCATCATTAGCCAGCCCCGAGATCATGGATTGGGCGTTGCAATCCGAGTAGCTAAGTCGGCTTCTCAAGAATCCAATGCTCGCAAGTTTGAATGGAGATCTAAGCGCACGAGCGACCAAAGCCTCTGGGAAAAGGCGAGGAAGACTGCCGCAAGGCAGCCCCGAACGGGGCGGCACCGCTTTGCGGGAGCAAAGTGCCGTCAATATCCCAAGGATCCCTTAAGAGTTGAGGACGCCCGGCATACACACCCCAACCAACTCCGCATCTGGATCATATTGCAGATAAGGCCCCAGCCACTTCTCGACTTCCGCAACGGGCATTCCTTTCCGCTTCGCATAATCCTCGATCTGGTCGCGGCCAAGCTTACCGACGGCAAAGTAGCGGGATTCGGGGGCGGCGAAGTAGAGACCCGAAACGGAGCTGGCGGGATTCATCGCGAGGCTCTCAGTGAGGGTGATCCCGGTGTGCTTGGTGGCATCGAGGAGGCGAAAGAGTTCCCACTTCTCTGTGTGGTCAGGCCCGGCGGGGTAGCCGGCGGCGGGACGGATGCCGCGGTACTTCTCGCGGATGAATTCCTCCTTGGTGAGATTCTCCGTCTTGCCAAAGCCCCAGAGGTCGCGGGCCTGCTTATGGAGCCACTCGGCTGCCGCCTCGGCAAAGCGATCACCGAGTGCCTTCACGAGCAGGGCGGTGTAGTCGTCGTGCTGCTTCTCAAACCCCTCGGCGTACTCGCCAACCTCAGGCCCTGCCGTGACGGCAAAGCCGCCGATCGTGTCGAGGCGTCCGGACTCACGCGGGGCGATGAAGTCAGCCAAGGAGTAGTTCGGTTGGCCGGCAGGTTTCTTATTCTGCTGGCGGAGCATGTGGAACTTCCCGATTACGGAGGAGCGCTCGGCATCGGCGTAGAGCTCAACGTCGTCACCGACGCGATTCGCTGGCCAGAAGCCGCAGACTCCGCGCACCCGGAAGCGCTTCTCCGCCACAATGGTCTCGAGAACCTTGAGCGCATCGTTGTGAAGCTCGGTTGCCTGAGCCCCGATTTCGGGATCCGAGAGGAGGCCGGGATAGCGACCTCGCATTTCCCAGGCGGCAAAGAATGGTGACCAGTCGAAATACTCCACAAGCTCTGCCAGCGGAATCTCGTCAAAGGTCAAAACTCCGGTCTTCTCCGGCACAGCGAGATCGGCCGCGGCCCAGTCGATGGGGGTGATATTCTCGCGCGCTACCTCAAGGGGAAGGAGATCCCCCTTGGCGCGCTTCCCAGCATGCTCCTCGCGGAGACGTTTGTGATTCGCCTCGACCTGGAGGTGATAAGCTTCCTTGCGATCCTCGGAGAGGAGCTCGGCAGCGACTCCGACAACGCGTGAGGCATCGAGCACATGGATCACGGGATGGCCATACTCCCCGGCTATCTTCACCGCGGTGTGGGCGGGACTCGTAGTCGCTCCACCAATCAGGAGGGGAATATCGAAATTCGCACGCTTCATCTCGCGGGCGACATGGACCATCTCGTCGAGCGATGGGGTGATCAGGCCGCTGAGACCGATGATGTCGACCTTGTGCTCCTTGGCAGCTGCCAGGATCTTGTCACAGGGAACCATGACACCGAGGTCCACGACTTCATAGCCGTTGCAGGCGAGGACGACGCCGACGATGTTCTTGCCGATGTCGTGGACATCCCCCTTAACGGTGGCCATCAGGATCTTTGACGCGGAGCTGGTATCAGCGGCAGCGGCCTTC